>Ga0102589_1003108_pt1 | contig 17781 bp, 14 predicted proteins | sample AraplaMF_Col_mLB_FD_76858 | JGI IMG/M metagenome (GOLD analysis project Ga0102589, IMG submission 76858) | Arabidopsis root microbial communities from the University of North Carolina, USA - plate scrape MF_Col_mLB | ecosystem: Host-associated > Plants > Roots > Endosphere | place: USA... | reverse complement strand
GTGTACTTTGTTTAAGTCTGCATCAGGTTTGACGTTTTTAAATTGTTTGTTTTTCATAATCGCTTTACCATTTTTGTCTGTACCACCATTTAGGACAAGACGTAAGCTCATATCAGATACAATCGTTTGAATCGCCATGCCTTTCACCTCCCTTTCGTCATATATATAGGTGGTAACGTTACATTTTTGGCGTGAATTTTTTCCTTTTTTTTGTTACGCTTAAGAGAAATAAAGTAAGGAGTTTCAAACATGAAGCATAAGTGGTTATTTTGGATTCCCGTTTTAGCATGGATGGGGATCATTTTTTATTCATCTTCTCAGCCATATCAGGATCAAGATATACGTCCAGATATCACAAAATATGTGAATGTGGAATTTGTGAAAGAGCATTTTTCATGGGTATCCATTGATTATGGAGGGGGTACTCCTGTTAGCATTGTGAACAAAGGGGTCGATGGTTTTCTCGAATTTTTTATTCGTAAAGGAGCTCATTTTATTGTGTTCGGTATTCTGGGGGCATTGTCATATTTCGCATTATTGAAGTGTGGCTTGAAGCGAAAACAAGTTTTTTGGCTGGCCGTGTTTCTTGTTGCTGTGTATGCGGGCATGGATGAGATTCATCAATCCTTCACAGGTGACCGTACACCAATGTGGCAAGATTCCGTATTAGATACATGTGGTGGTTTCACGGGTATTCTAATAAGCTGTTTTATTTGGAGAAGAAAAAGGAGCTGAAATATTAATATTTCAGCTCCTTTTTATATGGTGGCGTTTTTTGGATATAACGGTGCTTGGACACCGTGCGACACGATTGTCTATACTCCTAATAGTTCTTTCAGTTCGTTTGTGGATAGTTCTGTAATCCAGTTTTCACTAGTGATAATCGCATTATTGAGCGATTGTTTTCGCTCGAGCATTTCATCAATTTTTTCTTCAAGTGTTCCTGTTGTAATGAGTTTATGCACATGGACAAATCGTTTTTGACCGATGCGATAAGCGCGGTCTGTCGCTTGGTTTTCAACGGCAGGGTTCCACCAGCGATCGTAATGAATCACATGGTTGGCTGCGGTTAAGTTTAGTCCTGTTCCGCCCGCTTTTAAAGAGAGCAGGAAGATGCCATGTTGTCCGCTTTGGAACTGTTCGATCATTTTATCGCGCTCTTTCTTCGGTACACTTCCGTTCAAGAAGATGACGCGCTCTCCAAAATGTTCTTCAAGCAATGTTTTCAGCATATTTCCCATTCGAATATACTGCGTGAAAATGAGGCAGCTTTCATGCTGATCCCGTATGTTTTCAACGAGTTCTAATAATGTTTCTATTTTCATAGAACGATTGGCTAAGTTTGTTGGCGCATCTTCTTTTAAATAGAGAGCAGGATGGTTACAAATTTGTTTTAGTTTATTTAACATGAGCAAAATAAAACCGCGGCGCTCAATGCCTGTTAATCCTTCCACATTCTTTAACGTATCTTGAACGAGTTGTTCATAAAGCGATGCTTGTTCCGCCGTTAACGGACAATATGCTTTTTGCTCTTGTTTATCTGGTAAGTTCAAGGCAACTGATTTATCTTGTTTCGTGCGGCGCAGTAAGAACGGTGCGATTAAGCGCTGCACTTGCTGAATCTTTGTTTCATCGCGGTCCTTTTCAATCGGCGTTACGAAACGGCGCTGAAACTGCGGTAAACTACCAAGATAGCCATGGTTCAGAAAGTCAAAGATCGACCATAATTCTGATAAACGGTTTTCCATCGGTGTTCCTGTTAAAGCGATTTTATGATTTGCTTGCAACTTTCGAACAGCACGCGATTGTTTCGTATGCGGATTCTTTATATTTTGCGCCTCGTCGAGAATAATTGCATCCCAGCGCTGTGAGCCGAGCTCTTCTTCATCAAGCTGTGTGAGTGCATAGGATGTCAAAATTACATCGGCATCTTGCATAAAAGTGGACAAATCTTCTCCCTTGGCCCGGTTGCCGCCGTAATGGAGTTTCACTTGTAAGCTCGGTGCAAAGCGCTCGAACTCTTTTTGCCAGTTACCGAGAACAGATGTAGGCGCCACAATAAGTGCGGGTCCTGTTTTTAGGTTGTGTTCTTTTATATAGAGTAAGTAAGTAATTGTCTGGATGCTTTTTCCAAGTCCCATATCATCGGCTAATAACGCACCAAATCCAAGCTCTCGTAAATAGAGGAGCCACTCAACTCCTTGCTGTTGGTATGGTCTTAATGTTGCTTGCAAGGAAGCTGGTATTTGTATAGATGGAATCTCTCCAATGTGCAGCAATCTGTCGAATAACTTATCATAATAATCATCGAGTTCGATTTCCATATCTGCAAATGGACTTTCTTCTTCAACTACTTCTGTTTCTGCTCCGCGAAGTAATCGCTGCTGCACAACGTCTTTCATTTCAAGGCCGTATTTGTCTGCTTTCTTCATCAGTTTCTTCACTTCTTCGATAAAGGCAGGGTCAAGCCTCATCCATTGTCCGTTTATATGAATGAGACGTCTGTTTTGTTCGATGAGCGCGAGAAATTCGGCCTCTGATAAATTGATGCCGTTTGTAGAAATACGCCAGTTAAAATCTACGAGCGTATTCATGCCAAAGAATGCTTGCCCTGCCTTTGCATTATGTTTCACTTGGATGCGCAGCTTTGGTTTATTGGCTTTTAAATTTTGCCACCATGATGGTAGTAAAATATCAATACCAGCTGCTAGCAATTCATTGCTGGCTTCTGTTAAAAAGCGCCATGCTTCCGTTTCGTGTAATTCACTTCGAAATAGATCGTCTTCCATTAACCAAGGTACGAGTTTGCCGAAACCATCTTGCGTTTCCGTAATACGTTCTTCATATTTCAACCATCGTTTCGGCAATGATTCAGAATCGGTATATACGTATATTCGTTGAGTGCCGCGCTTTGGTGTTAATATGGTTTCAAGCTGCCACGTTTCAAAATCATTCTCCGGTTCTTGAAGACGAAGTCCAACTGTAAATGGTAGATCGTCTTCGATATAGCCAATTTTACGTAGCCAATCGTCTTCATGAATGGCTGTTTCAAGCTGTCTTATCGTAAAGTCATAATGCTCATATAAGCGCTGTGCATCTTCCCATGCTGTGCCAGAACGAGTCTGATGGCGAAGCGTTTCATTAATTGCATCTGAAAACAGGGCTTGCACCGTTTCATCTACTATTTCTTCATGAGCGGTTTTCCAGGAAGGATATTGATGCCATTGCTTTATATCTGGAATGAAGTCTCCTACCCTGTAAGCCTCCCACATTTTTTCGGCCATTGGCGCGAGTTCGCTAATGGCTGCACTTGTTTGTAAGTTCGTAAATGAATTTACCGGTTTTTTCGCGATATATTCAAATGCTTGAGTAGCGTTTAAAATGATACCGCTCCGCTGTTCATATGTTCCTTCTTGCAAAAGTGTTCCATAGAAAGAAGAGGAGTGCCATGTGAACGCATGTTGTTTCCAACTGCTTACAGGCAAACTGTTCCCTGTTTCATCCTCTGCCCAAAGAAACCAGTTTTGGTTCATTCGTTCGAGCCGAATGATAATGTCAATTAATGTTGTCATGGATCAACTTCCCTTTCCGCAGTTCTTCTTGTAAAGCTCGCAGTCGTGAGTGAGAGGAAGCAATAATCATAATGAAAGACTCCCATTCATCTACCCGTTTGAGCTTTTTATATAGTGTTCTTAGTTTTTTTAAGTAGCGAACAGCTCTGCGGTACGATTTGCGATTCTTTTCTTCAATCGCTTGCATTGCAGCATAATGATAGAGCGGAAGAGCAGCTTCCGGCGCTTCTTTTTCAACTTCTTTTAATACTTCTTTTAACAATTCAATGGATTCAAATCCATATAGTAAATGGAGTTCTGTCCATGTGTGATATTGTCTTTTAGCGAGTACATATTGCTCATAGCTGGTGAAGCTATATGGTAATAATTCTTGAAGAATCATCTCATAGCCAGCTTGTTCATTCGTATGCGTTGCATATGTTTCATACATCATCATAAATAAACGGACAACATCTTTCACAAAGTAAGGATCGTGCTCGGTCGTTATCGTTTCTTTCACTCGCTTGTAAGTGAAGGACAGCCATCCTTTTGCCCGCTCCCACTGCATGGAACTTAATAAATCTTCAAGCCAATCAAAGTAAAGGCCAACAACTTGTGGTGGCTGTGCTCTTAGTACATCCATTGCCTCTTTATCTTTTCGCTGTAGAAAGAGAAGATGAGCGGATGCAAGTGCTTTTGATAATGGATGTATTTTTGTTTCAATCCGTTTTTGTTCTTCCAGTATCCAATCCGGTTCTACGAACAGCTCTCCCCATAGGTGGCGATAAATAAAAAATCGCTCCTGTGTATAAGAAGGGGCAGAGAAGAATATTGTATGCAGCATTTCAGCGATGTGGTGCAGAAATGGCTGGAGTGCATCTTGAAATGGTTCAGCTTTCAAATCTTGTACAATACTCTCTATTTTATTCACAAAGAGTTGTACAATATTGATTTGTTGATGATAAGAATAGATTTTATCTGCTTCAAATGTTTCAATCTCTTTCAGTAGCTTCTGAAAAGTAAAGAGTGCTGCACTCAGTTTAAATAATTCGTGAACTGTAACAATCCGCGGTGCTTTTCGTTCCAGTTTCATATAGAACTCCGTGAAAATGTTCATCAGAAAATACATTTGTTTGTATGAAAGACGTGCGTGTTCTTTAACAAATGTATCGTACTCAGATTCAAAGTACGGAAGCCAGCTTTCATAATTTGTATCCGTAAAATCGTTCATTTGCAGCATTTGCCGCGCTGTGCGAATAGGCGGGAGCACCGGCCTCGTTTTTTTCTTAAATAAAGTTAGAATGTCTCCCACTTGCCCAAAGCTTGAAGCTGCATATAGTAATACGGCGAACATATGCTCACATTGCGTTGGTGAAAAACAATCACAATAACTTTCGGACACATTTCGAATCGGAATATTTACACTATAAATATCCCCGTCATGTTCGACTGTTCCTGATAATGTATATCCATCGAAATCAACGTTATACACGAGGCCACTACGATAGAGCTGAAGTGCATTTGATACTTGTTCTTTGTCAGCCGCTTGCTGTGGGTCGAGTCCTTTCAAAAACTCATTGGCAATTTCCATAATTTCATCTTTCGTAATTGAATGTTGCAGCATAATGTTCCTCCGCGCAAAAGATTTCCTTCTTTTCTATTATAAGGTGAAACTTCCCTCAGTGGGTGTTTTGTTCATTTCCCACGGTGGGGAGTAGTTAAATGAACTAGGCTCTTATGGGCAGTTATCTCCTAATTTTTTCTCTTTCATTCAACGAAAAAGACTATCTCTTTTAAGAAGAGGTAGTCTTTTGTTGCAATATGCTTTGTACATAAGGATCTTGTAAAATCATTTCGATTAAAGGAATCGTTTTATTTTTGAAGTGGTAGCCAGTATCGATTGGAAATGGCTTTTGGTTACCAGGCTTGACGCCATATTGTATGATTTTGTATTCTACGTCTTCGCCGCGCTGTAAAATGATGAGTCTATAGCGGTTATCATCATGTTCTAATGAAAAATCAATGGCAGTTGCATCGTATGTAACGGCATCTTTATATATATATGGAGTTGGTGTACCAATCCAGTCAACGTTTGCGTTTATATTCATATGAATTCCTCCTTTTTTCTATTATAAATAAAATAAGAGCCAGCTCTCAACTGATGAGAGCTGGCTCGCCTTTTTAGCAACAATAGTAATTAGTTTAAAATTTTCACTTTTACAGTTTTACGTCCCCATTTGTTTGCAGCGCTGTCAGAGCCTACTAGGACGTCGATACGATTTCCTTTAATTGCACCGCCAGTATCACCAGCAACTGCTTCGCCGTATCCTTCTACCCAAATTTTTGATCCAAGTGGAATTACTTTCGGATCAACAGCAACCATTTTCATATTTGGATTTGCTGTTAGGTCATGACCCATTGCAGTTAATACACGACCGCCATGTGTGCCGCCATTTTCGCTTGGGTTAGCTGTGTAAGCAGTTGCAACAACTGTTAATTCACGGCCATTAGCTGGAGCAGCTTTTGTTTCTGTAGCAGCCTGCGTTTTTTGGGCTTGAGCTGGTTGAGCCGACCCGGCTTTTGCTGGAGCAGGTGCTTGTTCTTGTGCTGTTACGACAGGTGCATTACCTGTTAAGTAAGGAACATTTACATAAGCTGTTTTTCCGTTATATTCAAATTGTAACCATTCGTTTTGAACTTGATGTGTTGTTTCGATCACATCATCTTTCTTTAATGTACCCAAAATTTCTGAGTTTGTGTTTGCATCAGCACGTACGTTTAATACGTTTGCTGTTACATAATAGATGTTTTTCGTAAATTCTGCGCTTACGAATCCTTCTTTACCATTTAGGTTCACTTTTAGCCAACCGTTTTCTGTATTTTTAACATCTAATTTATTACCATTTAGTACTTTTCCTACAACTTTTGATTCAATAGTTGGGTTTTCTCGTACGTTTAGTACGTCTGTTGTAACAACTGTTTCTGCCTGTGCAGAAGAAGTGAAAATCCCAAGACCAAAAACTGCTGCTGTTGCTATACCAAGTAACTTTTTCATGAATAGCCTCCAATGCTTTTGTTTTCGTGTCCTCATTATAGCAACAGATTTTTTGAGAAAATGGGAAATCACACAATTACAAACCATTCGTAACAGTTCATTAATAATTTGTAATATGAAAAGAAGTATAAAGAAAACGCTCTTTTCCTATGTTTTAAGGGATTCTATTACATCTTTACGGATTAGAAAAGAGAAATAAGATATTGCAAAGCGGTTAATCGTGTTTCGCTCATATTACAAAGTTATTATGGGAGTGTTGCATAAATAAAGGATTTTATTAATTTATAAGTAATATAGTTATGAAAATATAACGTATTTGTGTTGTTTTTCACAATTTATAGCCCGATTTTAAGAAAAATCATCATTTAATTGTTACAAAAAAGGAGGCTGTCATAGAACAAAATGGGCTTGTTTCAATCCTGTAATAGTATGTGAGAGGGGGGGAATTAATAATATTTCTATATATAAGTTAAAAAAACGATTTAAAAACCTCTTTCTTTTTGGAGGAGGACGAGAGTATTGGGTTGTGCATAGCAGCGATGTTACAAAATGAAATAATAACTGTCTTTTATGATTGCAATTGAGAAGGCAGATTGAACGAGTTAGAGGCATCATTAGCCATGGGATATTTAATTTTGCATGATATTGACAAAAAATTGTCGAAAATGTGTTGTTACTTCTTTTTAAATGTGCTATATTATTTCGTGTAAGCGATTCCAATTTAGGTTTCATGGCAATCAAGGGGAGGACATCAAGAATAATGAAACGTTACGAACGAAAGTGGAAACATATTTGTTTAAAGCGTACTACACATCGAGCGGTACATGAAAACGCAGAGCAGAAAATGGAGAAAGCTATAGAAGGACAAGAAAAGCAACTTGTCTCACAAAAGTAGTATCCACTTTTTTCGTAAGTATGATAAGAAAGTATTACGTTCATTGGGGGATGGGCGTGAAGTAACTTTCAACTAAGGGGTATTAGTTCGATATATAAGTTTTACGGCTAAAATAAGCGCAGGGCATACGGCAGCTCTGCGCTTATTTTTTTTCTTATTGAGTAATAATATAAAACCCTTTTCTTTTTAAGGGGACGAGAGCATCTGGCCGTGCATAGCAGCGATTTAGATGTTGAAAAAATGAAATGGATATATATAAGAAAGAAGTGAAAATAAAAAATCCATCTTAAGTGAAAAATGCAACTTAAGATGGATTTTGTTTATTAGTTAAAACATCATGCCTGCTACAGCAGCGTTTAAGAAGTTTGCAAGTGTACCTGCGATTACCGCTTTAATTCCTAGCTGTGCAATTTGTTGACGGCGTGAAGGTGCAAGTGTACCTGTCACACCTAATTGAATAGCAATAGATGAGAAGTTTGCGAATCCGCAAATTGCAAACGCTAAAATAATGTTTGTTTTATCAGAAAGCTCTGCCATATGCTTAGCTAAGTTTCCGTATGCAACGAATTCATTTACTGCAAGTTTTTGTCCGATGTAACCAGCAGCTTGAATCGCTTCATGAGGCGGAACCCCGATTAGTATAGCAAATGGAGAAAGGATGTAACCGAAAATTAGATCAAGGCTTAGTTTAATATCAAACCAAGAACCGATCCATCCTAGTAGACCGTTTAATACAGCGATTAACGCGATAAATGCCATAAGCATTGCTGCAACGTTAATAACAAGTTGCATCCCTTCAGATGCACCGCGCGCTGCTGCGTCAATAACGTTTGCATCTGTACGCTCTGTAGAAAGTTGTACATCATTATTTACTTCTTCTGTTTCAGGCATCATTAGTTTTGCAATTAATAAGCTTGAAGGTGCAGCCATAATAGCAGCTGCAAGTAAATGCTCTAGCGGAATTCCCATTGCCGCATAACCAACAAGAACAGATCCGGCAACAGATGTCATACCGCTAACCATAATAGTGAAGAATTCACTATTTGTTACGCGATCTAAGTAAGGTTTAATTAAAATTGGTGCTTCCGATTGTCCTAGGAAAACAGTTGTAACAGCATTTAAGCTTTCTGTCTTTGAAGTTCCAAGAAGTTTGCTTAACCCGCCGCCAATAATCGTAATAAACCATTGCATAATACCAAAATAATATAATACGGCTACGAGTGCACTAATAAATACAATTGGAAGTAATGCTTGAATAACAAAGACGAAGCCCCAAGGCCCTTTTGCGTTAGCTAAACCACCAACAACGAATTGAATTCCTTCATACGAGAAATTAATAAGAGTTTGTACGCCGTCAGCAGCATGCTTTAAAGCCGCTTTTCCTGCGCCCCATCTTAAAACGATGAAGGAGAAAGTAATTTGAAGTGCAAGCGCAATTGAAATTGTGCGCCAATTAATAGCTTTGCGATTGGAAGAAAGTAAAATTGCGATTACCAAAACTCCAAGCACGCCGCCAATTCCCCATAAAACATTCATGCTTGTAAATCTCCTCTCTGAATTGTCGGAACATTACAAATAGCAGAACTGCTCCGTTTCCTTGAAAATATTATCTTATGTAACTTATCACACCAGACATCAGAGGTCAAACGTCTATGAATAAGTCAGAATAGGAAAACAATACTGGAGTAAACATATTATATAAAGCAGTTTTATAAGTGCAGCCATGCGGAACAAAATGTATGTGGAAGGAATAAAATCTAAGCTACTATGCATGGCCAGATGCTCTCATCCATCTAAAAAAGGGGAGTATGTAGATCTTTCATTATCTAAGCCGCTCTCGCCTTCCCCTAAAAGAAAAGGTCTATTAAAATCTTTTATACAAAAAAGCCTTCTAGTAATCTAGAAGGCTCTTAAACTATTAATTAATAAGGCTTAGAATATCCTAAGAAATGGCTGCTCCAATAAGAGTTACTTAATGATGCTACTTTAACTCCATTGTCCCCAGCTTGAATAAATCTGCCGCCACCAAGGTAAATACCCATATGGGATGGACCAGATTTATATGTGTCTTTGAAGAAAATCAAGTCGCCTGGTTGCGGGTTAGATGTATGTTGGAAGCTGCTCCAATATCCAGCTACGCTTTGACGGCTGATTGAATAACCAAACTTTTTATATACATGATAAATGTAACCACTGCAGTCAACGCCGTTTGCAGAAGTGCCACCCCATACATATGGAACACCTTCCATTGATTGTGCGTATGAAAGTAGTGATGAAGTATCATGAGAGTTATTGTTATTATTGTTGTTATTGTTATTATTGTTTTCAGCTGGCTTATTGTTTTGTCCACCACTTACAGGTGTTTTAGATAAGAAGCGAGTTCCTACATAGCCAGTGCGGCCGTTGTAGTTAATTTTGCTCCAGCCGTATTCGTCTGCAAGTACTTGTACTTTTTGTCCTTGTGGCAGTGCACCGATTACACCGTAGTTTGTTCCAGCACCACTACGTACATTTAGTGCGCTTGCATTCACGTAATAGTCTCCACTTCCTTGATTTGAAGTGTTGCTATTATTGTTGTTGTTTTCAGCTGGTTTTTGAGTTGAAGTATTACCTTGCCCACCACTTACAGGTGTTTTAGATAAGTAACGAGTTCCTATATAGCCAGTGCGGCCGTTATAGCTAATTTTGCTCCAACCATATTCGTCTGCAAGTACTTGTACTTTTTGTCCTTGCGGCAGTGAACCGATTATCATGTAGTCCATTCCAGCGCCGCTGCGTACATTTAGTGCGCTCACATTGATGTAATAGTCTCCACTTCCTTGATTTGAAGTGTTGTTATTATTGTTGTTGTTTTCAACTGGTTTTTGAGTTGAAGTATTACCTTGTCCACCACTTACAGGTGTTTTAGATAAGTAACGAGTTCCTATATAGCCAGTGCGGCCGTTATAGCTAATTTTGCTCCAACCATACTCGTCTGCAAGTACTTGTACTTTTTGTCCTTGCGGCAGTGAACCGATTATACCGTAGTCCATTCCAGCGCCGCTGCGTACATTTAGTGCGCTCACATTGATGTAATAGTCTCCACTTCCTTGAGATGAAGTGTTGTTATTGTTGTTTGTTGACGGATTAGAAGTACCGCCTTTAACAAATTTCACAAATTCGCTGCTAACATAACCTGTATTTCCATTATGTTTTACTTTGAACCATCCATTTTCAGCACCAATAACGTTTAATGTTTGACCGTTTAATACGCCACCAATGATACTGTGGTATGTAGCTGGGCCTGTACGAACACGTAAAGATGTAGCATTTACAACATATGTACCGCCTGTTTGAACTGTAACATTGTTGTTATTTTGTTGTTGTTTATCTTGTACAACGTTAGCGTCAGAACCGCCTTTTGTTACATAGTCTTTGCTAACGTAAGCGTTTTGTCCACCGTAGTTAATTTTGAACCAATCTTTTACTTCACCAATGACTTGTACAACTTGTCCTTTATGTATAGAGCCTAATTGTGTGTGTGATGTGCTAGGGCCTGTACGAACACGAAGGGAAGATACATTTACTGTATAATTTCCGCTTGCTGGTTGAATAGTTGAGTTGCCTTGTGATGAAGAGCCTGTATTTACAAAATCGCCGCTAACGTAGCCGACTTTTCCGTTATATTGTATTTTATACCAGCCGTTTTCTTGTCCAATTACGTCTAGTTTCTGTCCTTCATACACACGAGAAGTAATGTCATAATCTGTGCTAGGACCCGTACGAACGCGTAATACGTCTGCATTTACTGTGTATTTTGTGTCGCTTTTTGGAGCTACTTTAGTTGTTTGTTCTGTTTGTGCTGCAGGTTGTTGTGCATTTTGTCCAGTTGTTTCTGCCTGAACTGTGCCCATTGCCGGGGCTGCTGCACCTGCTACAGACACTGCTGCAAGACCAGCAAGATATTTTTTCATAGTTTGTCGATTCCTTTCTGTCTGTATTTTAGGTGATGAAAAAATTACCAACTATAAAAATTCTAAAGTGGTTGTCGACTGATGTCAATGCATATAGGAAAATCCATATATGGTAAAAAGGATAAAAAAGAAGGGTGCTAATTCATTTGCACCTTATTTTAGGAACTAAATCTATATATTAATAATAAATAGATGTATTATTATTCGTTTTTAAGATAAAAAGGCGTTAGAAGTAGAAAAGCTTTGCATAAATGTCTTCTGTAGTAATTTTGTGATCGGGCCTACTTGCCCGTTTTGAATAGGGGTTCCATCTAGATGGGTAAGTGGCATTATTTCAAAGGTTGTGCCTGTAAAGAAGCATTCATCTGCTTTATACACATCATGAATGCCAAATAATTCTTCATGCAGGGAAATATGTAATGTATGGGCAAGTGATATAACATATTGCCTAACAATACCATTTAAAATGAGATGATTTGCAGGATGAGTGTATAGTTTGCCGTTTTTCACAAGAAAGAAGTTAGAATGACTACCTTCTGTGACAATGCCATTTCGAACGAGAAGAGCTTCTTTGCAGCCTCTTCGCTCTGCTTTCGTATTAGCTAGTATATTAGGTAACAAATTTAATGACTTAATATCGCAGCGAAGCCAGCGAATATCGGGCTCTGTTATCGCACGAATTCCATATTCAATCCATAAAGCAGGTCGCTCTTTTTTTCGAATGTAAGCATAAATAGTTGGAGTAGTATCAAAAGAGAAGGCATGAACACGAGGATTGACACCTCGGGAAATTTGTAAATAAATGATGCCATCTTCTTGAAATTGATTCTTTTCAAGTAGTTCGTATAAGAATGAGATAAGCTCAGCTTTTGAAAGGGTAAGGGACAACTCAACTTCTTCCATGGAGCGGTATAACCTTGTTATGTGTGGATCTAATAAGTGCAAAGTACCTTTATAAATACGAATAACTTCATATATGCCATCACCGAACTGTAGACCGCGCTCCTCTATATCAATATGAGGTTGTTCTTTTGCTGTATCAATCATTTTTCCATTCCATAATACAAAGCGTTCATACTTCATGTTTTCCCCTTCCTTCTCCAAGTAGTGTTTGCACATACAAATTCGAAGGTTGAAAGAAAGAATCCTGCTTTATGATATAAAAAATAGCAACGTTCTATCATAGAACGTTGCATAAAGGAGGGTAGCTTGTTTGTTAGGGACAAAGCTTACATGTTTTATTATAGAGATGTTTCATGAATTTTATGTAAAATTTTGGTGAAGGTTGTGTAATGGTTGCGCAACTATAAAAAAAGCACTGATTACTCAGCGCTTTTTTCTTTAATTGCAGTTTTGATTGTACCTGTTTTTGTTTTGTTGCCTTCAAAGAAACGAAGTAAGTCACCTTCAATGATCTTATCTGACATGTGCAATTCGTTTTGAGCACGGTCAACCATTGCTTGTGCTTCATCTTTTGGTACTTGTGCAACCTCACCTGTCAGGCGATTATAGAATGTGCTATTTGTATAAAGGTATTGATCTGTAACGAAGCTTCCATCACGTAATACGACAAATGATTTGCGATCTGGCGCGAACAAGTCATGTCCGAAATGAATATCGTTTGTTGTATCAACACCTAGTAAATTAAGAATTGTTGGTTTTACATCAATTTCTCCAGCAGGTGCTGTAATTGTTTTACCTTCTTTTTGACCAGGAACGTGAATGAAGAACGGTGTACGTTGTAAGTTCATATGGTCAAATGTTGTAATTTCTTCTTTTCCTAAGAACTGTGCCATTGCACGGTTATGGTTTTCAGAGATACCATAGTGATCACCATAAAATACAATAACAGAGTTATCGTAAAGACCTTCAGCTTTTAAACGTTCAATAAAGTGTTTTAAAGCTTCATCTAAATAGCGAGCTGTTACTACGTAACGGTCAAATACACCGTCACCAGAGTTATAAGGCTCAATTAATTTTGTTCCATCATCATAATCAAATGGATAATGGTTCGTTAATGTAAGGAAACGTGTATAGAACGGTTTCTTAATATTTTTTAACATATCCACTGATTGATCGAAGTACTCAATATCTTTTAAACCCCAACCTAATTTCGTTTCAGGAGTAATTTTATAATCTAATTCATTAAAGTAACGATCGTAACCAAGTGCTGGGTATACGATGTTACGGTTCCAGAACGTTGCGTTGTTTGCATGGAACACAGCTGTGTAATACCCTTGATTGTGCAAGATTTCTGGTGTTGCAATAAATTCATTGTTACCGTGTGTAAAGAATACAGCGCCGCGATCTAACGGATATAATGAGTTGTCTACAAGAAACTCTGCATCAGATGTTTTCCCTTGGCCTGTTTGATGATAGAAGTTTTCAAAGTAATAGCTTTCTTTTGCGAATTGGTTTAAGAATGGTGTTACTTCTTGACCATTTACTTTTGAACCAATTAAGAATGTTTGCATTGATTCAAGAGATACAACGATTACGTTTTTCCCTTTTGCTACGCCGAACATATTTGGGTCTGGCTTTTCTTGTACTGTCTTCACATAGTTTTCTGCTTCTTGCAACTTACTTCCATCTGCAAATGCTTTTTGTGAACTTGATTTTGCTTGTAAACCAAGATCATATACTTGGTGTGTGTATAAACCTAAGTTTTTCACAAGCATAACGCGGTCAAATGAGCGCGTTAATAATTCAGGACGCTCTGTTTCTGCAAGCCCTAAGTTTGCAAAGAAAATAGCAATTGTTGATACAAAATATAATGAGCGCATTGGACGTGAAATACGCTCTGTTTTTGCATACTCTTTCTTTTTCTTTAAAAGAATAAAGAAGAAGATAAGATCAGCAAACGCAACGACAATTTTGTAGTTAAAGAGCTCTTTCACACTAGAGCCAAGACTACCAAAGTTTGACGTTTGTCCCAGTACAGGTAATGTTACGAAGTCGTTATAGAAACCATAGAACATTACGTTACCGACAAGAACGATAGTAAGAACAAAGTCGATTCCAAGTGCAATATAATTTCGTTTTTTTCCTTTTGCGAATAATGCAAGACCCACTAGAAATAATGATGTTGCTAACGGGCTAATAAATAAAATAAATTCTTGCATGAAAGACTCTAATTTTAAGTCGAAACTAGTACGTGTAATAATGTACGTTTTTAACCATAATGTAATGGCGACAAAGAAAGTAAAACGCACGTTTTGAAATTGTGATTTTAAAGATTCCTTCATCCATTTTCACCCTTTCTCTATCAGGCTTGGTCAATTTTGAGAGAAAAATGCTAAAATAAAAAATACATAGTTTTCTTTGCCATGAATAGAGTTTTTTCTTTCGTACATCCATATATGACTTGAACTATGCATACCTTTGTTTTCCTGCCTCTATGTTGTTCCATAAGCACAATGTCATTTTTGTATTATACAACAAAAATTGACTATTAGGAACACACTGGAATTTTACATTTTTTGTATCTTTTTCATTGTAGCTGACAGTGAAAACTTTAACATTGGTTTATATGCTCGTCAACTAAAAAATATAACAAAAATGGCAAAGGATATGTAGAGAAAGTGAGTATTATATTATTGAAAAATTTTTAAAAACAGAAATCGAACACTTGTTCTTTTCGTGTCTATTTGATATAATGAGGGTACATGATAAGTAGCGTAGCCAAGCTAGAACTTACCTTATATTGTATGTGTGTAAAGTTTGCTTATGTTGTAAATAAACGTAGTATATATAGAAATAATGTGAATTTCCCATTAGCAGAGGGTTTTCCTGCTAATGAAGCGCTCTAAATAAGTTTCTTTATTTTGTCACAAATTGACCGCAAATAGCGGGAAAATAACGAGGGGAGATTTCATAGTGAAGGAGAATTTTTCAGTCGAAGCGTTTTGGAATAAAGTAAAAAATGCGGCAATTAAGGCGGGACATTCAGTCATTTATACTAGTTTGTTACTGTTTTATGTATTGCAAAAACGAGATGTTCCAAAACGAGTAAAGCTTGTCATTATTGGTTCTCTTGCGTACTTTATTGCACCGATTGATGCGATTCCTGACTTTGTAGCTGGACTCGGTTATACAGATGACTTAGGGGCATTAACAGCTGCACTTATACAAGCTTCTATGTATGTTGATGAAGAAGTGAAAGAACAAGCGCGTACAAAACTGGGAGAATGGTTTGGTTCTGATGTGGATACGTCACTTATCGATCAAAAGTTAGATTCATGAAGTGAAACGTCTAACAGAAGGAATGGGATATGCCGTCAGGAAAAACACACACGAAGATAAACTTAGTTTCTCTTCCCATCGTATTATTTATGCTCGTCTCTTATGGGTTAACAAATTTTGATTTTTTACTTATGTTTGTAATTGGATTTATCGTTGGAACGTACTTTTTAACGCCGGATTTGGATATTCATAGTTCCGCTTATCGGAAATGGGGACTACTTCGCATCTTTTGGTATCCATATCAAACTGTGATGCCGCATCGCTCACCGCTTACTCATACCATTATTATTGGTGATTTAATTCGTCTTCTCTACATGCTTCTCGTTTTCTCACCATTTTTATATGTGTTAAATAAAACGGTGCTAGAAGGAAAGCTAGTAGAGATTGCAAAGGTACATGAAGTGGAAATTTTCACGTTTGTACTGGGCGTTATAGCTGCTAGTACATTACATATTGTAGCGGACAGCATCAATACAAGGCGGAAAAAGATGAAGCGCCGCAAACGGAGAAAAAGAAGATAGTAAAAGCACTTGCATACTGCAAGTGCTTTTTTGTTATCGATTGTTCTTTGAAATATATCGGCGCTTCGACACGGGATAAAGACCCCTTGACAATATTCGACACGCAAGTAGTCAATCGGCTGAGCTGAATCATCTCGAAAAGTGAAATTTTTAGTCAGCTCGTTGTTCCTTGTTATCTAGTTGTGACATCTTTCATTGTTTCTGAAATACGATCAACAGCTGCTTTTCCAGCGTTTTCAACAGTATCAATTGCATTTTGCATTGCGTCACTTGCTGCTTCAATGCCACGTTTTGTTTTATTACGTCCTTCGTCAATAGCGGCTTGATTTCGATTTTGGTCAGTCATTTGCTATTCCTCCTAAAGTCAGTTTTCTACTTTAGTATAAGAAGATGTTACTTTACTATTCATAAATAAACTGGAAACAGCAGTTTCATTTTTGGTGGATAATTTTAACAACTGGCGTATCATTTCGATTACGATAGGACCTCTAATTTCCTCTCCTAAAATTTACAATAAATACATAAATAATTAAAAATTAATCGATAAAATAATACAAGAAAAGTGCATCTGTTCTCGTTAACAAGATAAAGGAAATTATTATTTTCAGGGGGGAAATACAAATGTTAAAGGAAATATCAACAGCTGCTTTAATGACGAGTGTATTATTTTCGACAGTAAATTCTGCGGCGGATTTGGTTGGGGAATTTCCAAGTCTGAGTGTTCAAGAGAAACAAAGGCATTCAAAGTTTGTAAAAGTGGAAGCAAAAGAAGAAACAGCTGCAGTTGCCAATGCGGGTGATGCAGCGGATGATCCAGCAATTTGGGTTCATCCTCATGATTCTGAAAAGAGTAAGATTATTGGAACGAATAAGGAAGAGGGGATATCTGTCTACGATTTAAAAGGAAAACTGCTGTATTCATATAATTTTGGGAAACTAAATAATGTTGATGTACGATATGGATTTCCCATTGGAGGTAAAAAAATTGATATTGCAGCAGCTTCAAATCGTTCTACAAATACAATCGATATTTTTGCGATAAACTCTAAAACAGGAGAATTAGAAAATATTACGGGATCTCCCATTAAATCAAATATGAAAGAAGTATATGGGTTTAGTCTCTATCATAGTCAAAAAACAGGTGTTTTTTATGCATTAGTTGTAGGGAAGGACGGAACTTTTGAGCAATATGAGTTATTTGACAATGGAAAAGGGAAAATAGAAGGAAAGAAAGTACGTGAATTAAAGTTAAGTTCTCAATCAGAAGGAATTGTAGCAGATGATGAGTATGGAACAATGTATATCGGTGAAGAAGATGTTGCGATTTGGAAATTCAATGCGGAACCAGACGGAGGAAAACAACCGATTACAAAGGTAGATAGTGCTGATGGAAACCATTTAACAGCGGATATTGAAGGTTTGACGATATATTATGGGAAAAATGGGACAGGATATTTAATTGCTTCTAGTCAGGGGAATAATACTTATGCAGTGTATGACCGTAAAGGTAACAATGAGTATATTGGTAATTTTGCTATTGTTGATGGTAAAAATACTGATGGAA
>Ga0102589_1003105_pt1 | contig 17787 bp, 9 predicted proteins | sample AraplaMF_Col_mLB_FD_76858 | JGI IMG/M metagenome (GOLD analysis project Ga0102589, IMG submission 76858) | Arabidopsis root microbial communities from the University of North Carolina, USA - plate scrape MF_Col_mLB | ecosystem: Host-associated > Plants > Roots > Endosphere | place: USA... | reverse complement strand
GCCCTCCAGCACGCGATCCCAATAGAAAGCTTCCGCCTGCGTGGCAGACTGACCTAGTTCGCAGGGAACTCAAACACAAATGGTTCGAGACTTATGACCGGTGGTTACTCGCTGACGAACTCATGAAGTTGGGACGCCCAGTGGTTGACGCCCAGGACGACCCTGTTCTCTTCACCGATCAAGAACGGCTTCTGCGCGGCTATCAGTTTTACGAAGCTGCGGCTGTCCGCCAGGGCAACCCGCGCCCTACGCATTTGCACAAGGAGGCCCTTGGAAGCCGTGGTTTCGAGAGCCTCAATGTACAAGCTTCCGAACTAATCCGGGCGAAATACCCGGATGCGGCATGCGTGCGGACGGCATTGCTGCTGTGCATGGCGACCACGGGTTGGAATCAGGCGGTCTTCTTACAACACGATGTGAACGAGCCATTTATCGAGGCGCATCCACGAGACCCTACTCGATACATTCTCCGTGGATTCAAAGCGAGGGGAGGCGTCGAGCAAGTGTCGGAAGGGCTGTTCAAGACGCAGGCAAGTGCAGGGTTTGTCATTCAGGCCTTGATCAAACGTTCAAAGCCATTACGTGAGGCTCTCCAAAAACGATTGGAAGCTTTGAGGTCGAAATTGGTTTCAGCCAGTGCCAGTGAAAAAAACGACATCCTCGAGGAGATCGAAAATCTTTCCAGTGGCGTGCGTTCTCCTTGGCTTTATGTGGTGGCTAACGATCCAGAAATTCACTGGCTTAATGACGAAAAAAATCTTACGGCGGTATTTCTCAGCGGTTTTATTGCACAGCTAAATTCGCGCCGACAGCCGCACGACCCAATTTCGGATTTTTACCCATCCGATCTGCGTGATGCTTTCGCTGCGCACGTTTACAACACGAACGGTGGCTCGATCTTTGCGGTGATGAAAGCGTTGGGTCACCGTTCTCTATCTTCCACCAAGATCTATCTTGGCAATACATTGTTAGCCGAGCAACATCGCAAGCTGTACGGGACCTTTAGCGTGGCCCTATGGTCGGACATTCGTGCCCGGGGCATCGTCGATCCCAGCATCCTTGCCAAATGGTCACGGGACGGGATGGTGACCGAAGAAGAAAGGGGACGACTTTACGACTACCGCGACTTGATGCGCAGTCGCATTGGGATTGGTTGCAAAGATCCTACGGCCCCGCCACGACATATCGCACCTGACTTCAAACGCGATGGAACGGCCATGTGCCACGTTCAGCGATGTTTGCTTTGCGCTGATCACGCAGTGATTTTTCCCGAGAGCCTCAGTGGGATAAGCAAGCGATTCGTCGAGCTAGAGCATCTCCAATCGCAAATCAGCGTCACTGCTTTCATTCAATCTTCGTTTGGCGAAGAAATGGAAAATGCTGCGGCAGCATTGGAGGTCTTTGCCCCGGAAGCAGTCCACGCCGAAGTTTCGACTTGGCGAGAGCGCATCGCCAGAGGCGAGTATCGCGTCGTTCAATTTGATGGCGCGCGGCAAGGAAGGCCTCTATGACAGTTTCTCAAATGGCGCAAGTCAAAGTCCAAGAAGGCGTTGACGATGCCAACGACGAAGCCGACGCAGCAAGAGGAAGAGCATTACTCTTGGTAGGCTTGGAAGACATTGCCTCGCTTAATGAACGGGAAGCCGCCAAACTGATGCATGTGTTGGGGCATGGTGACAAAGTCGGCGTGTGGTCAACGCCGTCGGGCTGGCTTCCTCCTGGCAGGCGGCAGGCGGCCGTCAATATCAAAGACCGGATTCTCAACTTTCTTCCGACAGCATTGCAGGAAGTTTTCAGAGCCGATACCGCGCTGATGTCGCGTGCCGAGTTGCTCGTGACTCAATACGCAATCATGTTGCGAATGGGTCCTTCCGGCACCGGACGCAGCCAAGGCCGCTCACTTAGCCCCGGTACCATCAAAACCATCTTGTTTTCACACGCTCCCCGGATCATTGCACTCGGGTTGATCGGAATCACTTCGTCGATCAGCGCGGACGGCAAGGACGTTAGCGTCGATGAATATCAAGGTCCCTTGTTAGCGTCGATAACGCTCGCGCAGCTTCGACAAATCAACGGGAAGGCCTATCAAATGGCGCTTAAGGAATGCCAACGGATGTATATGCTTGCATCCAGAGGGTTCTGGGTTGACCTGCCAGGCTTAGAAGGCGAAGCAAGATCTACTGTCTTGGCCGGGACAATTCGCTTCAATCCTCCTGAGGGACCAAAAAATCCACATCTGCCCTTGCCGGATGAATTTGTCTCGAAATTAGGCAAACGATGCCTTTGGCTGATGGAAGACCTTGGGCCGAATCTTTTCAGATTTGGAGAAATCTTGGAATGTTTTTGGCATCGCCCGATCAAGGACGGTTTGCAAAAGAAAAACATCCGAGATCGTAGGCGCAAAGCAGTCAGAATGGCGCTCAAAGAGTTTATCTGGAAGGACTCTACTGGGGATCAGATCAGTCAAACACCGTTTCCATTGAAGTTGTCTACCGAGAGAGGGTTTGCTAAGAACGACTCTGCACTAAAAAAAGGTAAACCAACAGATGAAGATGCAGCATCTGGCGAGATGCGGTGGCCGCCACGGAACCACTCTGATTTCATACAACTGATTTACTTGGTGCAATACGCACATGCCTGCGTGGTTCTCCTCAGCATGGGAGGGCGTCAGTCCGAATTTCTCAGCCTCCAGCGCGACTGCGTCACACATGCAGTCGATGGAAGAGCGTACGCCAATGGTAGAACCTACAAGTTGACTCAAAGGATAGGCGGCGTGGTTAGGGACTGGCAGCTGCCGGATGTCGCGGTCGGCGCGCTGGAGCAACAGAGTAGATTGGTGGCTCTCTCGGAACGGTTTGGCTCGCTTTCTTCCGAGTCGACCGAACCTGTGACAACAGATTTGACTCACCTCTGGGGCCAGATTAACAGCGGTTCACACACCAATCCGACGAATCCATTGGCAGGTCTTTCCCGAACGTTTGTTTCCTTCCCTCGGCGAATTGGCCTGGAAGCACAGCCGGGTGGGCAAAATCTGCGTTCACATCGCTTTCGTAAGACGGTCGCACGGCTCGTTGCTTTGGCGTTGACACAGGCTCCCAAACTCCTTATGGACGTTTTCGGCCATAAGTCTTTGGAGATGACCCTTTACTACATCCTGACCGACAAGGATCTTCAAGCGGAAATCGAGACTGTGACCCGTGAGTTGCGGGTGATGCGCGCCAAAGAAGCCGTCGACAAAATGGTCAATGATGCAATCAAGGTTGCCGATGATGTGGGCGCTGCGCTAGGTGGATATGGTGGTTTGGCGGCCGTCGCTATTCGCGATGCAGTCGAGGTGCAACGCCAGCGCGTCCATCGTCGTGGCGAAGACTGGGATGCCAGATCGGCCTATGAACTCGCGGAACTTCTGACCCTGCAAGGCAAAGCTTGGGATCAGGTCAGAGAAGGCGTGATCTGCACAAAGTTTGTCGGTGAAGCAGGCCCTTGCAACAAGAGCAAAGGCCGACCGGAGCCATCCAAATGCGACAGTGCATGTGTTCACCGTCTCGAGGAGGAGTTCCTTCGCGAGGACGTGGACGGGGCTCTGCGTGAGTGCGTCGCCGCATACGAGCGGTCAATCGCAGATGATGAATCTCTGACGGCATCTCATTGGGCAGGTCAAATCAGATCTCACGTCGTGCGGTTTTCAGATCTTCAAGACAAGTGGATGGCCCATCCAACCGTCTGCGCGTTGATGAGCCCCCCGGGAGCCTCGGCTTGACTCCCGCGAAAGTCCGCGGGAAGGGCTGTCTCTTTGACGGAGTGTCGATGAAGCGGCGATTCCCACAAGGTGGGCACGCAAGGATCTTGGCTTGAAGCGCAAATCGCCACCGCTTGAGAAACGCACGTACTCCGATGAGGCTCGAGAACGTATGCGTGATGCAGCGCTCGCGAGATACGACCGGAACGCAGAAGACATTCATGTTCGTGTGCGTCAGATTCTGGAGCTTATTAAGCAAGAGATGGCGTCCAACGGCGGTATCTATCCATTTAATAAGGGCGCCATCTCGATCGCCGAAGTGGCGAGACGCTCCCAGATTCACCCTCTTACCTTCCATAAGCCTCGTTATGTTGATTTGGCCAAAGAAGTCAAAGCATGGCTTGAAGCGCTAAAGGGAGGCAACTTAGTTGGCCGCAGCCGGATACGAAAAGATGCTGAAACGCGAATAGGGGAATGGAAAGAGCTTTACGAGAACTTGCTCGACGCTCATCGAGTGACTGAAACGGACCTTCTTCACGCTCAAGTACAGCTTGAAGAAGCGAGAGCGGAGATTGACGTATTACGTGCGCGTCTGTCCGCACGCGAGACTCTGAAAATTGCCTCAATTCATTCAAAGAAAGACTAAATGCCCCGTCTCAGTGTCATCCCAGAAGTCCGCTCGAGACTGGAAGCCTACTTGAACGAGCTCGAAACCAAGTATCTGGCGCAACCCGAAGGGTCACGCACCGCCACTCTGCCTGCAACGTCAGATGGAAAAGTCAATGTGCGAGGGATTGCAAGAGAACTGGGTTTGAAAATCACCCAGGAGAAGTACCTTTATGAACGTGAGGAACTAAGTTCCCTCGTCAACCTTGTGGCGGAAGGGCAAGGTCTGCTTCCGATTCGATCGCGGCTGACGCAGTTGGCGGGTGACAAGGTTTTGAAAGAGCGGCTTGTTCGTCAGGCACAAACTTCGAAGGCGTCAGCGCAAGCGGCCGTTGAGGCACAGGCTGTTCATGCTGAATTGCTCGAAAAGCTTCGCCTCGCGGTGTCCGAAGCACAAGAGTTGAAAGCCGCGAATTTGCGCCTGCAAGCACAGCTCGATTCGATTCATGCAGGCATGTTTGTGCAGGTGGACGATTGAGCGAAAACTTTGAAGGGACCGTGGTTGTCGAGCGCATCCTCTCCCAGCTTGAGCATGGGTGCATTTTCGCTGGAAGAAATGAAGCGGGCGATCCGCTCCGCGTCAAATTCTCAGGGAGCGATGTTCAGCCTTTGGTGGGTGACTCTTTCCTCGTAAGAGGCCAACTCGTTGAGTTTCAGGATCGCTTCAGAAACGTTTCGCAAGTCAATGCGAAACGAATGACGCGTGTGGTGGGCGTCGGTGATCTGTTGGGACCTTGGTTGGAGCGGTTGCCCAACATCGGACCTACCCGAGTGCAGCGTCTTTTGGCGGCTTTTGGTCATGACCTGGCAGAAGTCTTGGCTGATGTCGGGCGTATGTCGGAAGTGGCGCTTGTCATTGAACCAACGAAGCCAGCCCTTGCTGCCAAGATTGCGGCCCAGGTGTTCGCGGCAGTGGCCGAAAAGGATGGCACGCACTCAATGAGAGCTGCCGAGGTCGATTTCCTCATATTCCTAGAGAGGTTGGGTATCCGGGAGGCTCGCGTAGCGAGCCAGTTGTGGCGATTCATGGCCGGACTGGATCCGACAGGCCGTCTGCGGCGTAATCCATACCTTCCCGCGTGTCTTGTCGACTGGCCTATCGCAGACCGGGTAGGTCAGCGTTTGCTCAGGGCAGCAGAGGTCAAAGACTTGACGAGCCACAAAACCCGTTTGGTTGGCGCGCTCAACAGCGTGTGGCGAGAGTTGCTGGCCGATGGTGATACCGCAGCATCAAAGGAAGCCGTCGTCGCCCTTCTCGAGGCCCGCGATGTCGACCCAGAAGCCGCTCTGTCTTGTGCGGATGAAATGGGACTGTTGAGGCGGACCGGCGCACTATTTCGTGTCCCCGGAGCAGCGTGGTTGGAAGACCAAGTTTCTTCTGCGTTAGCTGCGATGGAAACTAGTCCGCCCTCCCTTTCGCCGCCGACGGGGTCGGCGCTGGAAACCTTGGTTTATTCAGCGGAGGACGCTGCAGGGTTGCGTCTTACGGATGAACAGCATGCGGCTGTTGCCCGACTTCTGACACTTCCAGTGGCTGGCTTGCAAGGAGGCGCCGGCGTGGGCAAGACGACGGTCATGAAGGTTCTCGCAACTGCTTGGGAAATGCTCGGTGGTGATGTCGTCCTAGGTGCTCTTGCTGGCAAGGCTTCGCTTACGCTGGCGCGCGGCGCATCCTCGGCAGGTCGACCGCGTGTCGCATTCACCATTGCGCGCTTGATCGGGATGCTGGAGCGACAGCAAGACGAGAACCGCAAGCGTACCGCCTCCGACGTCGACTTCACTGCCCGCACATTGCTAATCATCGACGAGGCGGGAATGATGGACACCGTCAGCCTGCATCGACTGCTCAGCATGTTGCCCGAGGGAGCTCGGCTTTTGGTGGCAGGCGACGAAGGCCAGCTTCCTCCTGTTGGAATGGGAAAGATTTTTCACGACATCGTGACCGAGGGCTCGCGCGTCGCGCGGCTTACGAAGATTCTTCGGCAAGCGTCCGACAGCGACATTCCTCGAGTCTCCGCCGTCGTACGGGCCGGCGAAGCACCAGAGCTGCTGGTTTGGAGCGGGGAGCAAAAGGGAGTTTTCATCGTGCCTTCCGCGGAGCGTGATCCGGCGCAACGCAGCTTGCGAAGCCGAGGCGAACTGATGGTGATAGCAGCCAAGAAGGCAACGGTCGCCGACATCAATGAAACCGAGTCTTTGCTTCGGCGGTCGGGTTCGACGCTGACGCGGAGACTTGGCCCGCTGGCTACCGTCGCGGTGGGTGACCCCGTCGTGATGACAACCAATCGATACCAGGAAGGGTTGTTCAACGGCTTGTTGGGTGTGATCACGTCCATCGACGCCGAGGGTGTCTCCGTTCTCTGGGACGGAGAGCAAGACCCACGGCGGCTTTCAGTTGAGGCAGAAGGAGACATTGAACTCGCGTTTGCAATCACTTGCCACAAGAGTCAGGGCAGTTCCGCTCACGCGGTAATCGTGGTGATTGAGTCGTCGGCCTTGGTAACACGGGAATGGCTGTACACGGCTATTACCCGTGGGCGCGAGCTTGTTTTGCTCGTCTGTAATCCGGTCTCGCTTGCAGCGGCGGTTGCGAGACGGACGACGCGAACGACGGGATTCCAATTGCCGCCACGCATCCCAGCCTAAGAGCCTGTTTAAATTTGAACCGCCTTGCTGAGACGTCATTCTCGAGAGGCCTCAGCTACAAGAGTTGGGTAAAGATTTTTATGCAGGGTGGGGGAAGGCTCAGGTGTGGGCAACCCCGGCCTGTCCACAGGCGCGCAGCGGCTCGTGGTCAGGGTAAGGGGTTGTCCATACCTGGGCCGTGGGGGCGGGGCACCGCCCCCGGGCGGCCGGTAGGTCGCCTTGAGTTTGGCGATAGTGACGTATGCTGAAGTCGTGGGACGAGATCGGCGCAGATGCGTCAAGCTCTTCTTCGCATTTTCAAGCACTCAAACAACTTCGACGATAAAGGTTGCCATGAAGTTTTGAGTTCGCTTCGAACGGCTCACGAGGAAAAACGAACGCCCTGCTTTCCGCCCGTCAGCCAGAAGTCGTACATACGTTTGCACGTAGCGCCAGACGACTGGCCAAGTTACCTTGGTCTGACTCAACAGCGCACAGGAATGACTTGAAAGGCTCCGTTCCCTCCGTCAGCTGTCTCGATGCAGATTCGACGGGGGAGAACCCTGATGTCGAGGCGAAATGCAAGGGCAGTTTGGATGCACTTTGCGTGCTCGCGCGTTTGCATCACATTGCAGCGGAACCCGCAACGCTCGCTCACCAGTTGGGCTTGGCATCCAACGATGTAGTCGACGCTGCGGTTATTGTCCGCGCCGCCCGCCATCTTGGGCTCAAGGCTACGTTGACCCGCACGTCGTTGGACCGATTGCAGTTCACGCCCTTGCCGGCCTTGGCGATACTGCGTTCCGACCAAGGCGAAAGTCGCGTCGTGATTCTTGGCCGATTTGACGCGGCCGGCGCACTGCTTCATGACCCTTGTGTCGAACCGGTCGGCCCCTACGTTGAGTCGCTGGATAGGTTTGCCGATCAGTGGACCGGCGAACTGGTGCTGGTGGCAAGCAGGGCCAGCCTCGCTGCTGGCTTGGCTAAGTTTGATTTCACTTGGTTCATTCCCAGCCTGGTCAAGCATCGTCGCTTGCTCGGTGAGGTTCTCGCGATCTCTCTGATCCTGCAGTTGTTCGCCCTGATCAGCCCGTTGTTCTTCCAGGTGGTCATGGACAAGGTGCTGGTCCACCACGGCCTCACCACGCTGCAAGTTCTCATGATCGGCTTGGTCATCGTGGTTTCCTTCGAGAGCGCGCTGACAGTTATTCGGGCCTACACCTTCAGCCACACCACCAGTCGCATCGACGTGGAACTGGGAGCGAGACTCTTTCGGCACTTGGTGCAGCTTCCCCTCGCCTACTTTCAGGCGCGGCGGGTCGGCGACTCAGTCGCCCGTGTTCGAGAGCTCGAAAACATCCGCAGCTTCTTGACGGGCAATGCCATGACGGTGGTGCTCGATGTCGTGTTCTCGTTCGTCTTCGTCGCCGTCATGCTGTTCTACAGCGTGACGCTGACATTGATCGTGCTCGCAAGCCTGCCGATCTATATCGCGCTCAGCCTGTTCGTGACGCCGGTCCTGCGTCAACGGCTGAACGTCAAGTTTGCCCGTGGCGCCGAGAACCAGTCCATGCTGGTGGAAGCTGTCAGCGGCATCCAGACCCTGAAGGCCAACGCGCTGGAGCCAGCCTTCTGCCGACGCTGGGACACGCAACTCGCGGCCTACGTTTCTGCCAGCTTCCGGACCCAGAAGCTGGCCACCGTGGCGCACGAGAGCGTTAACCTCGTCGGCAAGCTCGTCAACGCCGCCACGCTCTGGTACGGCGCCCACCTGGTGATGAACAACGACTTGTCCGTCGGGCAGTTCGTCGCGTTCAACATGTTCGCTCAACGCGTGGCGCAGCCGATCATCCGCATGGCCCAGCTCTGGACCGATTTCCAGCAGACCGGCATCTCCATGGCGCGTCTGGGCGACATCCTCGACACGCGCACGGAGGTACCGCCAAGCGCTGCGGCACAACTTCCGGCCCTCAAAGGCGCGATCACGCTCGATGGCATCGGCTTTCGCTACAAGGCAGAAGCGCCGCCGGTTCTGCACAACGTCAGCTTGGACATCCGCCCTGGCGAGGTGATCGGCATTGTGGGGCGCTCTGGTTCTGGCAAGAGCACCCTGACCAAGCTGGTTCAGCGGCTGTACACGCCGCAAGAGGGGCGGTTGCTGGTCGACGGCATCGACATCAGCCTGATCGACGCCGCGCAGCTGCGGCGCCAGGTCGGCGTCGTACTGCAAGAAAATCTGCTGTTCAACCGCAGCGTTCGAGAAAACATCGCGATTGTCGATCCGGCCGCGCCGCTGGATGCGGTGCTTCAAGCCGCTCAGCTGGCCGGCGCCCATGAGTTCATCAAGGACCTGCCCGAGGGCTACGAAACGAGCGTTGGCGAGCAAGGCTCCAGCCTCTCGGGCGGACAGCGCCAGCGCATCGCCATTGCACGGGCGCTTTTCACGCAGCCGCGGATCCTGATCCTTGACGAGGCGACCAGCGCGCTGGACTACGAGAGCGAGGCCATCGTCCAGCGAAACATGGCCTACATCTGCAAGGGCAGAACCGTCCTGATCATCGCCCACCGGCTGTCCGCGGTGCGCCACGCAGACCGGATCGTCGTGATGGACAAGGGCCGGATCGTGGAATCCGGCTCGCACGAGGAGCTACTGCGTTTGCCCAAAGGCATATATGCGCACCTGTGGTCCATGCAATCCGGCGGTCTGCTGGACCAGGAAGCCGCATCTTGATGCCCCGCAAGCCGGAGCCCGCGCAAACAGGCGGGGCGCAGCGGCCGCGACGGCCTTTGGCCGATCTCATCAGAAGATACCGGGCGGTTTTCAGTGTTGCCTGGGAGCGAAGGCACGAGCTCGACGGGCCGAAGTTCCACGAAAACGAAGCGGCGTTCCTCCCTGCAGCGCTCAGCCTGCAGCATACGCCGGTCCATTCGGCGCCGCGTCTTCTCGCGTACGTCATCATTGCGCTCTTCCTGATCGCCCTGCTGTGGTCCATCCTGGGCGAGATCGACATCGTGGCAACGGCCCCGGGCCGCATCATCGTAGGGGACAGGACCAAACTGATCCAGCCCCTGGAGCGCAGCGTGGTCAAGCGCGTCCTGATCCGGGACGGTGATCGCGTCGCATATGGCCAGGCTCTGGTTGAACTCGACGCAACGATCGCGCATGCGGACAAGGCCAACATCGATGATCAACTTCGGTCTGCTGAATCGGAGCTTGCGCGGTCACGTGCACTTCTGAAGGCGCTCGCCATTGCGGCGCGATCGCCTAGACCCACGCTTGTTGCGCCACCTGAGCTGGGTACGGATGTGCCCAAGAACTGGACTGCCGCGGATCGGTCCACCGCCACGGCACAACTGGCTGCGGAATGGAATGACATCGCGGCCAAGCTCGCGAAACTCAACTCCGAGGTCCAGCGGCGTCGTGCAGAGCTGACGACAGTTCAGGAAATGGTGGCGAAGTTCGAAAGCACTGTCCCCTTGGCACGAACCCGTGAATCGGACTTCAAGAAGCTCGCTGAGCAAGGCTTTGTGGCAGGCCACGCGACGCAGGATCGCACGCGTGAGCGACTTGAGCTCGAGCGGGACTTGGCCACCCAGCGCGCACGCCAGGCCGAAGCGCAGGCGGCGATCTTTGAAAGCGAGAGTACCCGGCAGTCCTACCTTGCGGAAACCCGACGGACCCTGAGCGAGCGAGAGGCGGCTGCCGACCTCAAGCGCGGGCAGGGCACGCAGGAGCAGGCCAAGGCCAACCAGCGAGAGTTGTTGACGACGCTCCGGGCGCCGGTGGCAGGGACGGTCCAGCAATTGGCAGTTCACACCGAAGGCGGTGTCGTGACCGAGGCGCAGGCCTTGATGGTGATCGTGCCGGACGACACGCAAATCACGGCGGAGGTGGTGCTCGACAACAAGGACATCGGGTTTGTCAACGTGGGCCAAGCCGCCGAGGTCAAGCTTGAAACCTTCCCGTTCACCCGGTACGGAACGATCGGCGCCACGGTCACGCGCGTCACTGCAGACGCGGTCAACGACGAAAAGCGCGGTGCGATCTTCCCGATCATGCTGAGCTTGAACCGATCGACGATCAACGTCGACGGAAAGGCAATCAAGCTCAGTCCGGGGATGAACGTCACCGCCGAGATCAAGACCGGCAAGCGGCGCGTCATTGACTATCTGTTGAGTCCAGTCCAGCAGGCGGCCAACGAAAGCCTGAGGGAGCGGTAATGCGCCTTCTTGTGGTCCATCAGAACTTCCCTGGCCAGTTCAGTCACTTGGTGCGGGCTTGGGCGGCGCGCCCAGGATGGGACGTCCGTGGGCTGGGTCGAGAGACCGCCCCAGGGTTGCCAGGCTTCAGCAAGCTCGTCAGATACAAGCTGGCGAGGTCGGGACATGCGGGTCAGCACCCCTACCTTCGGCAGATGGAGAACGCCACGCTGCATGGCCAAGCCGCGGCAAGAGCCATGTTGGCCATGCGCAGTGGCGGATTCACTCCCGATGTGATCTTGGCGCACCCCGGCTGGGGTGAGACGCTGTATGCCAAAGACGTTTTCCCAAGTGCGCGGCTGGTTCATTTCTGCGAGTGGTACTACCAAGCGGAGGGTGCCGATCTCGGGTTTGATCCCGAGTTCCCTCTGAGCTTTGACGACCGCGCCCGTATTAGAACGTGGAACGCGTTGCACACCCTGAACCTCATCGCGTGTGACGCCGCGGTCACGCCGACCCATTGGCAGAAGAGCCGCCACCCAGAGATCTTCCACCCGAAGATCGTTGTGCAGCACGAGGGCATCGACACGGAGGCACTCGGGCCAGATCCGCACGCCTCGATTCGTTTGCCCAGCGGTCAGGTGCTCAAAGCTGGAGATCCTGTGGTGACCTATGTCGCGCGAAACCTCGAACCCTACCGAGGTTTTCATGTGTTCATGCGGGCGCTTGAGCAGATTCAGAAGAGGCATCCGACTGCTCACGCAGTCATCGTCGGCGCGGATGAGGTGAGCTACGGCGCTGCGCCGAAGGACGCCCCGAATTGGCGGGAAAAGATGCTGCGCGAGGTCTCACTCGATCCTCTACGGACCCACTTCCTGGGTCGAATCCCGCGGTCTCAGTACCTGCGCGTATTGCAGGTTTCGGCTGCACACGTGTACCTCACCTACCCATTTGTTCTCAGTTGGTCTTTGCTTGAAGCGTTGGCTGTCGGTGCGCCCATTGTTGCATCAAGCACGGCGCCGGTTCATGAGGTCATACAGCACAAACGAAATGGACTGTTGGTTAACTTCTTCGATTTCCTAGGCATTGCAGAAATGGTGCTGCAGCAGTTACAAGATTCCGCATTTCCATTGCGCACATCTAACAGCCACACGGCGGCTTTCTTGCTTAATTCAGCACTTGTAGGCTATGAAGGCTTATTCGCGGAGCCAATCCGAACGCCGTGCTCGCACAATGCCTCAGATTTACCCGCATCGAATCAACCCACTAATAACACAAGGGTATAAAAATCAAATGACTTGGGGAAGTCGGAAGCTGCGCTGGTGTGTAGCGCTTTTTATTTCCATTTTTCTGTTATCCGGCTGTGATCGAAGAAATTCAGAAAAAAGCGACAAATTTAATTCTGCTTTGGAGAAATTCAAAGCTCACTGCTTGTCTTCGGGGATCAGAATCAATCGAAGAGTTGAAAACGTGGACGGATTTTACTTGTTAAAACTCCGGCCGGAAAACATAAATTTTGACGACCAATTTTTACTCGATGACCCTTATGGCAGGGACTTGACAGGCGAAGATTATATTGCAAGCCTTCTCCGCGGACAATTTTGGCATAGCCATGTCGTTACTAGGCAGACCGCACCAGATTATCGAATTGGTTATAAATTTTTGGATGCAGTAGATCCCAAAGATGGAGTGCGGTACAGATACACGGGGAAGGTTGTCGCTGTGCGCCAACAGGACTTGTCATCGCCAATGGTCAAGTTGGCAATTGAGCGAGATAAAAACTATGACACAAACATTTATGAATTCAAAGTCTTTAAAGTGCCAGCCCCACAAGAATTGCCGCTTTATGGCCTGACGTTTGACGATATTTCTACTTCAGAAGACCGAAAAAACTGGATAGCGGGTAGCTCTCTTCGAGTTATTGATATTTCAACTGGCGCAGTAATGGCTGAACGCATTGGATTCATGTTCGACCATAGGCAAGGCGATAGATCTGTCGGAAGATCGCCTTGGCTATTTGCTGCAGACAATGCTTGTCCAAAATTCATTGGAAAGCCTGGCTTCATCGCGCAACCATATCAAACCCTAGATCTTGTTCAACAAGTGCTTTCGCCATCAACGTAGGCCAACGCATCAACAATCGATTCGTGAAAAGTCTTAATGAGCCACTCTATAAAACTGGTTCAGGGCCGATTGAATAATGAAGATCATGCTACGAATTCACAACCTCCCCTATCCATCAAATGTTTGGATGCCTGATGTGGCAGTCCGTTGAGGGCTGTAGCGGATTCACATCTTGGTGCATGTGCACGTAGGCCTTAGTTTGCCAAAGATCAAGTCCGCAAGACGAAAGCTTGGAAATTTGATGACCAGCCGAAGAATTTCAGTTCTGCTCTCGCATGTTGTGTTTTGTCTCACAAACTTAATTTGCATTGCTGTGCCTGCGAATTCGTTTGGGGCGCCTCTGAACAGCGCCGCTCGTACCGCTGCTATGGAGGCATTTAACGAGCGATGTAAGACGGCAGGCGAAAAGATTTACCGCACTGTTGAAGGTGTCGAAGGACTTTTTGTACTTAAGCCGAGACCAGAAGGAATTAATTATGGTGATCAGTATCGGTTAACCGATCCCTATGGCTTGGATCACACGGGACTTGGATACTTGGAGAGCTTTTTGCGCGGCTTTTATTCTAAGAGTACTCGCCCGACCATGCTTACGCCGCCACGTAATGCGTATCTCTACGTCGACGCAATCGACGCAACTGATGGCTTGCGGTACAGGTATACAGGACGTATCGAAGAACCATGGCAGAGCGATAAATCATTTCTTAAAGGGTATAAGCGATTCGTCATGGACAAGTCGCTGACCTCTGCAGAGCCGCCGCGCTATGGAGTGACCTTTGACGATATTTCCACAAGCGAAGATCGTAAGCTTTGGATTGCCGGAAGCTCACTTAGGGTAGTTGATATTAAAACCGGCGAGGTAATAGCGGAAAGAATTGGATACATGGTTGATCTTGCGCAAGGCGACAAAGCCCAAGGTCGATCTCCTTGGCTATATGCCGCAGACAATTCTTGCCCTAAATTTCCAGGACCGCACGCATTCTCATCCCAACCTGGTCAAACCGAAGAGTTCGTTGAAAAAGTTTTAAAGCCCATTAAAGGAAAGTAAAGCATGAACCCGTCAGATCTTCTCAAGTATGCCAGCCTTCAAATGGCATCTGAAGCGTTTTTGTCTGAACAGGCAAAGGGCGAGCAACATTTTTCAGGAACTCCTCTGATTACCGCACTGAAGCAGGGCAACGGCCATACTTCACTTTTCACTGAGACACAAGCCATTGATTTTGCCTCGCACTGGATTGTCTTGGACCAAAAGGAGAACACCTCGACTGGCTTTAGCGGCACATTATTCAGGTGTATTGCAGATGACCCGGAAACTGGCGCCAAAGCCGGCGAGTTGGTGATGAGTTTCCGAAGCACGGAATTCATCGACGACGCGGCTCGAGATAATGAAGCCACGAACGCTTTGGAAATCAAGGAAACCGGATTTGCTTTCGGCCAGATCCGCGACATGGAGGCCTGGTATGCGGAGCTGAAGCAGCCTGGTGGGCCGCTAGCTGGTCCGACGCCTTTCAATGTGACTGGGTACAGCCTCGGCGGGCACCTCGCCACCGTGTTCAATATTCTTCACGCCGGGCCAGATGCGGGTGCGGATACGGCTCGAATTGGCGATGTGGTCACTTTCAACGGCGCGGGAATTGGTGCCGTTGACGAGGTAACGAATCTCAAGGGGGTGCTCACGCAGTTCACCCAACTTGCGGCGAACGTGTCGGGCAACGCTTTCACGTTTGACAACATCGATCTGGCGGCAATTTACGCTCGCGCGCGTGCTGCGTACAAGCTGGGTGGCGTTATCTCAGATGATGACCGAGCCGCACTTGCAGTCTTGGCGACGACGGCGGATCCGCAGGCAAAGATGCTGTTTACCGCGGTCCAGCGCATCGACCTGATCCGTGGAGAGGTAGTCCATCTAAGCACCATCTCAAGCGATGGCACAGCATCGGGTACGAAGCCTGTGCAGGTAGCAAATTCCGCGATTGGTCAGGAAGACCTCGACTATCAACTCGCGGTGCTGACGGTCGCCAAGTTCACAAATGCAGCAAGCATCATTGATGGCGCTGCTCAGATGTTCGATGGCAAGGCATACCTCAATCCCGCCTCCCTCATGCCGAACCAGTATGACGTCGTGGCAGCGACCAGTCCGTCAATGGTTGGCAATTCGCAGTGGCACGTGGGTGCAGATACTCAGGTGCTCATCGAGGATCAGCCACTGTATCGGGGCGGCGCACCCGGAGAAGTCTTGAAGGATCTCTTTCGCTACTTTGACGTGAAGCTTCTCAGTGATGGTTACGCCAACACCGATTTTGGCGATACCCACAGCCTTGCGCTCATCGTGGATTCGCTCAGCGTGCAGAACACCCTGCTGAGGCTGCTGCCTCCTGAGCAGCACGCCAGTGCGATGAGTGTCATGAAGGACATCTTCATCAACGCCTCCAATCTGAAGCGAATCGATGGCTCAGGGATCGGAAATCAGAGCGATCAGGGTAAAGCCGAGGGAGACCTGCTCGAGAACATCGTGAATGCGCTTGCTGCGCTGACCCTAGGACCAGGGAACTACACGGCACTGAAGGGCTCGCCCGAGGGCGCAACCTGGTGGAATGTGGCTTCCTCGGGAGGCTACAGCGGGCGAGAAGCCTTCTATCAGCTCTTGAAATCCATTCAGGCCAGTTCGCTTTTCAATAACGCAAGCAGCAACGGCCTCAAACTTGAAGAAGCGACCTATGCGCTATCGGATCGCGCGCACACGGACTTCGGCGCCTTTGCCGCACTCTACACACTGAGCCCGTTCGTGCTGACAGGAGGCAGTGCGGCGATCGAGAGCGTTGTCGGAAGCAAGTGGGGGACGACCTACGACAGCTGGAAAGCGGACAAGACGGCGATTGAGAGCGGTAAAGATCAGTTCAAGTTGGAGTTCAGCGAAGAGTGGCTCAACGATCGCGCAGCCTTGCTGGATCGGAAGAACTACTACAACCAGAAGAATGTCGGCTACGACAACGCCGCAGCGACCCCGGCGGAGATGGCGGTGGCCAGCTTTTACGACGGAGAAGGCATCGAATGGTCCGATCGTGCATCTCAACTGACCATTCGGCGCGGGGACACCACCGCGCAAACCCGCTTTGTGATTTTCGGCAGTGCGCAATCCGAGTCCGACCTTTTCGGGGGTGACGCAGACGATCGAATCTACGGCGGCGAGGGGAACGATACGGTCATCGGCCTTGGGGGTGACGACTATCTCGAAGGCGATGCCGGCAACGACTGGTTGCTTGGCGGAAGCGGCAACGACGTGCTGTATGGAGGCGCTGGCAACGATACGCTGGAAGGCGGAGCGGGCAACGACATCCTGATTGGTGGTGCTGGTGATGGCACTGACGTCTACAGATTCGGAAATTCCTGGGGCAGTGACACCATCATCGACAACGGAGCCGGGAGCATTGAAGTCAATGGTGTCAAGTTGACCGGCGGTAAGTTTGTTGCTGAAGGCGTGTGGCGCAACGACGCGCAGGGCTTCATCTTCACGCTTTCCGGATCTGGCTCGGAACAGGTGCTGATCATCCAGCGTACCGATGGCAGTCCGGACACCATTCGCGTCGATGGGTGGCAACTTGGCAACTTGGGGCTGACTATGGTGGATGCGCCGCAGCCGCCCGTTACAGCCGCCGGCACTTACTTGGGCGATTACATCAAGGCGACCAACGCAAGTGGCTCGAAGTATCTGTACGGGCCCAATGGCAACTACCTGAGCGCAGGCTCGAAGGCTGGAACATCCGACATTCTTTACGGGGATGACGGCGCTGACGACGTCATCCGGGGGCTTCTTGGAGACGACGCGCTGTTCGGTTACGGCGGCGATGACTACATCGATGGTGGCGACGGCGGCGACATCCTGATGGGTGGACTTGGCAAAGACACCCTGATCGGCGGGGCTGGCGATGACATCATCTACGGCTCCAGCAATGGGAGCGCATTGACGCCAGAGTCGACGACGTACCAATCTCCTGTGGCGACCATGCCGCATGTGCCGAGCCAAGGTTTCAGCTGGGTGGCTCAGGCGAGCGAAAAAGATGCGGAAGGCCATTGGATCAACATCCTCAGCGGCTCGATCGCGAGAGACAAACAAGAAGGCGATGACGGCAACATCATCGATGCCGGCGCCGGTGAAGATTGGGTGGCCGCGGGGACAGGCAACGACACGGTGCATGGCGGTGAAGATGCCGACGAGATCTTCGGCATGGCCGGCAGCGACCTTCTTTATGGCGACGGCGGCGACGACCGGATCTACGGAGACGGCGCGGTCGCGGACGGCACAGTGACTGAAACCGGCGCGGTGCAGCATGGCAACGACATCCTGATCGGTGGCGCCGGAAACGACGTTCTTCTCGGCCAGGGTGGCGACGACGAACTGTATGGCGGTGCCGACGATGACAAGATGTGGGGCGACG
>Ga0102589_1003100_pt1 | contig 17803 bp, 18 predicted proteins | sample AraplaMF_Col_mLB_FD_76858 | JGI IMG/M metagenome (GOLD analysis project Ga0102589, IMG submission 76858) | Arabidopsis root microbial communities from the University of North Carolina, USA - plate scrape MF_Col_mLB | ecosystem: Host-associated > Plants > Roots > Endosphere | place: USA... | reverse complement strand
TATCTAAATATCCAAGTATTAGGCAGGCTGCCAAATCACTTGGTTGTGATCAGTCGACATTAGTACGTAAAATACAAAAGTTCCAATTAACGAAACAAATTTCATATGAGGATTAATGATGTGTTTTTGCATCAAAACTTCTTTTGCGCACAATAAGTTGTGATATCGCAATACTCACTAATAAATACAAAGAAAATGATGGAATGCATCATTAATATTGTTAATAGAATTAGAAGAAAAGAGGCATTTTCAAACAAGAAAGTGTCTCTTTTTCTTTTTGTAGCAGTTTTGTGAAGCAACAAATTAATTGCTTTGAAATGTTTTGATTCATCACCAACAGATATGAATGATATTTGTTAAAACGTATTTCAATAATATAGTTGATTGGAGTGGAGATTGGGCGACTCCTTGGGGATTAGCGTCACAGATGAGACCCTGGAGCGAGCAACGCGAGTGAAGCGGCTCATCGGACGCCCCCAGGAAAGCGCCCAATCGGAACGGAAATCAACCCCACGCTATGGAAGTAAGGCAATATTTTTTCATTAAAACAATTTTTTTTCATCAGTTGGCATGAGAATTGCTACTAAAAAGATGTATGAAATATTAAACGAAAAGAGGTTGGCATTTATGACAATTCAACTAAAAGAAGAGCTAAAAACGTTAGATCAAAAACATTTTCTACACCCGACAACGTCAATTGAACAACAGCAAACACAAGGTCCAGCAGCCATTTTTACAGAGGGCGATGGCATTTATTTAAAAGATATAGAAGGAAATATCTACATTGATGGGATGTCTTCTTTATGGAATGTAAATATAGGGCATGGTCGTAAAGAAATTGCTGAAGTGGCGAAGGAGCAAATATCTAAATTAGCATTTAGTTCCTGTTTCGCATCGTTTAGCAATGAACCAGCTATTCGTTTAGCGACGAAAATTGCATCTTTAACTCCGGGAGACTTAAACACTGTATTTTTCACTTCAGGCGGCTCAGAGTCGAACGATACAGCGATTAAATTAGCACGACATTACTGGTTACTAAAAGGACAGCCAGAGCGCCAAAAGATTATTTCACGTACCCATTCATACCATGGTGTAGCTATGGGTGCTACAAGTGCGACAGGCTTACAAGCGTTTCGTGACTTTACTAATTCACACGCTCCTGATTTCCACTATGTATACAGCGAATCCGTACGGAATTTACGTGAAACTATTGAAGCGTTAGGCCCTGAGACTGTAGCTGCATTTATTTCTGAACCTGTGCAAGGTGCAGGTGGGGTTAATATTCCACAAAAAGATTACTTTAAAGAAGTACGAAAAATTTGTGATGAGTACGGTATTTTATTTATTGCAGATGAAGTCATTACCGGGTTTGGTCGTACAGGTAAATTTTTCGGTATGGAACATTATGGCGTAGTGCCAGATATGATGTCATTCGCTAAAGGAGTATCGAGTGGTTATGTGCAACTTGGTGGTGTGGCGATATCCGAAAAGCTTCATCAAGATTATTGCGAACTTTCTAAAGGAACATTAATGCACGGATATACTTACAGCGGTCATGCGCTCGCATGTCAGGTTGGGTTGAAGAATATAGAAATCATTGAGCGTGAAAATCTCGTTGGAAATGCCGCAAAGATGGGGGATGCCATGTTAGAAGGCTTCCGAGCACTGCAAGAAAAATATAGCTTTATCGGACGCGTGCGTACACTTGGATTACTTGGAGCTATTGAATTAGTAAAAAGCCGTGAAACGGGTGAATTGTTTGAGTCTCCTCTTAGTCCAATTTTTGTACAAGAAACGATGAAACGAGGATTGATTTTACGAACGGTTACGTATGATAAAGATACAGTTGTTTTTTCTCCACCTCTCATTCTATCAAAAGTAGAGCTAGATGAAATGTTACGTATTTTAGACGAGACATTTGAGCATATACGTAAAACAATTGTTGAAAAAGAGTAATGTCAACGATAACGATCATTATTTGAAGGAGGAGTTTTATGACAACTATCGTTAGAGAAATAAGAGAACAATTTAATCCAGCAAAACCATCTCAATGTATAGGCCAAGTTGAGCTTTTGACAATTGATGAAACGAAAGACGTTATCGTTGCAGCTCAAGAAGCATTTGAAGGGTGGAAAAATACATCATCTGTTGCGCGTGGAGAAATATTACGCGTGACAGCAGACTTGCTTGAGAAAAATATTGATAAAGTAGCTGAAATAGCTTCGAGTGAAATGGGTAAAACGAAAAATGAAATGATTGGTGAAGTTAAACGTGGTGCGTCCATTTTACGTTATTTTGCACAAGAAGGGATGCGGGCAACAGGTGAGGTGTTACCTTCTGCCAATGAAGCGAAATTATTGTACACAATGCGGGTGCCACTTGGTGTCGTTGCTGCCATAACTCCCTGGAATTTCCCTGTCGCAATTCCTCTATGGAAAATTGCGCCTGCACTAGTGTACGGCAATACTGTTGTCTGGAAGCCGTCTATTGAAACATCTTTAACTGGAAAATTAATAGGGGAATTATTTCAACAGGCAGGTTTACCAGAAAACGTGTTAAATGTTGTGCAAGGTCGTGGTTCAAAGGTGGGTCAGGTTTTATTGGAGGCACCTGAAGTAAAGGCGATTACATTTACAGGTTCGAATAATGTGGGGCAAAGTATTTTAGATACTGCTGGATCAACTAATAAAAAAATTCAGCTTGAACTTGGCGGCAAAAATGCAGCTATTATTTTAGCTGATGCCAATATCAATCAAGCTGCAAAATTAACGATTGAAGGTGCGATGAAGCAGACAGGACAGCGTTGTACAGCAACTAGTCGAGTTTACATCGAGGAAGCAGTTTATGAAAAGGTATTAGAGCAGTTAATTGCAGAAGCTAAAAAAATTGAAGTTGGTGTTACGATGGGACCTGTTTCCTCCAAGGGACAGTATGATTCTATTTTAGCTGCCGTTGAAAACGCGAAACTAGATGGAGCTGAACTTGTGTTTGGTGGTGGTGCAACTCAAGGGATGCAAGAAGGATATTATATCGATCCAACCATTTTTACGAATGTAACACATGACATGGCGATTTCCCGTGAAGAGATTTTTGGACCAGTTTTAGCCGTCATAAAGGTAAAGGATTATGAAGAAGCGCTCCGATTATCGAATGACTCTGAGTTTGGATTGAGTGCTTCTATTTATACAAATAACATTCCGAAAGCATTTGATTTTATTAACCGTAGTGAAGTTGGACTTGTACAGGTTAACGATGAAACGGGTGGAGCGGAACCTCAAGCACCGTTTGGAGGAATGAAAAACTCAAGTACCGGTGCCCGTGAGCAGGGGCAGGCAGCAAAAGAGTTCTTTACAACATTCAAGACGATTACGATTGGCACAAAATAGCGATTGCTACTTTAAAACTGAAGACATCGATTATTACGTTTTCTTGGATAGATAGTTTCTTATCAAACTACGCAGAATCCCTCGAAAGTTAGGGAGATGAAATAGCCAGAACCTTAACCCTCTTGGGGAAACAACTTGAAGAGTATGCTGACTACTGCCCAACCAAATAGAATCAGCAAGCATATTTTATATAGTGTTAATCAAAACTTTCAGCATGAATAATGGTTGATTTATAACATCTTTAGTGTAAAATTACACTAAAGATGTTATTTTGGTTGTGGACACGAATTTTTAAGGACATCGATAAAACAGTATTACTTGATTGAGTTATGCTTTTTTGGAGGGAATGAAATGACATTTTTACGTTCTTTGCATGTCAAAATTATGATGGCGTGTATTGCTGCGTTTATAGTATCGGTAATTGGTATCAATCTATTTGAACTTTATCAACTAGGAATGCTTGGTATACTTGCTATTATTGTATTTCCAATTATGGTGATTTTAGCTGGGAGACGTTTTGCTCCAGCGCCATTTAATAATTTCACTACGTGGATTGTTATCATTATGATTGGTATTTGCATCTTACATTGGATAGGTCAAGATGATAAGGGACTTCTGATGTCACTTTTTTCGGTTGATTTTGTATATATGTGGCTGCTCTATCACGACCCAGTACGAGAGTATATGGTTGCTAATGATTTTTCGTTCTTTCGCTATATCGTGCGCATTGGGCTTGGGTTAATATACGGTGTTTTGTTGGATGTATTCGTCTATTTCTTAAAAAAGATAATGAAATGATAAGTTTACATAAACAGCAGAAGACTGCCTTTATGGCAGTCTTGTCGTAGTAATCCGACACAGTAGTAAGTGCATCAGTTTGTATTAAATCTACTAAGCTTAAAGAGTGATAAATCCTGCTTACTTTTTCCCTTTAGCGTTAAATCCGCTAGTACTTCACCAACGGCACTACTAAATTTAAAGCCATGTCCTGAAAAACCAGCTGCAATAACAATATTTTGATGCTCAGGTAAAAAGTCAATAATAAAATCTTCATCTGGAGTCATCGAATATTTACATGGTTTTCCGAATTTCAATGCACCGTGTTGAGGCATAAAACGATTGATAAAGTTTTGTAAATCTATTGCATCCTGTTCGTCGAATGGGTGTAGCGGATCGTTTGGGTTAATACCATCACCGCCATCATGTCTGCCAAGTTTTAGGCCAGCTCCATCAATACTTGGAAAACCATAGTATGCAGAATCGGCAAATTCAAAACAATAGGCCGGGAAAATATCTTCATGATAAAGGTGCTCATCAGCTTCAAACCATGCAAAGGTTTTTCTCGTTGGTGTAACGGGGATGGTGATGTCCACTGTTTGTAGCAATTCAGTTGCCCAAGCACCAGCTGTCACAACTAAATGTTTAGCTTCATATATATTATTTGCTGTTTGGACACTGACTATTTTTCCCGCTTTGATGTTCTGTACTTTTTCATTTGTATGTAAGGTTGCCCCTGCTTCAAGAGCTAATTTTTTATACGCGCGAATGCAGGCTTCTACGCGAAGGACACCAGCAGTAGGCTCAAAGCAAGCAACAAAGTTTTCAGGTAATGATAATCCAGGCCATTTCTCCATTGCCTCAGCTGCAGAATATTGCTCTAATGCTAAATCATAGAGCCTAGCACTTTTTTTCACATTTTGAATGAAAGTGTGAGTCTCTTCACCGACATTCATGACACCGGTTTGTAAAAATAAAGCTTCATCCGTTAATGCTTCAAGCTCTTTCCATAATTCACCTGCTCTTTTGACAAATGGTACATAGCTAGCTCCTTCACCATACGCAAAGCGAATAATTCTTGTTTCCCCATGATGACTACCTTCTTCATGAGGAGGATTAAAGGCATCAAGCATTAAGACATTTTTTCCTGCCTTTGCTAAATTATAGCCTGTTGCCATCCCCATCGATCCTGCACCAATTACAATTACATCGTAAATCATTTTAATCCCTACTTTTTTGCTCTAGTATAACAAAATAAAAGAAAAACGGACAGAAATTTCTGAAAAATATCCCGAGTAAGAAAAATGCGCAATCTCTTAGGAATAGGAGATTGCGCATGGACTTTAAAAGTTATTTCGTACTAGGTAATACTTTATTTAACAATATGGCTACTATAGCAGCTGTTGCTATTGGAGAGCCGAATAAGTATTGAACTGTTGTTGGTAATGAGTATAAGAAATCTTTAGGAAGTAATGTTAGGGCTAATGTTAAAATCACTGGTACAGCGATTACATACATTTCCTTTTCACCGATGCTTTCATTTTTCATTACTTGTAAACCACTGATTGCAATAATGCCACAAACGATGACGAATACACCACCGATAACCGCTGAAGGGATGGCAGAAATAAGAGCAGCTAGTTTACCAGAGAAGCCGAATAAAATAAACCAAAAACCTGCAGCAATAAAAACACGACGACTTGCAATACCTGTGATCGATATCACACCTGCATTTGTAGAATAGCCAGTGACAGGAGTTGAACCTAGTAATGATGCAATGAAGCAACCAATTCCTTCGCCGATCACCCCGCGATTAATTTGTTTATCAGTTAACGGTTTATCGATGACATTGCTCACTGCAAACCATGTACCTGTTGTTTCTGCCATTAAGACGATATAAATAATCACCATTGTAATGATAGCTGAAAAATTAAACGTGAAGCTAAAATCTGCAAATGGAATTTGAGGCATACTAAACCATTTTGCTTGTGACACTGCTGATAAATTTAAAACACCCATAATATTTGCGGCAATACAACCTACGATTAAAGCGATGATTACTGAAGCTATACGAAATACGCGGCCTTTTTTATTAAAGACAGAACCTAGCATAACGCAAAGGATTAGAACGATAGCTGAAGTTAAAGCTAAATAGATGTTTTGGTTAATAGATGCACCTGCCGCATTAAAAATGTTATCACTCAAACCTACAGGCATTAATGAAAGACCGACTACAAAGATAATTGTCCCTCCGACAATTGGCGGAATGAAAGTTTTCACGATTTTATTGAATATACCTGTAAAACCTAAAATAATAACTAAGATGGCGCCGACTAAACTTGCTCCTAGCACAGTACTCCAACCAAGATCTCCACTACCACTTGCTGCATAAATACCTACGATGGCCCCGATTGGAACATATGAAGGACCTTGAGCTATCGGTAACTTCATGCAAAAGTGAGTTTGAATAATCGTAGCAATCCCGACCGCAATGAAAGTCGATTGAATCAATGCACTTGATTGACCTGATTGTAAACCGATTAACATGGCAATTAAGAAAGGCACTACGTAGACATCCATTGCCATTACATGCTGTAAACCAAGTAGGGCGGATTGGCCGAAAGACACCTTCTCATCTGGTAAAACTGTTAACTGCTGAGTTTTCATTTTATCGTTAGCTAATTTGTTATGTTGCGTTTCCACTAAGATGTACACCTCAAAATTGTAAATTTAGAATTTTTATTTATGCTCTAGCGTGAACCTTATTTCCTTGTACCCAAACTTCACGTATATTTTCAGGGCGCACAAGATACATAATTTTTTGGAAGATATCCTGTAAATCTTCCTTGCTATCAAAAATAGGAAGTTTTGCAGAAGGTATGTTAGTATCGATGATTTGTACATCCCACGTGTAGTTTTCTTGTAATCGACCAATGGGTAGGCTCAAGCTTTCACCGCCACCTGCTGTTGCTAAATAAAATGCTTCATTAATCGTAATACGTGAATTTGGGACACCACGTTTTTCAGCAGAAAGTGATGTATCGACACCGTCTTCAAGCATTCTAGATGACATGACTGCTTGTCTAGCATTATCGAATAGGCTAGGCGAGAAACCGCCAGAAATATCTGATCCTAATCCGATATCAACGCCTTTTGCATGGAAGCGGGCGATTGGAATGACGCTATTTGCAAAATAAGCATTAGAAATTGGACAATGACCAATCGCTGTTCCTGTTTCAGCAAATAACTGTGCATCATCATCATTTAAGAAATTGCAATGTGCCATTACTGATTTATCGCCTAATAGACCAAAATCATTTAAGGCGAAGGCATCATTTTTCTTAAAGCGTTCTTTTACGTAACCATGCTCCCAATCGCTTTCACTACAATGTGACTGGATATGTGTATCGTATTTAGCTGCTAATTCTCCCAAACCTTTTAGAGCATCGTCTGTACAGCTTGGAATAAAGCGAGGTGTTACAACTGGATAAACTCCTTGCTTCGTTGATTTGGCTAATTCCTTAACAGCTAATATAAATTCTTCTGTATCTTTTAGTGCAGTTTGAGTATTTGCATCTCGATAATAGTCTGGATTTTGTTCAGGATCATCCATCACAACTTTCCCAACTAAACCTCGTTGCCCTTTTTCAGCACAAATTTTCGCTAATAGCACGCTTGCTTCTTTATGGACAGTTGCAAAATAGAGCGATGTAGTCGTTCCATTTGCAAGGAGATTACTTACCAAATCTTCATAGACCTCTTGTGCAAACTCTAAATCGGAGAATTTGGATTCGATAGGGAAGGTGTATGTGTTCAGCCAATCATAGAGTGGAATATCTAATGCAGTTCCAGCTTGTGCCCATTGCGGTGCATGTACATGCAAATCAATAAAGCCAGGGAAGAAATATTGTCCATTGGCTAATTGATGAAAATTCTCTTTGTTTTGATATGTAGTTAGTAGATTTTGATATTCTACATGCTCAGGAGCTACTGTTTTCACAATCATCCCGTCAGCATTAATGAAGAATAAATAATCCTTTAAAATTTGTACTTCAGTAGAAGACTTACTTGAAAAAGCTGTTCCTTTGAAAATTGACGTATATTCAGTCATAAAAACCACCTTAATGTTCGTGTATTGATGAATGTATGGATTATTATAGGTCATTTAAACTGTTTCGTCTATAAAAAACGAATATTGATAGAGTTATTTAAATGGAGTTCACTATTTTTTTACAGCTTTTACAAGCATTAAGATGAATCATCGCTAAAAGTTGGGATGATATTTGTAAAATATATAGTAGTTGATAGCTGCCACTCTTTTGCGAGCAATCCTCAGTTTCCTATTAAAAAAACCTCGTATTTTGAACAAGTTTGATCAAAATACGAGGTTTTATTTGTTTGAGCTATTCATTTTTATAATAAAGAGGATTATCTGGAACGCTAAAGCACCCCGGTAGTTTAAGTACAGCCTAACAATCACTTTCTAAAATTAAGGTACTTAGCAAAGATAAAGAATATTACCGATTCGTATTTTTCGTCATTCCAATGGAAAATTTCTTAAAACCTAATTCTTTATAATAGGACTCCAAACTTTCTACACACATAAGTTGAGGAATTACTCTATTTTGCTCACAATGATTGATTATTCGGTTCAATATTTCTTTACCAATTCCTTTGGACTGATAACTAGGCAGTACACATACTCCACATATAATTGCCGTGACGACCCCATCAGAAATAACACGTCCCATTCCTACTAATTGTTGTTCATCAAAAGCATATACTGCATGCCAGCTCTGTGTACACATTTGTTCTAAATCATTAACGGTTAATTTAAGTGAATTCCATCCTAACGATTCATATATATTCAATAATCCCCAAAATCGCTAGGTGGTTGTGTCGTATAATCTATCTTTTTCATATAAATACCTCCTAGTTTCTTTCTCCTTTTGCTTTTGTAAGAGAAACTCTAATCTTTTTTTTCGATCATTCGCATCCATTATACACCTTTTTTTCTTCCTTTTTACTGTCATAATAACTAGCTTTTTCCGTATTCTTTTAAAGAAAATCTTCCGATTATGAAACAATGACCACTCCAAAAGGCACATTATTATTGTGCAAATTTTGTATAGTTCAAACTTTTAAAAAGTAATTGTTATGAAATTGAGTCATTAATAATGTTAATAAAAGTATTAAAGGTCGAAGAGGTATTTTGTTCATTTTTTCGTGTGCAAAGATAAATAGGTCGCTGGATATCAATGTCTTTTATAAAAACTCGCGCTATTTGCTGTCGTTGAATAAAGCTAGAAGCTGCTATGGATGGAGCTAGCATCGTACCATACCCAGCTGCAATGGCGTGAATGGATTCATTGATACCGTCAAGTTGTAGCCCTACTCTTGGTGGTGGAATTTTATGAACCTTGCATAAAGCGTTTAAATATTCTTTTGTAGAACTACCATCTTCTCGTGAGACAAAGGGCTGCTGCATTAATTCCGCTAATGTCACTTTCTGTTCTGCCAGTGGATGATCATAAGGGACGATAAACCAATAATCGAGATTCATGAGAAATTGATAATTAATATCTGGATGATGGCCATCCTCTTTTACGATAAAAGCCATATCAGCCTTGTAGTGAAGTAATTCTTCAATAACCTGCTGGGAATTAGCTGTTTTTATGTGGATATTAGTTGTCGGATAGGCTTGTTTATATTTTGCCAGCCATTTTGGTAATAAGAAATGGGATGGAACATGGGTAGAAGCAATTTGTAATTCTTCATTACCTGTATTTTTTAATTGCACTAGTTTGTTTTCAATATCCATTTCTAAATCAAATAAGCGTTGAGCCTGTTTAAATAAAAATTCCCGATACGAAAAACATATACATTTCTTTAAAAAATGTAGACATCTCTACTGTGACACAACTTATATCTTCCGACTTTCGTATTTGTGTCTTCCTTATTCTCCGAGTCTGGTTTCGCAAAAAGCTACTGCCATTTAGTAGGACTCTCCAAAGGCTTAAATTCCGCAGTATCGTTGCGTACACATCTAAGGTTTAGTGTCAGTTAAATTCCTTAGATTGAGTAATTTGCTAAGTTAATGCTTGCGTTCAAATCTCTATCCAACTTTAATCCACAAGGACATATATATAACCTGTCTTTCAATTTCAAATCGGATTTTATTTGTCCACAACAAGAACAAGTTTTTGATGATGGAAACCATCTGTCGGCTTCAACAAATTCAATTCCGTATTTTTGACATTTGTATTGAATTTGCCGTTTGAATTCATATAGCTTTTGCTCGGCTACCGCCTTCGCCAGATGTTTATTTTTCATCATACCTTTTACATTTAAATGTTCCATTACAATACGAGATGGCTTGGTTTTCACGATCTCATTAGAACATTGATGTAAATGATTCGTTCGGATGTTGTTAAGTCGCTTATATAAATTACGGATTTCAATGTTTTGTTTTTGAATATTCTTCATATTCTTTAAAGGTGTTTTATAGATTGGCTTTCGGTTTTTAGTATACTCTTTCGTGTTGGCTTCAAGCTTCCGAGCTAGTTGTCGTTGTGCTCGTTTCAACCTTCGCTCTAATCGTTTGACTTCTTCGGTTTTGTTGATGTTCTTTTTGAACTTGCCATCAGAACAAACTGCCAATTTTTTGATCCCTACATCAATTCCTAAACTTTCGCCTGTCAAATCATGTTGGTCAAATTCTTGTTCATATCCAATTGATAAGAACCAATTTCGTCCGTCAAATGAAATGCGTGGATTCGAATATTTATGACCTTTTTTAAGCTTAGGAAGCGCATTGCAAGTTTTTACATTGCCAATCTTTTCACCTCTAAAACCTTCATTTGTTCGTTTTAAACTTTCGTAATTTACATAAAAACTAACTTTACTTCTTCGTCTGCTTTTGAACCTTGGCTTTTCAGTAATGCCTTCGAACCAACGCTTTCTAGCAATATCGGCATCTTTCACTGCCTGTTTCATCACATTGCTTCCGACTTCCTTTAGCCATTTATGCGTTGATGGTTTCAGTTCATTATTGATTTTCTTACGAACTTCACCCTCTTTGACTGTACGATTCTCAGTGTTGTAAATACGTTCGCTTTCAGCCAAGAAATAATTGTAAGCCCATCTAGCAGTCCCCGCAGACTTCCAAAACAAAACCACTTGTTCTTTAGTTGGTTTTAGTCTTATCTTTGTCGCTAGCGTTACAAAATTTACACCAACACGTTTAGCAAATTTCTCAACGGACATTAATTCCATGCGTACCACCTCTCTTTCTCTATGATAAAATCACATTACCCTATTTAGAGAGGTTGTTAACATTTTTATATTTGTATATATTTCTCTTGTTCACACGAAGGCGCAACCCTTCATGCAGTCTTTCTCTCACGAGTAGACCGCTTATGCTTTCGCATAAGCGCAGACTATATCTTCATCTTATTTTCTAATAAGAGCCACATTTTTCTTCCGCCATTCGCTTGCGGTTTTACCCTCCCTCAAGGAGATAGTCGTTGAACGTCTTCCTTGTCTCATGAGAGATTTAGGAGTTCGCTGCTAAACATCCATTGCCAAAGCACTTAGCGCTACCGTTTTCCGTTGTCACGATGATCCTTTACGGACACTGAGTGATTTTTTTCAGCTTATGCCATCCTTGTTGTTTTTTCTGCTTTCGCACCGTTACGTCTGCCGTTTCCAGCTCCGCTTTGGTCACAAGGCTTTAGGAGTTAAAAGCAATTAACGTGGAGTTCGCACCAATCGCTTGATACGAAGGATATCTGTTATAAATCTATGCTCCTATACTGGTTTGTATAGTTTTGATTAAATTTGTTGTAACAGTTTAGTTACCCAATGCTTGTTACGGCTAAAGTTTAAAGCCGTCTCCCCTGTGGCATCTGCTGTTGTCACTAGATTCCATCCGACTCTACCATTACTAATATGATCTATGGACATTAGTTGCCTTGCTAACACATATGGCTCACTATATGTGGTTGATGCAGTTGCCCCAAGCCCAATTTTTGTTGTCGCAGCTGCCAAAGCTGTAATCTGTATAAGAGGATCAAAGCGATTTAAAATATGTGGATGTGATTCATGATTGATCGCTAGACTATCCGCAACAAAGGCAATATCAAATTTGCCCTTCTCAGCAATTTGCGCCGCCTTTTGCAATGCTTTAATATCGATGCTTGCATTAACTTTTGTAGACGGATGTTTCCAAGCTGCAACATGCATTCCTGCCCCAATTAAATATAACGCAAGCTTTAACTCCTTTTTCTTAGTCAATTTCTCGTCATCTCCCTTTCGAATGAATCGATTTCGCTATCGTTTTGCTTTCACACAGATTAACAGTACGTCAGAGGCATTAGGCCAATAAATTGTTGTTAATCAATGAAGATAAAACTCCTTCCATGTAGCTAATTCATCTAAAGGCATTTTTACAGGAATATAATTGCCATTAGAAACATCTTTAATAAATTTAGTAGTCTCTTCACGTTGATAGATGTCAACAATTTTTTTCAATATCTCGTTGTCCTTATCTTCAGGCCTTGCTACGATGACATTAATAAATGGCTTTGCGGTTTCATTTTCATGAATAATAGCATCTTTTAATAGTAGGCCTGCTTCGACAGCAACCCCATTATTAATGACCGCAAAATCGGCATCTTCCATAACCCTTGGTGTCGTCGCACCATCTACCGGTAAAATGTTCAGTTTTTTAGGATTATCTTTAATCCGATCCTCTCCACCACTGCCATCAAAATTATCCGTAACCGTCAACAAGCCGTATTCTTGTAGCAGTAATAAAGCTCTACCCCAGTTAGAAGGATCGTTTGGCACAGCAATTTTCGCTCCCTCTTTAATATCATCCAAAGATTTATATTTGTTTGAATATAAGCCTATCGGAGCCATAATCGTTGTGCCAATTGCCTGTAAATCTGTTTTGTTATTCGTATTAAATAAATTTAAGTAAGCGACATGTTGAAATGCATTGATATCAACCTCACGCTCCGCCAATGCTTGGTTCGGGTCATATTGTGCTGAGAATGTCACTAAATCAAGATTAATATCATCCTTAGCAGCCTGTTCTTTTATATACTCCCATGTTTTCAATTCCGAGCTACGAATACCGACCTTCACAGTATCTTTTTCATCTGCTTTTGCACAAGCAACTAGTAAAAACAGTAATGCTATTAATCCTAAAAAATAATTTAGTTTCCTCAAATTAAAACTCTCCTTTATGACACTCTGCGTAATTTTCGTTCAAGACTATTTCCAATACTTTGAATGATTTGTACAAGTACTACTAAAATCACCACGGTTACTAAAATCGTTATATTGTCAAAGCGTTGATAGCCGTAAGTAATAGCTACATCACCAAGGCCACCGCCTCCAACTGCCCCTGCCATTGCAGTCGCTCCAATAAGTCCAATTGTTGCAGTAGTGACACTTAATATCAGAGAGGGAAAGGCTTCAGGCAACAAAAATTTTTGAATAATTTGAAGTGGAGAAGCACCCATTGCCTTCGCTGCTTCAATAATGCCTTCATCCACCTCCAATAATGAATTTTCTATTAATCTTGATATATATGGCCCTATATGCAAGACAAGCGGTACAATAGCAGCTGTTGTACCTATTGCTGTTCCAACGAGCAAGCGTGTAAATGGAATGATAGCAACAAGCAAAATAATGAACGGAATAGAGCGCAGGGTATTAACGATGGGATTGATGATTGAGAAGATTATTTTATTTTCAAGAATATGCCCTTTCCTCGTCACAACTAAAGTTATACCTAAAATAAAGCCCAAAATAGCTCCAAAAAATAGCGAAATACTAACCATGTACAGCGTATCTAGCACTGCGTCGATAATTATTTGCGAGCTCACCTTCATCTGCAATAACCTCCTCTATTTGAATATCTTTCGTTTGAATAAATTGATGTGCCTTGTCTATTTCTTTTTCTGTGCCAACTAGCTCAACGATTAAATTACCAAAGGGAATTCCTTGTAGCTCTGTAATATTGCCAAACAGTACATTGACATCAACATCAAATTTTTTCGCTACTTGAGAGACGACTGGCTGCCCAACATCTACTCCTATAAATTTAAGGTTGTATATCTTTTTAGATTGATCTTTCGTTTTTAATTGCTCGTAGACAGATTGTGGAATGTCATCTCGAACTACCGATTGTACAAAGTTTTTAGTCGTCTCCTCTTGCGGTGCAGAAAAAATTTCAAGTACATTGCCCGTTTCAATAACTCTTCCGTTTTCCATAACAGCTACACGATTGCAAATATCCCTTATGACTTCCATTTCATGGGTAATCATTAAAATGGTAATGCCATACTCGATATTGACTCGCTTTAGTAGCTCCAATATAGATTTAGTCGTTTGCGGGTCAAGAGCCGAGGTTGCCTCATCACATAATAAAATTGTTGGCTTTGTGACAAGTGCACGAGCAATGCCCACTCTCTGCTTTTGTCCACCTGACAGCTCATCGATATAACGCTCGGCTTTATCCTGTAAACCGACAAACGACAAAACCTCCCTTACTTGACCTTCAATGTTTGATCTTTTAACGCCACTTAATACTAAAGGCATCGCAACATTTTCGAAGACAGTTTTTGAACGGAGAAGATTGAAATGTTGAAAAATCATACCAATGTTTTTCTTTTCCTCGCGAAGCTGCTTTTTACTTAATGTTGTCAGCTCTTTACCATTCACAAGAACGCGACCAGACGTTGGTTCTTCCAATAAATTCACTGTCCGTATTAATGTACTTTTGCCAGCACCGCTAAAGCCTATAACGCCAAAAACATCACCCTTTTGAATCGTTAAATTAATGTTATTTAATGCCGTTACAACAGTTGTTCCTATCTGAAATTCCTTTGTCATTTCGATAAATTCAATCATTTCACGTTTACCTCCTTAGCATTTCATTTTGACTACTCTAGACTAAAAAGAAGTTAAAATGCTGGAACGACAGCACCTTTATACTGATCTTCAAAAAAGTTTCGCGCCTTTTCGCTTGTCAGCCATTTAACAACCGTTTGAATTGCTGGATCATTTTGCTTTTCTTTTGTCGTCGCAATAATATTGACATATGGCGAGTCAGGGCCTTCTATAATAAGAGCATCCTTCATAGGGTTGTAGCCCCCTTCTAAGGCGTAGTTCGTGTTAATAGCTGATGCGTCTACATCATCTAATGAACGAGTCAATAACTGAGAATCAACACCGATAAATTGAATATTTTTTTCGTTTTTTGTAATATCCTCAACTTTATAGTCATTTTCCTTTGCGTTATTCAATTCAATTAGTCCATCATTTTTAAATAGTAGTAAAGCTCGAGAAAAATTGACGACATCATTCGGGACGGAAACCTTTGCATTTTGCGGTAAATCATTAATATTTTTAATTTTTTTAGAGTACACACCAAATGGTTCAATATGAATTCCTTTTACACTCACTAAATCTAAATGACTTTCTTTATTCGTTTGTTCTAAAAAGGGAATGTGTTGAAAATAGTTAAAATCTAGTTCACCATCTGCCGTTTGCTGATTTGTTTGAACAGCATCTTTTAAAATAGTAATGTCTAATTTCACACCATCTTTTTCAAGATCCTTTGCTAAATACTCTAGTACTTCCGCATGTGGCACATTGGCTGCCCCCACCTTTAACGTTACTGTTTCATCATTGCTCGCTTCTCCTCTGTTTGTGCAACCTGCCAACAAACCTATTATTAATACACTAAATAGTAGGCCCCATATTGTCCTCATTTAATTTCCTCCTTTTCAAATCAACTTACTTGGTTTAATTTAAAACAAATCTTATCTGTTTACTTATGATTGGTCAATGCTCGATATCTCATTTTATATGTAAATATTTAAATATTCAGATAAAATAACGAGTGGGAAATTTTGTTTTATCTAGAAAATTAACTAAATTAGCTCGAAAATGCATAAATTCCATTTTAATATAGAATATTTTTACATATTAGATAGAAATGTTCTATTAACACTCTACAAGCACTAAATAAAAAAACTCTGAGTAGAATTTTACCACTCAGAGTTCTAATTATAATTCATTTAATACATCTTCAACAAATGCCCATTCTTCATCTGTTTCAATCGGTAATAATTCATCAATCGTTCCGTCATTTCCAGATACGTATTGTGAAGCAAAAATATCTCGTTCTTCAATTGGCTCGTCCGTTGCTAGAACATAAAGTACATAGGATTTGCCAAATTGTTCTGATGAAAATGTATGAATAACCTCACATACCTGATCTGCTCCATCTTCATCTGTTATTGTAAATAGTTGCGGCTCTTCTTCAAATTCGTCTAGAAGTGTCAGGACTACCTCATTAATCATTTCCCATTCTGCATCTGTTTCAACTGGCTGTAGATTTGTCATTTCTCCATTGTTATCATCATAATCAAATGTCATAGCAGAAATGTCTCCAGGAATTTCATTACCCTCTTCATCGATTAACGAAAACAATACATATGATTTTTCATCCGCATCGAAGGTGAAGACAACACGACACTTTTGCTCCTTGCCATTTTCCCCAACTATAAGGAATTCTTGTGTTTCCTCGTTCATTTAAAGTCCTCCTTTTAACTATAGTTCAAATTTTGAAGCGAGTCCTCAATATCTTCCTTTTATACTGAAACTATCTCAACATAGACTCGTTTTACAACCTCATAACTTCATTCTTCCAAAAGTAAAAAAGGAACAAGGAGTGCTTGTTGCCATCCTTGTTCCACACTTTTAAAGATTACGAATTACTCTTCGTTTTCATCCTCTAAAGCGTTTAATACGTCTTCTACCATATCCCACTCTGCTTCAGTTTCGATTGGTGTTAATTCACCATCTTCACCATTTTCAGATGGAACGAATGAAGATACGAAGATTTCTACAGAACCATCTTCATCTTCTTCTGCGCCTACCATAGAGTAAAATACGTATGATTTGCCAAATTCAGCTGATTCATGTACGTGAATTACTTCACAAAGCTGTTCGTTTCCGTTCTCGTCAATCACTGTAATGTGTTGTACATGTAATTCTTCTTCATGGTTATGCTCGTGTGCCATGTGGTGTCACCTCATCAATTAATTTTTGCTATCCAAGTAGCCTTGTAAAATCATCACAGCAGCCATTTTATCAATGACTTGCTTACGCTTTTTACGACTCACGTCCGCTTCGATTAGCATACGCTCAGCAGCCATCGTTGTTAAACGCTCATCCCAAAGCTTGACCGGTAGTGAAAATGTTTCTTCTAAAAGCTTTTTATAGCTTTCAGAAGCCTCACCACGCGGTCCAACCGTATTATTCATGTTTTTCGGGTATCCTACAACAAATTCTGTTATAGCATACTCCTTCACTAGCTCGGCTATACGTTCAATGCCGAACTCGCCGTTAGCTTCATCAATTTTTACGGTTTCAATACCTTGGGCCGTCCACCCTAAAGCATCACTAATAGCAACGCCAACGGTTTTTGACCCAACGTCTAATCCCATAATTCTCATTTCTAGCCCTCGTTGTTCTTTTTAATATAAAACTTAACAAGCTCTTCTAGAATTTCGTCACGCTCAAGCTTGCGAATTAAATTACGAGCATCCTGATGGCGA
>Ga0102589_1003098_pt1 | contig 17806 bp, 17 predicted proteins | sample AraplaMF_Col_mLB_FD_76858 | JGI IMG/M metagenome (GOLD analysis project Ga0102589, IMG submission 76858) | Arabidopsis root microbial communities from the University of North Carolina, USA - plate scrape MF_Col_mLB | ecosystem: Host-associated > Plants > Roots > Endosphere | place: USA... | reverse complement strand
GCCGCTCAGCCCGGTGATGACCACCAGCTGGTTGCGCGGGATGTCCAGGTCGATGTTCTTGAGGTTGTGCGTGCGCGCGCCGCGAATGCTGATGCGCTGCGCCGCCAGGGCCTGGGCCAGGTAGCGGCCCGAGGGCTCGGCCACATGCCGGCCTTCGGCGGCCTGGGGGGCGAGGTATTTGCTGTCGTCAGGAGAGTTCAAGATGTGGCAGCCGCAAAACTCTCCATCATAGACCGAAGCACTGTTTCAAGCACAATAGTCATTTAGGCAGGGTCCGGGCCACCGGGGCTTGCCGTGCTACAGCGGCCAAATTTCCAATTTACCCCCCGGTTTGGGTCGTCTTTTGTCCGGTTTTGAGTTTTTTTGCCTGTTTATCCCTTGTCCGAGCCCTCCGTCCCCCCGTCTTACCCCATGACCCCCACCGAGCGGCGCGCCAGCGCCTCGCTGGCGTCGATATTCGCGCTGCGCATGCTGGGCCTGTTCCTGGTGTTGCCGGTGTTCGCCCTGGAAGCGGCCAAATACCCGGGTGGCGACGACCCGGCGCGCGTCGGCCTGGCCATGGGCATTTACGGGCTCACGCAGGGCCTGCTTCAGATCCCCTTCGGCATCGCTTCGGACTGGTGGGGCCGCAAACGCGTGATTATTTCCGGCCTGCTGGTGTTCGCCCTGGGCAGTTTTATCGCGGCCTGGGCGCCTGACCTGGACTGGCTGGTGGCCGGCCGCGCGCTGCAGGGAGCGGGCGCGATTTCGGCCGCCGTCACTGCGCTGCTGGCCGATTCCACGCGCGATGAAGTCCGCACCAAGGCCATGGCGCTGGTGGGCGGCAGCATTGCGCTGATGTTTGCGCTCTCCTTGCTCGTCGCGCCGTTGCTGGCGGGCTATATCGGCCTGCACGGCCTGTTCGCCCTGACCGGTGCGCTGGCCCTGGCCGGTATCGTGGTGGTCGCCTGGTGGGTGCCGCCCGAGCCGGTGGAGCATGCGAACCGTCCGCGCGGCAGCGTGCTGGAGGTCCTCAGGGACCCGGGCCTGCTGCGGCTGGACTTTGGTGTGTTCGTGCTGCACGCAGTGCAGCTGGCCATGTGGGTGGCGATACCGGCGCTGCTGGTGTCGGCCGGCCTGGAAAAGGCCCAGCATTGGCAGGTCTACCTGCCGGCGGTGCTGGCGTCCTTCCTGGTGATGGGCGTGACGCTGTTCCCGCTGGAGCGGCGCGGTTACCTGCGTGCCGTGTTCCTGGGCGCGGTTGGCCTGGTTGCCGCGGTGCAACTGGGCTTGCTGTGGGTGGCGTCATCGGCTCCGGCGCCGCACGGCCTGGGCTTGCTGGCTGCCCTGCTGTTCTTGTTTTTCTGCGGGTTCAACGTGCTGGAAGCCACCCAGCCCAGCCTGGCGTCCCGCGTGGCGCCCGCGCATGCGCGCGGCGCCGCGCTGGGTGTGTACAACACCTTGCAGTCACTGGGCTTTTTTGCCGGCGGCGCGGTGGGCGGCTGGGTCACCAAGGCCCACGGCGCGGCGGGGCTTTTCCTGCTGTGCGCGGGCCTGATGCTGGCCTGGCTGGTGGTGGCCTGGCCCATGAGGGCGCCCGGACGCCATGCGGCCCCGGTTGGCGAGGCCTTGCCGGGCCGGCCAGTTAAACTGTGAGTTATTCATAAATAGCAGGCAGGCTCCGTCCTGCCCTGTAGATCAGCTCAGGAGAACCTCTCATGGCATCCGTCAATAAAGTCATCGTCGTCGGCAATCTGGGCCGCGACCCCGAAATGCGCACCTTCCCGAGTGGCGACCAGGTCGCCAACGTCACCATCGCCACCACCGACAGGTGGAAGGACAAGCAGACCGGTGAAATGAAAGAGGCCACTGAATGGCATCGTGTGGTGTTCAACGGCCGCCTGGCCGAAATCGTCGGCCAGTACCTGCGCAAGGGCTCGCAGGTCTATGTCGAAGGCTCGCTGCGCACGCGCAAGTGGACCGACAAGGACGGCCTCGAAAAATACACCACCGAAATCCGCGCCGACCAGATGCAGATGCTGGGCAGCCGCCAGGGTATGGGCGGCCCCGGCGGTGACGATGGCGGCGGTTATGAAGCTCCACGCCAGTCGGCCCCCGCGCGCGCGCCGGCGGCCGCGCCCCGGCAGGCCCCCGCGGCTTCCAAGGCGCCCAGCGGTTTTGACGACATGGATGACGACATTCCGTTCTAAATACTACAAAGTTACTTTTTTGTTGGTAAAAGCCTGCTTTTCGAGAGAGAAGCGGGCTTTTTCTTTGCCGGCACAAAGTTGTGGTCTGCTGCGCACTTCGTGACAGCACGATTTCCCAATCGAACCAGCCGATGTCGGCCAATTCTTGTTGTATCTCTTCCTATGCAGCAGTTCGTAGGATGCCGTTTGTAATCTCCCCCACGTCGCAGTCCCATCACTTCAAGTGAAACACTACAAATACTTGAGAATCCAGGGCAAATAATCTTTGCAGCGGCTAGACCCCCGGTCAGCCCCCATTTGTATGTAGTGCCTGGCTTTCTCCAGATCTTTGGGCCACTGCCTTTGAAATCTCTCAAAGTGTGTGTAGGAGGAGCCCAGCATCCACATGGCCTCCGTGCTGCCGCGCTCGGCAGCCTGGATAAACAATTTCTCGGCTTTACTCGCGTCGCGCTCCAATCCATCGACGTTATACAAACACAGCAAAGCCAGGATATGCAATGCGTCCGCGTCGCCTTGGGCTGCTTGCTCTTGCGTCAGAGCTTGCAATTGCTTCCAATGGAATGCACTGGGGCTTGTCCCATCCTTGTACAGGGCGTAGATTCGCGCGACGGGGAGCTTGGTCAGATCGGGAAAGCGCTGTAGACGAAATGAAAACCGGCTCGGGTGCAGTGTCAGAACGGCAGAAATGTTTCCTGCTGCCCAATGCAGACAAGCGTATTGTTCATCGGTACCTGCCTCGCCCAAGACTTCACGGTACAAGGGCTGCGTGATGACTTTCTCAACATGGGCCAGTGCCGCGTCGTAATCAAAATTCCAGGGGCCCAGTTGTTCATTGATGGAGATGAGTTCAAACCCGTTGATTCGCCCCAGATGCGGGCTCTCCACCTGGTCCGGCGACAACACCGTCTTGCTCAACATCTCAAGATCAAAGCGATGATCCGAATACTGGGTATCGGTCTTCACCCGTTTTAACGCGGCAAGCTTGTCGATGATTTGTGAAAACGACATCGTCATCACGCTGTCTTCTTGCAGCGACGCCACCAGGCGATTGAAATCACCATCCAGTTTGTACTTGAACTGCTTGATGAGAAAGCCGCAGGACGATTTTTCTGCCGCGGCATTGCGCTTTGCATACTCTGCCGCCGAGGCTTCGCCATCGCCCGGAAGCTTGTGCTTTGCCAGCGTCAGCCCGGCAGCAGCGTCATGCGTCCATTTTGCCGACCAGCCGTGCGAGGACTTTGCCGTCGCGTCAAAGGATGTCAGGCCAACCGATGCCAGCCATAACAGGAAGAACACGCAAAAGCCATCAGCGTCACGATCTGTGCCTTCCAGCTCCAAATTCAGTTTTCCGGCACTGTCGATCACGGCGGTCAACTCCGTGGCCTGGGTTGCCTCGTACAAGGCATCCAGCAAATTCAGCTGATAGCTGGTGTACAGGGCAAATGGCAGGAAAATTTCAGGCGGCACCTTGGAGGTTGTCAGCTTCGATTGTGCGAGCGACGCGTTCGCCAGCAATGCCCGCAGGGCACTACCGTCCTTGCTGTTCACTGCCGCAACAAAAACCGAAAGTGCCTGCAGGGTGTCAGAGCTTACTTTTTTGGCCGTGATTTTTAAAGAAAATGTTCTGACATGCCGAGTCCAATGCAGGATTAGTGAGGTTGGGCATGGCGAATGACGCGCAGTTCGAACATCGAGTCATGAAGACGTACATTCAACTTGATAGCGCCGCACTCCCAATCGAACCAGCCAATATCGGCCAGATCCTTGTTGTATTCACGCCCGCGCAGCAAGTCCGTGAAGTGCTTGTGCATGCGCTCAGCTGACAGCTCGGCGCGCAGCGTCAATTCAAGACTTTGTTTGTCGCCCGGCGCGTTCCAGGTATCAATGAGCAAGGTGTCGTCAAGGGTGCGCGCCGTCAGCGCCTGCCCATGTATGCCTATCTGAAAGCCGTAACCCGTCTGATCGGGATGGGCGGCAATGTGGGCGATCACATCAGCATATGAGCATCCAAGTATTTGATCGAGACCCACGGCACCGATGAGCCCCTTGGCAAGGTCGGACGGCAGGGCGTCCACCAGCGCGCGCAAAGGCGTGGCAAGAAACTGCTTGTTGCCAGCCTGGATCTTGCGGCGCAGCTTTTCGTCCGCCTTGGGATCAATTCGCTGGCCTTCGTCCAGGGGCTCATACGATGCGATCTGCAAAATGCCATCGGCATTGCAGGCCCAGCTGGCCATCCAGGTGAAGCCCTTGCCCTTTGCCTCCAGGCCATCAACGGGCAGGCCGTGCAGCAGCGCCAGCAGGTAGGCCGCCGCGTCGGCCGTGCCGTTGTCTGTGCCACCCAGCTCGATGTTGAGCTTCTTGCTGCCGCTGACCTGCAGGTACCCGCTTGCATCTTCCAGCGCGCCGCACAGCGCATCCAGAAACGGAACCTCGGCTGGGCCGTATTCCGAGCACGGCAGTAGCAACGTCGCAACAAGCGCGTGCGTATCCCGGTTGCTCGGTGTGCTATTGAGCGCCTCAGTGGCGATCTGCCGCACGGTGGCATGGTCATCTTGACCCAGCGCGGAAGCCAACCTGTTGAGCAACTCGCGCGTGGGTTTTTCTGTGCTGGCGATCTTGATTTTGACGGTGAATGACTCAGACATGCGAGGGCGCCTTTATGAGGAAGCGCTGCCCAACACAAAGACAGAAACGTCGCCGTTGTCGTTTAACAAAAGCTTCCTTTGGAAAAGCCGGGCATCCAGGTGCTTGTATCTGATGCCCTCGCCGTCTACGGCCTCCAGTGCCAGCGTCAATACCGAATCTTCAACGGAGTAATTGAACGGCCACGCGCCCATGTCAGCTCTTCTTGAATGGAAATAGGTGCCGGTTCCGTCGGCGTTCAGCGTGATCACGACCTCCATGAATCCTTTGGTGCTTTTCTCATCCATCCATTCGCCATGAATTTCAGAGGCTGAATTCACTTCGCTGGTGCTTGGCCAAAGCTCTCTCAACTCTTCCTGGCTCGGCGCTTTTGTTAAATTGTTTGCGGCTTCCACGGCTTTGGACAAAATGCGTGACATGGTTTTCTCCTGAAGGATGCTGAGATAGGGGCCTGAAATAAACTAGATGTCCGCAAGGCGCGCTTCAATCGCCTTCAGCATATTTTCCGCATCAACGCCTTTGTTGTTGTGCTTGATGTGGTATCCGAGCAGGCCCTTGGCCAGCTCCAGGCGCGGGCGGGTGGGCTTCCAGTGCGGCATGAGAATTTCCGCGGCCGCGATATGCCCTTCATCCAATGCCTTCAGCATGGGGTCATCGCTTTTCTGGCTTAACGCAGACTCATGGCGCTCAATGGCGTTGGGGTTAGCGCCGCGCTCTAGCAGCATGCTGACGAGTTCAGCGTTTCCGTTCTTGGCTGCCTTGTGCAAGAGTGTTATCTGGTCGGTGCCTGTCGTGTTGACATTGCTGCCGGCATTGAGCAGCAGCTCAACCACGTCGGTATGCCCATCACTTGCCGCATTCAATATGGGTGGTTCAGGCTCACAGGAACTGAACGGCGCATAGGGCGTATCCAGGTCGATGCCCAACTTTGCCAGCTCCTTGATCTTGGCCAGGTCATGCCCGCGAATCGCCTCGTAGAGATCGTGCGGCAAGTCACCGGTGTAGGCGTCGGAGGGCGGCGAGGACACCATGCCTCGCGCTTTCAGGTAGTCCACCGCGCCTTTGATGTATCCAAGCTTCCAGTAAAGATTCTCTCCATTCGCCAGCTTGACGTTGAGGTCCAGCCCGATCGAATCGGCAAAGGCCAGGAACGCCGGAATTTCTTCCTGGCTGTGCGTTCTCAAATCGAGCAGCGCCGGTACCCCATCGGCATTCAGTGTGGATGGATCTGCGCCATGCTCGATGAGCAGTTTGCAGGCGCCCTGGCATCGATAGACGATTGCATAGTGAAGCGCTGTTTGACCGGCGGCGTTTCTAAGGGTGAGGTCCGCGCCACCCTTGATCAGCATCTCGATGACGTCAAGCGAGTTGTTGTTGATGGCGAGATGCAGAGGCGTTCTCAAGCCATCTTCCTTGATTCGCTTGTTGGGGGTCTGGACATTCACATCGGCGCCTGCCGCAATCAACTGCTTGACGACGGGCTTCTTGTCGTTCAGCACCGCCAGATGGATGGGGTAGACACCAGGCCGTACCTCCTGGTTGGGGCTGACGCCCTTGGCCAGAAGCCTTTTGATCTCCGCCGACTTGCCTTTCTCCAGAGCCGTGATGAACGCAAAGTCGTCGTCGAACTCGGCCACGGCGGCCACAAACTCCGCCTCCTTCGCCTTGGCCTTGCCGATCCGGACCAGCCTGGTGACATCGCCTGTTCGGCTGTCGTCGATGCTGGCGCGCAGGTGTGTGGCGCCCGATTCAATCAGCTCGCTGAGCAGTGTCTGGCTGTCCAGGCCCAGTTCCATGAATCGCAATTCGAGGCGCCGGCCAAAGCGTTCCAGGCGCTCGACCTGAATCCGTTCGTCCGCGTGCGGCTGAATGCAGCGTAAACCCAAGGCGGTCAGGGCCTGGCTGGCCGCGTCCCAGGCATCACCGGATGCAAGCTTGAAGGCTTCCATCCAGCGCTGGCTGATATCGTCGTTTTCAAAACAGAGAGTGGTAATCGTTCTTACTTCAGACAAAGAGGGCCCCTTCGCTAATCTTGTTGTGAAACTGGTATTTGAGACGCCAGACTTTTTGGGCTGCTGGGACACACCGTGCGCAGCATCTTGCGGCTCGTCTTTCAAGCCGCTCGAGACGCGCCGTGCCTGGCCTTATTTGACGCAGGCTGAGAAGTGGTTGTTGCCGTTGGACATGCACTGGTAGAAGGCGCGGTCCCTGCCGGTGGCTACCTGGCAACTGGTCACAGTGGTCTCTGCCTTGGCACGGCGCAGCTTGGCGGCGTTGTTGTTGAAGTCCGCCTGGGTGATGTAACCGTCTTTCAGGTTCTTGGCGCTCATCTCCAGCGCCGTATCCGCCTGGTCCTGAGCATTCCTGACCGCGTTGGCGCAGTCCAGCGGCACCTCATTGGGGTCGGCTTTCTTCAGGGCTCTTTCCAGTCCCCGGGCCATCTCCTGCACGTCCTTGGGAATTTTTTTGGTGCCGTCGGCGTTGTATTCGGTGGCGCGCACCTTGCCGTTGTTGTCACCGCCAAAGCTGCTGTTGCTATGCAGCTTCAGCGCCTCACTGGCTTTATCGCTGGCGGGCGGCTGCTGGTCGTAGTGGGTTTTGCCCTGTGCGTCCACCCATTTGTAGATGCCCTGGGCGTGCCCCGCAAAGGCAACGAACAGCAGAGCCAGACTGAGGCTGAAGCTGTGAAATTTGGGACTGATTTGCAAACGCATAGTAGGGCGAGCCGGGCAAACAGAAAACCGGATGCTACGCAGGCGAAGACGCGCAGTCTTGAATCAAAACGACATTTGCGGTGCGCCTTGTGGGGCTTATGGGATTTCCTGACCTGTCAGCGCACCTTCAGCGCCTGCCGCAAGCGGTAAGGCCAATAGGACTCCTGGGTTTCGATGGCGCGCTGCAGATCTGTGGGGCTCAGGCCCGAGTAGCGTTTCACTTCCCGGCACAAGTGCGCCTGGTCAGAGAACCCCATAGCCTGGGCGACATCCGCCAAAGACGTGCCTCCAAACGCGTTGGAGCCGTGTCCCCGCGTCAACGTCGACTCCATGCGCACCAGCCCGCGCATCGCGCGCATGGGCAGCCCCAATTGCCCCTTGATGAGCCGCTCTCGCTGGCGCGTGCTTTGCCCCAGGGTTAAGGTGGATGCGCGCAGCGCCACCGAATCAACCCAGTCGTTGAACAGCGAAAGGCCATCCGGCGGCGTTGCCACCGGCCGTGGAGCGCACACGGGCGTCCAGCGAGGCGTCAGGAAATCTTCAATGATGTGAATGCGCGCCAGATCGTCGCCGGCCTGCAGCACGGCAATCGCCATTTGCTGCCAGTCTTTGCCGAGTACGGTTTGCAGGTTCCTGGCCTGGTCAAGCAAGCTTGTCACATTCAAACCGGTCAGCGTATGAAACGCATCCGGAAAAATGGTCAGTGAAAATCCGGCGGCGGGGCCATGGCTCTGCCAGACGTTGGGCTGCGTGCGAGGGCCGCGCAAGACAACGCGCCTTGACGATGGGGGCCATTCTTCGTCGCTGATCTGCGTGGTCGATTTTCCGCCTTGAATCAACCAGATAATGCTGACCAGCGGAGACACCGGCAAATGACTGAGGCTTTGTTTGGGGCTCAGCTGGGCATTCAAAGTGTCACGCACCACATACGCACACACGCAATCCGCCAGCAAGGGTGAAGGCAGGAATAGCGATGTGCGCGTGTCGGGGTGTATGGCCCCGTCATCCACATCAAGATGGTTTATTGCCGTGTTTTGCATTCAACAACGAGGCAATCGGCCTCCCCGAGCCTCTTGCCTGTGGTCGGGATTTTAGCGGCCGCCCTTAATGCGGGTGGGCAAATGCGTGACGGCCGATTCGATCAGTTTGTTCCGCAACGCCCGGCCAAATTTATGAATCCCGATTCCGGGTGTCTGCCAGGTGGTCCAGGCGCCAGACACGAATCAATTCCTATTCGCTGCTCATGGCCTCGCGAACCAGCAGCGTGTCCGTGAACTGCTCGAAGCCCACAACCTCACCGCCACGCAGGTGCCACACATGGGCCGCTCGGGCCTGCATGTCCTTTCCCGTGGCGCGGTAGGTGCCGTGGTAGGTCCCGATCCCGACGATGTGTTCGCCGCCGTCGATGAGGCTTTGCAATTCGAAGCGATAGCCGAGCCAGTCCCTGCCCAGTACGGCAAAGACGTTCTCGGCCACCGCTTGCGGCCCGACCCAGGTGCCCGCGCAGGGAAAGCCCGCCATTTCCGTCCAGCGTGCCTGCGGCGAGACATGGGCCATCATCGCGGCCATGTCGGTCTGGGCCGAGGCGGCATAGTGGGCTCGGATGATGTCGATATTCGACATCATTGGCTTCAGCCCCACTTCATCTCACCCTTGGCGACCTTGGCGCCGATCTGCAGGGCCACGCCCATGCCGGCGTCCGGATAGCGTTTGGTCATGGCCGCAATGAGGGCGGCGCTGTCGGCGGCCTTGGCCAGTTCTTCCTCAAAGGCGACGAGGTAGTCGCGGGTGTAGCGGATCGCGCTTGCGTCCACCGCTGCCGTGGGCACCATGTGGCCGGGCACTGCCACGGCGGGTTTGCGCGCCGCCATGGCGTCCAGCGCCTTCACCCATGCGGCGCGGCCTTCGGCGCCCTGCGTGTCGGCGGTCCACACATGGACGCCGGAGAACAGCAGCACGCCGCCGAAGACGGCGTTCAGCGAAGGCACCCAGATATAGCGGCGATTCGCAAGGCCGTCAACGTCGGTGATCTCCAGGGCCTGGCCTTCCAGGCTGAGGCTCTTGCCGTCGAAGGCTTCGGGCATCACGATGTCGGCCAGGGCCTGCGGGCCGTTTTCCTTGAGCTGCGGGCCCCAGGTGGCCAGCTTCTTTTCCACATTGCCCTTGATGGCCGCAATCGTGGCCGGCGCGGCAATCACCTTGGCGTCCGGAAAGGCCGCCTTGATGGGCGCGAGGCTGAAGTAGTAATCAGGGTCGCTCTGGCTGATGTAAATGGTGGTGAGCTTTTTGCCCGTGGCCTTGATGGCCTCGGCCAGGGCCTTGCCGTTGGGCAGCGTGAAGCCCCCATCGATCAGCACGGCCTCGCGGTCGCCCGAGATCAGGACCGGGGCACGGAAGAATCCGTGCTCGCCGGCGGGAAAGTGTTTCCAGGTCAGGTTGGTATTTGCGGACATAGCGTCTTTCACTCCTAGGATGGCCGTCGCGACACCCGCGGCGGCTACAGTTTTAAGGGCTTCTCTTCGTGTGGTCATGGTTTTTTTGCTTTCTTACGGTTGACTAAAAGGTCTGCAGGTTCAGGCCGCTTCCAGCTCGCTGACGAGCGCAGCCGGGTTGGAATAGAAATTCGCATGGTTCACGACCCAGCGCTTCGCGCCGGATTCGGCAACCAGGGTGGGCACGCCGCGAGCGCCGAACTCCCGCATCAAGGCCTGCGCCCGGCCGGTACGGGCCTGGTTGGCCGCGAGAAGGTCCGTGTCGGGGTGAGCGAGCATCGCTGCCGCCTGCTCCAGGCCCAACCCTTGCAGAAGGCCGGCCAGCGTCGCCAGCGAGGTCACGTCCTTGCCATCCACATAGCGCGCACTTTGTATGGCCTTGAGCGCGTCCAGTTCCTTCGCCGGCGCCGTCAGGGACACGGCCGTCAACGCCACCGTGGCCGGGCCGCTGTCGAAAAGCCGCTGGCGATCACCGAGAACCTGCTGGCGGTACTGCTCGCTGAAGGGCTGCCCGGTCAGGCGCTCAATGCGCTGGTCGTTGGACCAGGCATAGGCGGCGAATTCGCTATTCATGGGCCTTGCGCCGGTGCCTGAGAACAAGCCGGCCGGCAGCAATTCGAGCTTCACCGCGGGACTTTTCACCAATGCGGACACCAGCGGCGCGGCGCCGTAGCACCAGCCGCACAGCGGGTCGAAAAGGTATTGCAGGGTCTTGTTCATAGGCTTGCCGAGATGCTTTCTGAGTCCATGGGAGCGATGGTAGGCATCAAGCATTGACTGTTAAAGACATCTCTGCTAAACACAATGTATGTTTAAAGCAAACAATCAAGATGACAACAACCTTGGAGGGCTTGGCAACCTGCGGCGCCTGGCCTACTTTGTGGCGGTGGTGGAAACCGGCTCCTTCACCGCGGCGGCGGACCGCCTGGGCATCACCAAGGCAGTGGTCAGCCAGCAGGTTGCGCGGCTGGAACGCGAATTCCGCACCTCGCTGCTGGTTCGTACCACGCGCAAAGTGCAGCCCACAGAACTGGGCCAGGCCTTTTACCGACGCTGCGCGCTGATCCTGCGCGAGGCCGAGAGTGCCTTTGACGACCTGGCTGAAACCTCGGCGGAGCCCTCAGGCATGCTGCGGCTCACCGCGCCCTTTGACTATGGGGTCGGCGTCGTGGTACCGGCTATTGCCGCCTTCACCCGGCGCTATCCCGCGTGCAGGGTCGATGCGGTCATGAGCGACCAGACGCTGGACCTTATGTCCGGTAACTTTGAACTGGCGATCCGTGTCGGCTGGCTGGCGGAAACCAGCTTGCAGGCCCGCAAAATCGGCTCCTTCCGGCAATTGCTGGTGGCGCCTCCGTCCATGCAGCCGCAGGTGGCGCGGCTCACGCGCCCGCAAGACATTGCCGATCTTCCCTTTGTCGCCAATACCGCCTTGCGTGAGCACCTCAGCTGGAACTTCTCGCTCAACGAGATCGAACGCCAGGCCGTGAATGTGCAGGCCTCGATTTTTCTCGACGCCACCCTCGCCGTGCGCGAAGCCGTCTGCCAGGGCGCGGGGCTTTCGGTGCTTCCGGACTATGCGGTCGCGGCTGATCTCGCGGCCGGCCGCCTGATCCAGGTGCTGCCGCAATGGCAGCTGCCTTCGGGCGGCATCCATGCGGTGTTTCCGGCCGCGCGCTTTCGGCCTGCCAAGGTCCGCGCCTTTGTCGACCTGCTGGCGGAGAGGGCACAGCAGGGGCAGGCCGCGGGCGGCGCGAAGCTAGGTTGAGAGGCTGAGTTTCAGCAGCGCCGCCCCGGCTGCCGCGCCCTGCCTCCTTCCAGCGCAATGAACACGGCATGGCTGGCGCCGATCGGGCTATGGCCGCGTGCGCGCCTGGCGCCCGCGGCAGCCCTGCGCGCCAGCGCCGCGAAGCCCCGGGCCGCCACAAAAGCCAGGAAGGCCGCCGCACTCAAGGGCCGGGCCAGCAGCGCGGCGGCGAGGCCTGGGCGGTAAGGCTCCCAGTACAGGCTCACGCCTTGCGCGCTTTCCGCAGGTTCGATGACAGCGTTCTCGTGGTCGCCAATGCGCACGCGATGGCCGGCCTCGATGAAGTAGTCGCCGGGGTCTTCGCCGCGCGTGAGCCAGAGCCGGCCTCGCAGCACGGTCAAATCGCCGCCGGCGCGGGGCAGGCGCAATGCCTGGCCGGGCAACAGGCGCCGGGTTCCGCCGTGAAACACGGCGTCTTTGGGTTTCGTGTTCATATACAAGCTCTTGAGGTTTATTGGGGGGATGCCGCAGGTGCCGCCGCCGGGCATCAAAGCCCGGCAAGGGCGTGCAATGCGGGGTTGTCGATCTGGCCGGCAAGCAGCCTGGCCGCCGCCGTGCTGGCGCCGTCGCCCAGTACGCCGCGGTGCAGGCAGGCACGCACCGTGAGCTCACGCATGCCGCTGCGCGCGGCCAGTTCCTGCAGTTCGTTGATCCAGGCCGAGGCCTGGGGCATGGACTGCGCCACTGCGACGCCGCACAGCGCATCGAGCGCATAGCCCTTGCCCCACAGGTAGGCGTCGGGCAGGCGAACGCAGCGTGCCAGCGCGTCGACCAGGATTTCGGCGGCGCGTTGCGGCTCGCCGCGCGCCATCGCCACGCGGCCCCGGCCCCGGCCGGCGATGCCTTCCCAGCAGGGGTCGCCGATCTGGCAGCCCAGCGCGAAGGCATGTTCAAAACGGTTCGCGGCCGCCTCGACGTCGCCGCGCAGCAGGTCGACTTCGGCGCGCAGCGATTGTGGCCAGGGCACAAACGCGGTCCAGCCCGGCTGGGCCAGGGCTACCGACTGATCCAGCGCCTCGGCGGCGGCATCGAGTTCACCGTGCAGCAGCAGCGCCCTTCCCAGCATGGACAACGCATAGGCACGCTGCTTGGGGTCGCCCGCCGCCGCGCCCAGCGCATCGGCTTCGCGCAGCAGACTGATGGCCGCCGCGTAATGCGCGGTGTCGCTGAGGGCGCTGCCGTGCACGGTGGCGATGCGCGCCTGTTCGGCGCGGTCGGCGCCCGCGAGGGGCGCGGCGCGTTGCAGCCAGGCCAGCGTGCGTTCATAGCGGCCGCGCAGGAACTCGACATAACCCAGCTCGCGGCAAGCCGCCGCGGCGAGCGCCGGTGAGGCGTCCTGGCCCACCTCCAGTGCTTCATGCAGCGCCGTGGCGCCTTCCTCGTCGCGGCCCCGGGCGGCATGCACCAGCGCGCCGCCCAGGGCCACACGGGCACGCGCGCGCAGCGCCGCGTCGCCGGTGGCATCGGCCTCGACGATGGCGCGGCGCAGGCACTGCAGGCCGGCGTCGAGTGCGCCTGCGCCAATCGCGGCCTCTCCGGCCTCCAGCTGCGCCAGTGCCGCGGCACGCCCGGTGGCCGGCCGCGCGATGGGCGTTGCGGTAGCCGTGCGCAAGGCGGCATCGAGCGTGGCGCCGGGCTGCACACCGAGTTCGCGCTCGAACAACTCTCGGCAGGCGGCGGCCTGGCGCGCCGCGCCCACGCCGTCACCGCAAGCGGCGAGGCTGCGCACCAGCAGTGCCTGGTAGTTTTCGTCCAGCGGGTTGTGGCGCACCAGCCGGCCGGCCAGCGTGGCTGCTTCCGCCGTGGCGCCTGCCGCCATGCGGGCCAATGCGGCCTCGCGCAGCACGGCTTCGGCGGCGGCCTGGAGGTGGCGGCGTTCCGCGGCGAGCCAGACCTCGAAGGCCGGGCTGCCTGAAAAACTCATGCCCTCCAGCAGCTCGCGGTCCAGGCCGGGCGCGCACAGTGCTTGCGCCCAGCTTCCCGACAGCACCGCCCGCAGGTCGACATAAGTTGCCGGCGCCGGCGCAAGCTCCAGCAGCTCGCCGCGCAAGTCCTCGCTGCCCAGCAGGCGCCGCAGCTCGCTGAGGTTCCAGCGCAAGGCGGCCAGCGGGTCCTCCGCATCTTCGAACAACAATCCCGCCAGGTGCTTGCGGCTGACCGGCGCTTCGCTGCGCACCAGGTAGGCGAGCAGGCCCCAAACCTTGTGCCCGCGCGGCGCCGGCAGGGGCTGGCCGCCGCGCTCCACCCGCGGCGGGCCGAGCAGGTGGATGGCAAGCCCCAAAGGCGGTGTGTCGTTCGGGGCTTGCGAACTCACAGTCGGGCCTCAGGCTTCGGCGGTGGTGGGATCTATGACGCCGGTGACCCGCGCGACGGAGTCCGCCGGGAAACCGCCCCGGCGCGCATGTTCCCTCACGAGATCCTCGCTGGCCGCGTTGTAGACGCAGTACATCTTGCCGCCCGTCACGTAGCTCTGGACCCACTGCACGTCGGGCCCGAGTTCGCGCAGTACGCCGCACGATTTCTGGGAAATGGAGTGCAGCTCGGCCGGCTTGAGGGCGCCGAGTCCGGGGATGGCACGTTCGATCACGAATTTGGGCATAACAGTCTCCGTTGAGTTGATGGAGACCCGAAGATAGGCAGTGTACGTGTGAGCCACCGTGTGAGGAAGAAGCCTCGCATGGAGATATTTGCCTATTTGATTTGTGCCTTTTTTCTTACAAATCGGCAGAAGCGGATGCGCTGTTCATGGATAGCATCGGGGTGGTTGCCGCCCTGCGGGTGCGGTCGGCACAACACTTCCAAGAAAATGATGAATCGTTTCCCCTTGCTTTCGCCTTTCTCGCCGCGCGGCATCCTGCGCGGCATGGCCTTGCTGCTGGGCGGGCTGTGCGTAGCCGCACCGGCGCTGGCCGGCGGCAACACCGAACCCATCACCGACATTCTTCCGGCGACGGGCAGCGCCGGGCTCGGCGTGGTCACGCGCGTCGAGCGCTCGCCCTACAAGGACGCGGGCACCCGCTACGACCTGCTGCCGCTCTATCTTTACGAGGGCGAGCGCCTGTTCCTGCATGCCAACCGCGGCGGCGTCAAGCTGCTCAACGGCGACGAGCGCCGGCTGGACCTGTTTGTGGAGCAGCGCCTTGAAGGCTTTCCCACTGAGCGCCTGCCGGCCAGCCTGGCCGGCATGTCGGCGCGCGACTCCGCCATCGACCTGGGCTTGGGCTATCGCTGGCGCCAGCCCTGGGGCACGCTGCAGGCCGAGCTGGTGCACGACATCGGCAACACCTACAAGGGCAATGAGTTTCGCCTGGGCTACAGCTACGACTGGCGTTCCGGCCCCTGGATGCTGCGCCCCAGCCTGACAGTGGCGTTTCGCGACGCCAAGCTCAACAACTATTACTACGGTGTCGAGCCCGGCGAGGCCACGGCCGCCCGCCCCGCCTATGCGCCGGGCGCGGGTGTTCAAACGTCCCTGGGCCTGTATGGTTCTTATGACCTCACGGAACGCTGGCGCCTGCTGGCTGGCGTGTCGGCGACCTTCCTGGGCAACAAGGTCAAGGACAGCCCCATCGTGCAAAAAAGCGTGCTGCCCGCGGTCTATGTGGGCGCGGCCTATGACTTCGGCGGCCACAAACGCGAATGGGCCGAGAACGATACGCCCACCTACTTCAAGCTGCTGTACGGCAAGTCCACCGAGGACGGCTGCCACCTGGCCAAGATCATCACCGCGCAGTGCCTGTCCACGGCCAAGACCAATGCGACCAGCATCACCGGCATTCAGGTCGGCAAACCTTTTCTCAACAACGTGAACGGCTGGCCGCTGGATTTCATCGGCTATGTGGGCCTGACGCACCACAACGAGCGGGGGCTGCAGCCCAATGGCGTGCAGCTCGACCTGTTCATGAAGGCCGTGTACTCAGGCTTTCCGTGGAGCGAGCGCGTGAAGACCCGGCTGGGCCTGGGCGTGGGGGTGTCGTGGGCACAGCGGGCGCCTTACATCGAGGCCTCCAGCCTCGCGGCCAACGGCAAACAGGCCTCGCGCGTGCTCAATTTCCTGGACCCCACGCTGGACGTGAGCCTGGGCGACCTGATCGGCTACCGGCCGCTCAAGGAAACCTATATCGGCTTCGGCGTGTCGCACCGCTCGGGCATCTTTGGTTCGTCGCGCCTGCTGGGCAATGTCAACGGCGGCTCCAACTACATCTATACCTACGTTGAAACGGCGCTGTGACGCGCGGCGCCCGCGGCGGGTGATGCGATCGCTGGCATGTTTTGCACATTGCTGGCGGTGATCACGCCGCCGCCCAGGCAGACCTCGCCCTGGTAGAGCACGGCTGATTGGCCCGGCGTTACCGCCCACTGTGCATCGCTAAACACCAGCTCGCAGCTGTCGCCCAAGGCCTGGCGCAACTCGCAGGCGGCGTCCGCCTGGCGGTAGCGCGTCTTGGCTGCCATGGCGCCGGGCGCGGGGGCACCGCCGGCCACCCAGCTGCAGTCCTGCGCGGTGAGCACCGTCGATTGCAGCCAGGGGTGGTCATGGCCTTGCACCACCCACAGCGTGTTGGTGTCGAGGTCCTTGCGCGCCACAAACCAGGGCTCGTGCTCGCCTACGCCGCGTAGCCCGCGCGCCTGTGCGGCCTTGAGGTCCGCGCCCTTGGCTTTCACGCCGCCTATACCCAGGCCCTGGCGCTGGCCCAGCGTGTAAAAAGACAGGCCCACATGCTCACCGAGCACGCGGCCCTTGTCGTTCTTGATGGGGCCGGGCGCCTTGGCGATGTAGCGGTTCAGGAAATCGCGGAAAGGGCGCTCGCCGATGAAGCAGATGCCGGTCGAGTCTTTTTTCTTCGCATTGGGCAGGCCGATCTCATCGGCGATGCGGCGCACTTCGGTCTTGTGCAGCTCGCCTACCGGGAACAGCGTCTTTGACAGCTGCGCCTGGTTCAGGCGGTGCAGGAAATAGCTCTGGTCCTTGGCCGGGTCCAGGCCCTTGAGCAGCTCGTGCAGGCCGGTGGCTTCGTTTTTGCGCACCCGTGCATAGTGCCCCGTGGCGATTTTCTCGGCGCCCAGGCGCATGGCGTGGTCCAGGAAGGCCTTGAATTTGATCTCGGCGTTGCACAGGATGTCGGGGTTAGGCGTGCGGCCGGCCTGGTATTCGCGCAGGAATTCGGCGAACACGCGGTCCTTGTAGTCGGCCGCGAAGTTGACGTGTTCTATCTCGATGCCGATCACGTCGGCCACGGCGGCGGCGTCGACGAAATCGATATTGGACGAGCAGTATTCGCTGTCGTCGTCATCTTCCCAGTTCTTCATGAAGATGCCGATGACCTCATGGCCCTGCTGTTTCAGCAGGTGCGCCGTCACCGCGGAGTCCACCCCGCCGCTCAGGCCGACGACGATCCGTTGCCGCCTGCCCTCGTGGCTGTGTGTGTTGGTTTGCATGTTGCCCATGGCCTGATTGTAAAAAGATGAACATTTTTGCGCCCGCCGCCGGCCTTGCGGCCCTGCTGGCTATACGGCCTGCGGCTTGCAGCAGGTGTTCAAGGACGAAAACCAGCGGATTTGCAGAGCCGTTCGGACTATTGTCGATAACCGCGCTGCGCCATCCCAGCCGTTTTCGGTGCGGTTTCCCGCAGAATGAAATGCTCCCATCTCCACAGGAGCCGCCACATTGCAACGACGTCAATTTCTCTTTCGCACCGGCCGGGCCGCCATGGCTACCGGCATGGCCGCCGGGCTGCCATGGCTTACGTCGCTGGCCCAGGCCGCGGGCCTCAAGCCCGTGGGCAAGCCCCAGGCCTTCGACTACGCGGCGCTCAAGGGCCAAGCGCGTGACCTGGCGGCCAAGCCCTATCGGGCCCGGGCCATCGCCTTGCCCGCCGGCATTTCGAACCTGAACTGGGACCAGCACCAGGCCATCCGCTTTCGGGACGACCATGCCTTGTGGGGCGATGACAAGCTGCG
>Ga0102589_1003096_pt1 | contig 17817 bp, 19 predicted proteins | sample AraplaMF_Col_mLB_FD_76858 | JGI IMG/M metagenome (GOLD analysis project Ga0102589, IMG submission 76858) | Arabidopsis root microbial communities from the University of North Carolina, USA - plate scrape MF_Col_mLB | ecosystem: Host-associated > Plants > Roots > Endosphere | place: USA... | reverse complement strand
CATTTGCAAAATATATTTGATAAATACAGTGTTCTAAACAGAACTGAGTTAATAAGTAAAATCAAATTATAAAGCAGTTAGTAATTGGCTGGAATAAACTAATTTAGGTATTAAAAAATCTGGTTATTAAGCTTTTGCTAATTAAATTTTTCCTTACTTCGCGTAAAAACCAGAAAAGCTAGCCCCTGAAAAACATGGATTTTTCTTAGACTGCCATCCATAAAAATCATCATAGAAAAATTACACGTGCTTTATATCAAAAGCTACGGCGATTATTACTTGTAAAATGAAAACCACTCCAAATGAATATCTATTCCTACGAAATTACAAACTTTAAATAGAAACCTTTCAAATGTAAGAATTGTAAAAATATTCATAATAGATTATCATATTACTGTAAATGGATGGATTGATTGAAAAGGGAGGAGGATGACGGTGTTAAGAGCATTAAAAGTAGGTCTAGTTATTGAGCGAGCGAATCGGAAAAATTTAGTCGCACTTGTCGCTGTTGCTATTATCGTTTTTGGCTTTATGTTTTATATAAATGCACAAGCTCTTGGTAATCAACTTGTCGAGAAAAAGGGTGATTACTATTCGGCACAAGCTATACTATCAAAGTTTCAAGTTAAAGATGCTTCAGAAACGGGTGACGGAAGCGAGTTATATAAAAATTTAACCAAACAAAAAAGCAATATTGCTTTACAAATAGCAACCTTAACGTTGGATAAACAAACTATGTATTATGAGACTTCACTTAAACTTGCAGAATTAAGAGAAGAGGCATTCGAATTAGAAGGATATGAAAATGTTGCAGAATTATTACCTTCTAAATTGCAAAATTCTATGGACTATCTTTATTTTAAGAGGATGAATGATGAGGGAAAGGATACAATATCCGATTTATTTCAGTACATGCCGTTTTTATTGTTTTTCTTTATTCACGTTGGAGCAGGCTGGTACATATTTATAAGCTTCCACACAAGTTCTATTTTGCTTGATGACTTTGAGCATTCTAGTATAATTCAGGGCTTTCCTGTCCGATTTGACCACTATATTTTATCTAAATGCATTATTACTTTTTTATCTATAGTTACAAGCATTTTGCTCATTTTTATTTGTGCAATTCCATTGTGGATATTAAATGGACTTGGTAACCCATTAGAGCCTGTAGCGATATATCTAGGAAATGCCACTTTAATATCTACGATCCAATATATTGCAATGAGCGTTGGTTATATGATATTAATTTCAATTTTTGTAATGCTGTTGTCGATTATTTTAAATGTGTTACTGAAAAATATGTATTTAACATTATTTGTACACTTTATTTTATTCTTTTTACCAATGATTTTCCCATCTCTTATTAGTTTAATTCCCTATAATCCTTTTAATTTCATGAACTTCAATGATATTTTACGAGGCATACCAGTAGATTTGGCGAAGCCTGTTGATATTACTATGAATTCAGGATTAATCATCATGTCTATAAGTATCTTTTTAATGTTATTCGTTATTAAAACATTTTTCTCAACAGGAAAAATCAAAAGGGCATAGGGGAGGTATTATTAGATGTGGAGTTATTTTAAATTTGAATTCAAGCAGTTTTTTACGAATAAGAAAAACTTAGCAATCTATTTTTTGCTTGCTTTTACAACCTTTTTCTATGTATTTAAAATAGCGCCAACTTACAATCCGATTGAAAGTGTTGACTATGATGAAATTGAGGCGCGCTATTTAACACGTCAGGAATTTTTAGATCATATGGAGGGACAAGATTTAAGTGAGCTGCATCCTTCCGTTATTTATGCTATTGAAATATTTAAGCAAGTTAACCCTATCGATAAAAAAAGATTAGATGCATTAGATGAGGGAAATTTAAAAAAATATGCAGATTTAACTCGTGATTGGTACTACTTTACGAATTCGTTTACATATAGAAACGAGGCAATTTCATATAACTCAAAGTATTTTATAAAAAATAACAAGTATGCTGAAGATGATGCCTTTTACGCCTATTTAGAGCAGGCTGTCCGTTATGATACTTATTCGAAAGCAGAATATGAATTATCATTGGACATTTTTGAACAACGTACAGCACTTCAAACGTTCGAACGCCTATTAAAGGGAGTACTTCCAATTATTTTAATTGTCTGTGTACTTCTTTTATCAATTGATATAGTAAAAAAAGATCAACGTCATCCATCTATTTTAAAGGGATTTCCAATTAGTGATTGGAAAAAGCTACTTGTAAAAATGTTCGTTGCACTACTAGGTAGCGTGGTATTATTTGTACCGCTTATAGTTGGTATCTTTATCATAGGCTTACAATCCGGTTTTGGGAATTTCAATTTACCATCTCCTATGTATGCAGCTTATCTCGATTGGCGTGTGGATGGTAAATTTGAAATGATGACATTAGGTACGTTTTTAGGACAATCCTTAATTTTGCTTTTCACCTGGTTTATCGTCATTATCAGCGTTGTGCTATTTAGCAGTATTATTTTCCGCAGTGAGATGGTAAATTTCGCTGTTTGCTTGTTCCTTATTTTCGGTGAGAATTTTTATTCCAGCCGTTATGTCGGCTATTTTTGGGACGTTCAAAACTATCCGACATCTTACATTCAAGTCGGGCAAATCATTTCAAAAAGGCGAAATTTCTATTATTTTAACGATCAATTAGATTTTACTTTAGGATTACAATTGTTACTTGGACTAGCAGGGGTTGTCACTTTTTTAATGATACTTATTGCATTAAATAGACGATTTAAGCTCATTAAATAGGAGGGGTAAAGTTGATTGAAATTCAAAATATTACGGTGCAATTTGGTGAAAGTAAAGTGTTAAATGATATTTCAATGACATTTGAGCAAGGTGAAATGATCGGGCTTGTTGCACCAAATGGAACTGGAAAATCCACATTTATGAATGTGTTAATGAATTATTTGAAACCGATGAATGGAAAAGTAGTATTTAAAGATGGCCTAAGTTACTCGAATAAATCAAATGAAGTAAAAATTCATAAATTCGTGTCAATGATGCCAGACCAAAGTGACTTATATAATCACTTAAGTGGGCGCGAGCATTTAAAAATGTTTGCAACAATGTGGCAATCCGATTTAAAACTGATTGATGAAACAATCGAAGCATTAAATATGGGACATTATGTGAATAAAAAAACAGGCACGTATTCCCTTGGTATGCGCCAACGACTATGCTTTGCAATGCAAATTGTCACAAATACGGAAATTATGATGATGGACGAAGTAATGAACGGTCTAGATCCAAATAATGTAGAAATCATTTCGAAAATATTATTAAAGAAAAAGGCGGAAGGTAAGATTATAATTATTGCCTCCCATTTACTTGATAATTTAGAGAAATATGCGGACCGAATTTTCTTATTTAATAATGGAAAGCTAGTTGATACCAATCAAGTAATTGACGGTTTTAGTCAAGCGCATATTAAAACTATTCGAGTGAAAAATCTGGAAAATAACATTAAAAAACAACTTCATGAGCTATTTCCAAATTTAGAACTTCAATCACTTACAAATGGAATGTCACTAATTCATTTACCAAGTTCTGAAGCAAGTTTATTAAGTACACTTACATCTTTTTTAGTCGATAGGAATGTGGTGGATTTTGCATTTGGTAAAGTTACATTAAATGATTTGTATACAATGTATTATCACGAAGATAGCAATGTGACAGCGAGTTAAAAAGAACAACTACTATATTATTATGACCAGGAAAGAGGATGCGACTCCGTATGTTGCATCCTTAGTTATTGCACCAATACAGACTTCTCGGGTTTAAGGGGGTGCTTGTGTCATTGACTTTTGACACAAACACCCCCTTTTAATATGTCGAATAGATTGACGACTTAAAAATATTTATTACAAAAACACTTAGACGCACTCTTATTGCTGTAAATAATATCGTGGGAAAGAAGGTAGTACTGTGAAAACAACAGGAAATTTTTCGATAAGGCAGACATATATGCGAAATATCGCCCTAGCTATCCTAATGAATATATTGATTATTTGTTTTCAGCTAACCAACTAAATGGGGATCGGATTGTGGCCGATATTGGGTCAGGTACGGATGTTATTGGGGTTGAGCCAAATGATGACATGAGAAAGATGGCTGAGCAATCGTTAAAACTATATTCTCGTTTTAAATCAATAAAAGCAACTGCTGAAAAAACCACTTTAAAAGGGAATAGTGTGGATTTAGTAACTGTTGCCCAGGCAATTCATTGGTTTGATAAAAAAGCGTTCAAAATCGAATGTCAACGGACTTTAAAACAAAATGCAAATGTTCCTCTTGTTTGGAATAGCAGAGATTTAAATAGTTCGATTATTAAAGAGAATGCAGAAATTTGCCAAAAGACCTGTTCAAATTTCAAAGGATTTAGCGGTGGAATAGAGGATACTCCAGAAGTATTTAACAGCTTTTTTAATGATGGAAAGTATGAGTTTAAAATGTATCAAAATGATTTGCTTTTTGATTATGAAGGTTTTTTGGGAAGGAATTTGTCAGCATCCTATGCCCCGAAAAAAGATGACGAAGAGTATAAACGTTTTGTTTTTCTTCTGTCTGAGTTATTCGAAAAATACAGTAAGAATGGAAAAATTGTTCTCCAAAACATTACGCGAAGCTATCTAGGCAATATTTATACATCCAACATAAAGGTTTAGTATAGTGAATTATCTTATTCATAATTTAAAACGGGGTTATACTTGTTTGAGCCTTTCAACTTAACTTTTCACACCTACATTGTTTGTTTTTGAGATAAATCGTTTCATTAATATGCCTAAAGGATATAGCAAATAGGGATAATCACCTGCATTTTCTACATCCTTTATCCCTTTGTTCTATTTTACGGCTGTGTACCGCCAGCTACTAATAATGTAGCACCTGTCATAAATTCATCTGAACATATTCAATAAATGGATCTTTTTATTGACAAAATATTGAATTTAATTTTAATTCCACATATATTTGAATACTCTATCGTTTGTTTGGATAACATATTTTACGAACACCAAAATATGTTGTGGAATATAAATATTTACTTATTGGCAAAATATATCTGAAGCGAAGTAAGAGTCAAAAAGGATATCACGCCTAGCAGTACTATTGTCAGGTGTTCCTGTTGTAATCCGACATGGTCTTTAGAAATGAAAAAGCCGTTTGAAGATTTGATTTTGTAGGAAAAAATCTAGGAGCGACAGATGCAATATGTGTAACCAACAATTACAGTAAATTAGGAGGACGGAAATTATGACAAAAGATTTCTACACTACACTTAAAGAAAGACGTACTTATTACGGAATTAATAAAGAGGTAAAAATATCGGATGAAAGAATTAAAGAAATTGTAGAATTTGCTGTGAAATATACTCCGTCATCATTCAACTCTCAAACTGCACGTCTTGTTGTATTATCAGGTGAGGCACATAATAAATTATGGGACATCACAACTGAAACATTAAGAAAAGTAGTTGGAGATAGAGATTTTTCAGGAACTCAGCAAAAAATGGATTCTTTTAAGGCAGGTTATGGAACAGTATTATTCCTAGAAGATGAGGCTGTAGTTAAATCGCTTCAAGAGCAATTTGCTGCATATGCTGAGAACTTTCCAATTTGGTCAAATCAAGCATCAGGTATGCACCAATTAGTTGTGTGGGCAGGATTAGAAGCAGAGGGGTTAGGAGCTTCTTTACAACATTATAACCCACTAATTGATGATGAAGTGAAAAAAGAATGGAATATCCCCGAAAATTGGAAGCTTATTGCGCAAATGCCATTTGGTAATCCGACGGTAACACCAGGTGAAAAAGAATTCCGACCACTTGAAGAGCGACTGAAATTTTACAAGTAATGTATGTATAAGATATATATACAGCCAGTACCTTATTGGAACTGGTTTTTTTATGGAGAAAAACTCTGTAGATACAATAGTGTCTTTAAATACGGAAGCATTCAATCAAGCTTCATTCTAAACCCAACAAATTTTCTATCGGTTCCAGGAAGCATAATTAGAAAAAGTTCATCAAACAATCCAAGAAATTCAAAACAATATCCTGAAGCTATCCTTCGATCATTAGTATCTGATTTAGGAACAGCTCAAGGATGCCAAAAAGCTATAGAAGAATTCCGAGAAGTGGATATCCTTATTAACAACCTAGGGATTTTTGAGCCTAGTGAATATTTTAATATCTCTGATGAAGAATGGTTGAAGATGTTTGAGGTCAACATTATGAGTGGAGTTCGACTTACGAGATGGTATCTCAATCAAATGATTCAAAAAAAGGAAGGAAGAGTTATATTTATTGCGAGTGAAGCGGCTATTATGCCATCACAAGAAATGGCTCATTATAGCGAGACGAAGACGATGCAGCTTTCTCTTTCTCGTAGTTTAGCAGAGCTGACGAAAGAAACAAATGTTACCGTCAATACGATTATGCCGGGTTCTACTTTTACAGAAGGCGTAGAAACAATGCTAAATACCCTTTATCCTAATGAAAATTTGTCAATGGCAGAAGCTGAAACGAGATTTATGAAAGAAAATCGACCAACTTCTATCATACAGCGACTTATTCGCCCTGAGGAAATAGCCAATTTTGTTACATTTTTAAGTAGTCCTCTTTCTTCTGCTATTAATGGTTCTGCAATGAGAATTGATGGGGGGTTAGTACGTAGTGTCTTTTAAGAAGGTTCAAATCGAGTGAATATTCACTAATTGGCATGAGAATCTCATTTCTATGCCTTTTATTTATCACATAAAACTGTAAGGGATGAATCTTGAACAACGAGTTGGACCAGATGAATACGACTTTACTCTATATGCAATAAAAAGGAAAAAAGACTGTCTTGTGTTTGACAGTCTTTTTTAAGATGTTTTCTGCATTGTAATATCTTCATCACGTTGTTTTAAACTTACATCTTCACCTTTATCCTGTAATACTTCAACATGATTTTCACCCCAAGTGCAAAGCATGTTCAGAATAGGTTCCATTCCTTGTCCATAGGGCGTTAAGGAGTATTCAACTTTCGGCGGTACTTGATTGAAAACCTTTCGAAGGATTAATCCATCTTGCTCTAACTCTCTTAATTGACTTGTGAGCATTTTTTGTGAAATTCCTGGAATTAATCGACGAAACTCATTTGTTCGAATTTTACCATGATGGTTTAAATGACAAAGAATGACCGGTTTCCATTTACCACCAATGACTTCAAGCGTAGCTTCAACACCAATATTATAAATTTTCTGCATTGTAATCCTCCGTAATATCCAAAAGTAACTAAAAGTACTCTACAGATCTTTTAGGCATGTATGTATATTACTATACGTGATAATAAAAATCAAATGATATATTAGTAGTTTGTCACAATCTAAAAAAGCTCAGTAATGATTCAAATTTTAGTTGGTTGTATCAAAACAGCTTTTAAGAGCCATGCTACTTGTATTGTGTGGCATGGCTCTTTTGATTTCAAAATAAATATTGTTACCAATAAAAAACAATTATTAGATAATTTAAAGGCTGTGTAATTCATAGCCTTTTTTTATTGAGATGAGACAAGTAGGAACTTAACAGGTTTATTTTGATAGTTGTACCAATAATGCGTTTTCCTGGCATCAAACATTTTAGATTCGTTTTCTTTTAAAACAAATTCTTGTTCTTCAATAATAACGGTTAATTCACCCTCTACAATATAAATAAATTCATGACCGTCATGTGAAAGAGCATTTCCTTCATTTTCTCCAGCATTTAACGTAACGAGTATTGGTAAATAGGAAGCACCTAGATTACCATCTGATAAGTCCAAATAGTGGAATTGGGAACGTATTTCATTTAATTCTTCATTGTTAGTAGTAAAGAAAACGCTTGGATTTACTTCTAAAGCATCTGAAATTTTCTTCAAAGATTCTAATGTTACATTGGATTTTCCTCTTTCCACCTGAGATAAGAAGCTAATAGAAACTCCTGTTTTAGAGGCTAGCATTTTTAAAGTATATTGTTTTTCTTTGCGTATTCTTTTTAATGTCTCCCCTAGAAAATCTGATGTCATCATATCAAGCTCCTTTATTGTTTATAATATTTAATTCTATACACGTTTCAATAGAAAGTCATAATAAAAAATATTTTCGTTATTGACAGAGAATTCCGTCGATTGTAAAGTAAGAACAAGAATGAAATTGAAGCACCACTTCAATTTTAAACAAAGGGGGAAAATATATGGATGCAAAACAAATGAGAAAGATTTGGATTGCTAGTTTAGTAGGGAGTTCAATTGAATGGTTTGATTACTTTTTGTATGGCACAGTTGCTGCACTCGTTTTTAATCAAGTGTTTTTTGTGAATGAAGATCCAACAGTAGGTTTGTTACTTGCTTACGCATCATTTGCGTTATCATTCTTTATTAGACCGTTTGGTGGAGTAATTTTCAGCCATATTGGAGATAAGATTGGCCGTAAAAAAACATTAGTATTAACGTTGAGTTTGATGGGGATTGCAACCTTTGGGATGGGGTTACTTCCTACATATCAAGCAATTGGCATCTGGGCTCCAATATTATTGATTACTTTAAGATTAGTACAAGGGTTAGGTATTGGTGGAGAATGGGGAGGAGCACTTTTACTTGCTGTAGAATATGCACCAAAAGAAAAAAGAGGATTATATGGGGCTATTCCGCAAATGGGTGTAACGATTGGTATGGTGTTGGGAACTATTGCCTTGTCACTTATGACTTTACTTCCTGAAGGCTCTTTTATGACTTGGGGATGGCGCATACCATTTTTAATAAGTGCATTTTTAGTTTTATTTGGTTTATGGATTCGTAAAGGTATTGATGAGACGCCTTCATTTAAAAAGGTTCAAGAATCAGGTGAGATTCCAAAACTACCAATTATAGAGACGTTGAAAAACTATTGGCGTGAAGTATTAATTGCCATTGGAGCCAAGGTTGTAGAAACAGCACCTTTTTATATTTTTGGTACATTTGTTGTATCCTATGCAACATCAAATTTAGGTTTTTCTAGAACAGTCACTCTAAATGCCGTAATGATTGCAACAATTATTACGACGATTTTAATTCCGATAATGGGGAGCTTATCAGATAAATACGGTCGCAAAAAGTTATACATTATTGGAACTGTTGGAATGATACTATTTGCATTTCCTTACTTCTGGATGTTACAACAACAATCAGCCTTTTTGCTTGTAGTAGCTACAATAATCGGTCTAGGCGTTATTTGGGCGCCAATTACAGCAGTGCTAGGCACAATGTTTTCAGAAATTTTCGACGCGAAAATTCGTTACACAGGGATTACTTTAGGATACCAAATTGGTGCAGCCGTAGCAGGTGGAACAGCTCCATTAGTAGCAACAGCTCTATTAGTTAAATTTGATAATTCTTATGTACCAATTGCGTTATATATTATCTTTACAGCTATCGTTTCATTAATTGCCATTTGGGCTGTTAAAGATCGTAGTCAAGAGAATTTAGATACTGAAATACAAAAAGATTCGAAAACAGATGACACAAAAAAAATTCCAGTCGGGACTATGGAGTCGTAATGTTACGATTCAATGGAGGGTATTCCATATGTTGATATTAAATGAAGAACAAATTTTGAAGAGCTACAGCATGAAAGATGCTGTAGAGGACGTTAGGAAGGTATTAAAAGCAAAAGAGGAAAACAAAATTGTGGACGTGCACCGTACTGTCATAGACTTTCCAGATTATGATGCGTCTACACTATATATGCCAAGTGCCGATTTAGTTAGTGAAGTTGCTGCAGTAAAGGTGGTTACTATTTTCCCTAAAAATTCTCCAAAAGGGATGCCAACAACTCAAGGTGTTTTATTACTAACTGACTCTGAGAATGGTACTCATATAGCAATGATGAATGCCTCGTATCTTACTCGACTTAGAACTGGTGCTTTAAGTGGGATTGCTACTGATTATTTAGCTAAAAAAGATGCAACAATACTAACAGTAATCGGAACAGGTGGGATGGCTTTTGAGCAAGTACTAGGGGTATTAGCTGTGAGATCTATAACTAAAATATTACTAGTAAATAAAACAACATCAAAAGCATATCGTTTTGGTGAGAAATTAGAAGAATACGGTATAAAGATCCCTTTTGAAGTAATAGAAGAAGTATCTGAAGCAGTAAAGCAAGCTGATATAATTTGCTGTGCTACAAGATCTACTAGTGCCGTTTTAGATGGAGTTAATTTAAAGCCAGGTGCTCATATTAATGGCATAGGTTCATATTTACCTAGTATGCGTGAAATTGATGAAACATCGATTTTGAAGGCTAAGAAAATTGTAGTAGATGATTTTAATGGAGTAAAAAACGAAGCCGGAGAATTTATTCATGCTGCTGAAAAAGGCATATGGTCATTCGATGAGATATATTGTGAACTTGGTAAACTTGTCACAGAGTCTAGAATTGGTAGAGAAGATGAACATGAGATAACTATTTTCAAATCAGTAGGTGCAGCTTACTATGATTTAGCTGTCGCAAAAGGAATATTTCAAAAGGCTAAGCAGCAAGGAATTGGCATTGAAATTGATGTGTAATGATAGAGTAAAATAATAAGTTACAAAAGCTAGATGTCTTTTAGATCTGCTAATTGGTGAAGCTACTAAGGGTTAAGGGGTTGGTTCTTTTCCTTTTAGTTAATCTGCCCCCATTCAAATAAGAGCGTGTTTTGATCAATCTTTTTCAAAACATGCTCTTTAGATTTGTTCTCTTATGAAAATTTAATCAAACTTTATTACAAAACTACAGGGAATAGGATCAATAATTCATTCTCTTTCCCAGTTTAAGCTGTAATTAATCAGTAAAGGACACGCCATAAATAAAAGGTAGCGTATGATTCCCAGTTTTTCCATGGTAACGATATTTCTAAGATTTCATCCTTCGTAGGTTTTCGGTTCATATTATTTAATATTTTTATCGAATTAATAAGACCCACATCATCGATTGGAAAGGCTGTCTGGAACCTAAGGCAACGCATCAGCACATAATTGGCTGTCCAAGGACCAATTCCTCGTATTTTAATTAAGTATTTTTCAGCTTCTTTAAAGTTCATTTTCATTAATTTTTCCCTCGATAATTCTCCACTTGCCATTAACCTAGCAATTCCTATAATATATTCACTTTTTCTTACCGTCATTTTAATATCCGCTAGATCGGTAGGTGTTAACTGTGCAATTCGTTCGTACGATGGGAACACCCAATACTTTTTACCATTCCATTCGACGGAATCGCCAAATCCTTCTACAAATTGCTTCTTTAAGGAGTATGCGAAGGCTAAGTTAATTTGTTGCCCTAAAACTCCCCAACATAAAGCTTCAAATAAATCGGGAATGCCGATAACTCGCAATCCATAGAATTTTCGGGCAGACATTTTAAGTAATGGATCTGCTTTTGCCATTTCAAAAAATGGCGTTAAATCGTTATCAAGATCAAACCATTCATGAATATATTTTACAATCTCTTCCCGTTGCCACTTTTCACTAGGTCTAGACTCATTTAGGAATTGAACAACCATTTGTTCATTATTGATAACGCTAACCTGTACTAAGGACCGAATTTCCCCAATGGCTATAACTTTTGTAATTGTATCGTTCTCTATTTCATACATACATTCATTTTTTTCCCTTGTTAGATAACCTAGGTTTGCATTCATATCGAAATTTTCAGGTAATGTAATTACAATAACATCATTGACTTCATGCCATGTCACTTTTTCATTCTCCTCATCTTTTTACGATTTTCTATTGTAACATTACTTTATCACATAATAATCTTTACTAATTTTGTTATCTTGCTATTACATTCTAAACACCTTATTTTTTTCTAATTATGAGGTTATAGTGTTATTTATTAAGAATGCTAAATTGGAGTTGATAAAAATGGTCCAACATATAAAAACACGTGTCGAAAACTTAAATTGGGATTCAATTCAAAATGAATTAGATGAGCAAGGTTTTGCAAAGCTTCCAGCGATTTTAACAAAAGAGGAATGTGAATCCTTCATTGAATCTTATCGTGCGGAACAGTCATACAGAACGACTATCAATATGACGAGATACCGCTTCGGGAATGGAGAGTACAAATATTTTTCCTATCCATTACCTGATATCATCCAAAGTTTAAGAGAGTCCTTTTATCTAGAATTGGCCAAAACAGCCAATCGGTGGTTAGGTTATTTAAAGAAAAAAGAACAGTTTCCAGATCATCTTCACGAATTTTTGAACACCTGTGAAAAATATGAACAAACTCGACCGACACCTTTAATATTAAAATATGAAACAGGCGGGTTTAATTGTTTGCATCAAGATTTATATGGCGATATATTTTTCCCGTTTCAAGTAGTATTTGTATTAAATCAACGAGATAAAGACTTTTGCGGTGGAGAGTCTCTATTAGTGGAACAAATTCCTCGTGCTCAGAGTAGGGGACATGTAATTACTTTAGAACAAGGCAGTGCGCTGATCTTTCCTACTAACCATAGACCTGTTATGGGTAAAAAAGGATATTATAAAAATACGGTTCGTCACGGAGTGAGTACGATTACTTCTGGAGAACGATACGGCCTTGGAATCATTTTTCACGATTCTAAATAAAGTGAAACTTTGATTAGTGGGGGTTTTCTTCATCCCCCACTGATCATTAGTTAAACCAATCGGGCTTTAACGGGCTGTTCATCTCCCACCTAAACTTCTCCGATTTCTCTATGTTTTGAAGTTGGAGTCTTAAAGCCCGTTAATGCGGGATAAAAAATTAAACTTCAATATCTTGCTATTCCATTCCCAGAATTGTACATTCTGAATTTAAAACGAGTATATTGTTAATAGAGGTGAGATTAATGCCAGATAGTATCAATAACGGATATATAGAGAGCCATGATCATAGAGTTTCGAATGATGTGGAAATGATAACAGATGAAAAGTGGCAAGCAATTTTAAATAATGATACAGCGTACAATAATCAATTTTTCTACGCTGTAAAGTCGACAGGGATATTTTGTAAACCATCCTGTAAATCCCGCGTTCCGAAAAAAGAAAATGTATGCATTTTTCCAAACGCAGAACAAGCACTACGCGCAAATTTTCGCCCTTGTAAACGGTGCAAGCCCACTAATGAAAATCTGCCTGATAGCGAGTGGGTTGATGTAATTACGGAATACATTGATAAAAATTTCACAGAAAAATTAACGCTAGAATCGTTAGCAAATATTTGTCATGGGAGTCCGTATCATATGCATCGAACATTTAAAAAGATAAAAGGCATCACGCCGGTTGAGTATATTCAACAAGCTAGAGTAAATGCAGCTAAAAGCTATTTGATTCAGACAAATAAAGCGATTGGAGATATCGCCATATGTGTGGGCATGGCTAACGCGGCTTATTTTATTACTTTATTTAAAAAGAAAACTGGACAGACACCAGCACAATTTCGTCAAATGCGAAAAATGGAGGAAAAGTACAATGGAAACAAAGAATAAACCAGTCCTTTATTGGTCTTTACTAAAGTTTAAGGATTGGAATTTTTATATTGCATCAAGCTCAAATGGGCTTGTGTTTGTAGGTTCACAGAACAAACCATTGGGAGAATTGTTCGAATGGGCTAAAAAACGTTTTCCAGGAAGTCCTCTTGTTGAAGATGATGAAATACTTGAACCATATGTCGTTGAAATAACTCAGTATTTAAAAGGAGAGCGAACAACCTTTACAGTTCCATTTGAATACGCAGGTACACAATTTCAGCAAGCAGTTTGGAATGCACTTTGTGAAATTCCCTATGGACAGACCAAATCCTACTCCGACATCGCAAATGATATAAATAAACCAGCAGCTGTTCGTGCTATAGGTGCTGCTATTGGAGCTAATCCGGTCTTAATTACCGTACCGTGCCATCGTGTAATAGGAAAGAATGGCTCTTTAACTGGCTATCGGGGCGGATTAGAAATGAAATCACTGCTCCTGGATCTAGAAAAGCATGCATCATCTAGCAATGATTAATTATTGCCGTACATTGAATGGAGGTTCCGTCATGAAAAGTGATTTATTTTATAAAAGTCCGAAAACCATTCTGAATAAAGGGACTGGCTTTCTTTCTGGATATACTCATTCACTAAATCCTTATACAGGCTGTTCATTTGGGTGTTCCTATTGTTATGTACGCAAAATGCCTGTAGCTCTTTTTCGAGAAGGAGAATGGGGAAATTGGGTCGATGTTAAAAACGGTGCTGCTAGTTTATTAAAAAAGGAGCTCCATCGCGCCAAAACTAAAGGAAATGTAACCATTTTTATGTCATCAAGTACAGATCCGTATCAACCAATAGAGCATAAGGAAAAAGTGACGCGATCTTTACTAGAAGTTATGGTAGAAGATCCCCCTGACTTCCTATTCGTACAGACTAGAAGCCCACTTGTAAGTCGAGATATCGATTTGCTGCAACATTTTAAAGATAAAGTTCGAGTAAGTATGACAATTGAGACAGATTCGGAAACGATACGTAAACATTTTACTCCAAAGGCACCCCCAATCCAGGCGCGCTTTAAGACATTGGAAAAATTAGCAGCTACGGGAATATCGACCCAAGCTGCTATAGCCCCTATCTTACCGAGTGGGGAATATTTTCCTGTGAAATTGAAGCCATTCGTCGATCGGATATGTATTGATGACTATTTCATGGGCGATGGCAGTGGTGGAAAACGCACAAGAAAACTTGGTATTGAGAAAAAATATGCCCAACTTGGTTTAGAAGAATGGTATGGACCAAATGTAATTAAAAAAGTATATAACCGATTTATTGAAATCTTTCCGGAAAATCACGTTTATGTGAGCCAGGCTGGGTTTGAGCCGTAAAAAATAGGAAGTGATTACATGTATAAAGATAATGAGAAAAGTGCTGAAAATAGAAAAAAGACATTCACCCTGTTGGGTGCTGATATGCATTCATATCAAAGTGATACACCGGGTATTTTTGGTGGGTATCGACCGAGTAAATTATATGGAAGGTTAGATTGTCCCTCAGCGCTTAGAGCTATAGCAAAAGGTGGATACGTTAAACATCGCGTATTTTTTGCCGATGAACAGACGGCTATATCAGCAGGTTTTAGGCCATGTGCAGTTTGCATGCCTGAAAAATATGCACGATGGAAGAAAAAGAAAAGATAAGAGGGATAATGAAAATGTATAAAACGCATGACAAAACTTTGGATTAATATGATATTGAATCAGTTCGGATTTTTTGTAAATAGAATCGCAGTGATACATAAACGTACACTTTTCATATGCAAACTTATTTTTCATGTTGTCTCAATTTCATTGACCTCTTTACTTCCCTATCTCCGTTTCATACTGCGGATAAGACTTTTTGTTTCTTTATCCACACGATTAGATTCCGTAATTTTTTGCAAGGCTTTATTATATGTAAAATCATCGAGCGTGTTGTTTCTCAAATATTCCATTGTTGAATCGGGAAGTTTCACATAACAGATAGAGACAGCCCACGCAACCGCCATTTTGGCATAAAATCCTTCATGCTTTACACGATCCAGGAGGTTGAGCACCCTTTCGATGTATTCGGTCTCGATATAAAAGGTTAGGAGCGTAACCACCCCAAATCGTATCTCATATTCTTTCTGACAAACGCTAAAAGTGGTGCATCAAAAAAGGCTACTCCTCTAAATAAAGACCGACAACAGTTTGAACTGAACCCTGAATAGTGGACACTTTAAAAAAAGTGCCTCTGTTCGGGGTTTTTGTGTTTTTTAAAACTGAAAATCCCGTTATACTAAACTTTACGAATTAAGAACGGGGTAACATCATGAGTAAAATTATTTTTAATGAACATCAAAGAAAACAATTAGAGGCGAATCCAAATGTGGCATCTGTTTCAGATCGTTCCATTCAATATCAACCAGCATTTAAAATCAAAGCGGTCAAAGAAAATTTAGCTGGTAAAGGGCCTGCACAAATTTTTACGGAAAGTGACTTTGATTTAGAGATGATTGGAAAAGGAAAAGCGAAATCATCTTTAATGCGTTGGAAAAACACATATAAAATTTATGGAGAACAAGGCTTTTTAGAAGAACGTCGGGGAAAAGGCAGTACAGGTCGTCCCACTTCTAACTCGCTTTCAGTTGATAAAAAACTAGAAAAGGCAGAAGCACGCATCAAACATTTAGAGGCGGAATTAGAGCTTCTAAAAAAGCTAGACGAACTCGAGAGGCAGGCGAGGAAAAAATTCTAGCACCGCATGAAAAATATCAGGTAATCAATGAAGTGATTCGTAAATATCAATTAAAAAATATGACACGCTATCTTTGCGAAATAACAGGCGTAAGTCGAAGTGGATATTATGCGTGGATTAAAAATACAGAGAAACGTGCAATTCGCGAAGACCAGGATTACGAAGACTATTTATTACTACGCTGCATTTATGATGCGTTTAAAGGAAAAGTTGGCTATCGTCAATTATATATGAAGTTAACAGAATTAATGGTTGTACCAATGAACCACAAGAAAATTCGTCGATTAATGTGTAAATATAATTTTTTTGCGAAAATCAGACGTGCTAAACCATATAAGAAAATCGCAAAAGCTACACAAGAGCATCGTATTGTACCTAATTATTTAGCACGCGCCTTTCAAGAAGAAGAGCCAGGGAAAGTCTTCTTAACTGACATTACCTACTTACAATATCGTGGTGGGCAAACCGCTTATTTATCTTGCATAAAAGATGTAGCAACACGTGAGATCGTGGCATACGAAATTTCTACTAGTTTAAAAATGCGAATTGTTTACCGTACATTAGAAAAACTCGCAGAAGCTTTAGATGGCAATATTCATCCGGAAGCGATGATTCATTCGGATCAAGGTGTTCATTACACGCACCCAACATTTCAAAAACGCGTGAAAGAAATGGGCTTACTACAATCTATGTCACGTCGAGGAAACTGCATCGATAACGCTCCAATGGAATCCTTCTTTGGGCATTTTAAAGATGAAGTCGATTATAAGTCGGCAAATAACTTGTTTGAGCTAAAGCAGATGGTAGATACATATATGGAGTATTACAATCTGTCACGTAAGCAATGGAATCTAAAAAAGATGGCTCCGACAGAATATCGGAACCATCTAATAGCAGCTTAATCTGCAAAAGTACTTTTTATTAAACTGTCCGTTAAATAGGGCTCAGTTCAAAATGATCACTTCTGGTCTTTTTTAATTTATATTTTCTGATTCTCTAACTTTAGCTATTAAAAAGCTAAAATAGGAAACTATCATTACTCATAGGGCACACCCTAATGGTAACGAATTGAAATCTTGTTTTTATTTCCAGTCTGCAAATCCATAGTTTTTAACTATTTACGTATCAGAAAGTTGCCTTTCATATTAATGAAACATCAATAAATTTATTCGGTACATAACTTAAATCATGTTCCAGGTGTATATGGTACTAAAAATTTTATATTCCATGCACTTTTTGAAGGGACTACAGCACCTGCTGGTACATATTCATAGCGTACTTCACCCGTTGAATCTGTAGTAAGTTTATATACCATCTGACCTTTAGTAGATGTACCAGGAATAAAAGCCTTCGCTGCACCCAGCGTTTTAGCTGGAACTGTTGTGCTAGCACCATATTTAGTTCCTTTATTCCAACCTCTACTTGCAGCAGCTCCAACCGATACAGTTCCATTGACCTTAGCAACAACTAAATCTTTTTCAGCTGAAGCTGAGATTCCTGTAGTAGCCTCTACATTAAAAGTATCG
>Ga0102589_1003095_pt1 | contig 17817 bp, 23 predicted proteins | sample AraplaMF_Col_mLB_FD_76858 | JGI IMG/M metagenome (GOLD analysis project Ga0102589, IMG submission 76858) | Arabidopsis root microbial communities from the University of North Carolina, USA - plate scrape MF_Col_mLB | ecosystem: Host-associated > Plants > Roots > Endosphere | place: USA... | reverse complement strand
ATAATCCTCAAATGAGAAAATAAATTGATGTTTTGTTAGATTCTGAAGACAAGGAAAAGATATTTTAAAACACAAGATAAAGTGTTGACCGCCAGAAAACATATAGAAGTAGATTAAAATAAAGCCGCCTTTAACTGAAGTGCACCCCGATTGTTAGACACAGTCTAACAATCGGGGTGCACTTCCAATTCGTGAGGTATTTGAGTAGTAACCTTAAATAAGTCCATTTCAACCAGATTTTAAGCTAAAAAATTTGATAAATCCTCTATCCATGCTTTAAAGCTATCACAATAGTCTTCGAATCTGCCTTTATCATCATAGTAATAATACACCTTCGATTCTAATCTATGTAAGCAAAAATAATCGCCATTTCCAATACCATAGAATGGGAGCATATTTGAATTCCAATTACCATTACTCATTTCATAATTATATACCTCTTCGAGTGTATCATTTCCATTTGTTTTACCTTTTGACATATTATAAATATCACCTGGAAATGACCAGAATGTCATCAACTCAATAAAATATTTAAATTCATTACTAAACGAGCAATTAAATTTATCACTTAATTCTTTCCATTCTTTATCTGTTGGCTTGTCTAATACCTCGGTTTCTCTTTCTAGAATATTTGATAATATAGACTCTACTTCACTATAATTCATTTGTTTTCACCTCTATTTTTAATTGTAAATACCTTCTCCTGGTAAAACATACTCACTACCATGTTTTTTCCAATGTTCCCGTATTTCCTTGGCTCTTTCTGCTGAAGTAAGTTCAGATGGTTTTGTGTGCCTTGTATGATTACCACCACGCCTATGTGTATATTCTTCTAAATCATCCAATATTCCATCATTTTTTGTTGACCTTTGATCTCTATGATGTGCCTCTATATTTCTATCTCCATGTGTAGCTTTAGTTGTTGGACCTTTACCTTTTCTCATTCTCTCAACTTCTTCTATTGTTTTAGGCTCATACCTTACAGGTGGTACCGTAAAGTCTGGATTTTTTGAAGAGTATCCTGAGCATTTTGAATTGATTTATGCCAAACATATCCACCATGTGTAACAGCACCAATACCAGCCGCTGTAGCAACTGCATCTAATGGAAGAACAATTGGTGATGCTAACCCGCCACTTTCTACTTCTGCGACGAAGGTTAAGAAATTAGCCCCGCCTATGACTGAAATGCCTTCAAAAATTTCTACAATAGATCCTATCGTTGATATAACGTGTCCAGTCAACCTTACAGCTTGATAAGTTGCCTTGCTTTCTAAATTATCATTATCAGGTGGTGTTAGTCCAATATAGTCTTCTGCTACTGCACTGCCAGCGCCTTGTATAAAGTCCCGAGCACTTTCATAAATATCTTCGACACCATGTTTAAACTTATCCAGTAAAGATTCATCTTTTTTCTCACTATTTAATGGACCGCACATTGCCCCTTTTTCAATATTATCATCCGAAATCTTTCCGTCATAATTCTCATCCGCATTGCGGAATTTTTCAGCAGCTTTTTCAAGTTCTTCAGCAACGTCATAAAATGCCATTAAAACAGTGAACATTTTTGGCTTTGCGTCATTAAAATCTTGATAAAAACGTTGACTCGTTGCACCACTCCACATTGAAGATATATATATGGTAGTATTTCTGTAGATGAATGGTTAAGACGAGATGCCCATGCTGTCAAAACGTATGAAGAAATTAGAAACTCCTCTTCAGACGTTCAGTCCATAGCTAAAAATACAGGAATTCACGAAATACATGTAAGCAGGGCTAAAGAACATGTATTTGTCAAAAAACATGCTTTAGGAGAGCAAGGATATAATAGGTTTGATCCCGATTATCCAATAGCTCAAGGGTGGGAGCGTCTTGAAAGCGGTAATTTCTTAAAAGAAGACATGGATTTACTTCGTCATGAAATTTTTGAATCAAGATTTGAAGGTATTTTTAAAACAGATTACAAAACAGCACATAACGCAACTGTAAGATCAGGTCGCCCTTGGGAAATACCTGAAATTGATAAAGAATAAAAACAATAAAGGAGATAAATTATGGCAATTCATATTACAATGAATAAAGAATTTGAAGACGAGGAAATAGTTGTATATCAATTTTATCCCTCAGAATATCCAGGTAAAGTTGGAAAAATGTATTTTCATAAAAAAGATCAAATGTTTCATGAAATAGATCCAGTTCCGGTAAAATCAGCTGCAACAAGTGAACATTACTTTCATTGTGCATGTAGCAGAATAATGAAATGTATCAAGAGTGGTGGAGAATTCTTGGAAGAGATGACGTACGGAGTATAGTCAAACAAACGAACATATTAAAAAGCCAGCTCAAATAAAGAGCCGGTTTCTTTTCATTATGTTATTGAGTTGACATCACTTACCATAATACCGTACATATTCCCTTTCAAATTTACTCTTTAAAGTTCATTTCCCTAGATAATTATCAGCCAAATTAAGTACGTATATTCGTGGCAATGTAAATACACAGAAGAGAATTATAACGTAAGAAACACAACGAATACACTGGCGATTTCTGAAAACCTCCCCCTCGATAGATTCACTTTTGTGTATAACGAATCAGACCTGTATCTTAAACAAGAAAAGCAAATTAGAATACCTTTAGATCACTTATGTAGTGACCTAGAAGGTATTCTAATTTGCTTTTTATTACTCGTAGGTTACACACATTCGTAGGTAATGCTCGAAGGTGTGCTAAATAGGTAAACCCCAATCTCGATGCGATCTTTTTTAGCTAAACTTATATCAAAACTATATGGAGTAGTAGTAGCCACGTGTTGTCTCAATCCGAGATATCCTAGCTCTGTAGCATACGCATAGTCATTCCTTAGAGCCTACTCCAAGATTACATAAAACGATGCTGATGTAAAATGAAACAAACATTAAAGGGGTATCATCGGTTTTATTGGCTATTGTTTTAGTATTATCGATTGCAACAAGTGCATTTGCTGACAGAACGCTTATTATTCCCGATTTACCGAAACAACCATATCGTTATGGTGTTGGTGCTTATGAAGGTGTTGTTGCTCACAGTACAGCAACTCCAGAAGCTCCAGCTATTAATATTCAAAAATACGAGTCTCGTACATGGCGTTCAGCATTCGTTCATTATGCAGTCGATTGGAATGAAACAATTCAAATTGCTGATACAAAATACATCGCTTATGGTGCTGGACCAGGTGCAAATAAACGTTTTGTACATGTTGAGCTTTGCGAAACACGAGATTATGATAAATTTAAGCGCTCATATGAGAAGTACGTTAAATTATTAGCTAAAATCTTAAAAGATAACAATCTATCTGTAGAAAAAGGATTGTGGACTCACTATGATGTAACGAAGTATCTTGGCGGTACAGATCATAAAGATCCACTTGATTATTTACGTAGTCATGGTGTATCAGAAGATCAATTCCGTGCTGATGTACAACGCGCATACAATAATTCTAGTGTTGAAGTTTCTGTTCCAAAGCAACCATCCAAGCCAGGTGAACCAATTACTAATGTGGAAGGCATTGCATATATTGAGGGTTATAATGTAAATCTTTGTAAAGGACCAGGTGCAAGTTATTCTGTTATTCGTCAGTTAAACAAACCAGAATCCTATAAAGTATGGGGAGAAAAAGACGGATGGTTAAATCTTGGTGGGAATCAGTGGGTATATAACAATCCTTCTTACATCAAATTTGAGAAGAAAGAACCAGTTAATCCGATTGCAGGAAAACGTGTTGTGTCTAAAGTGGACAATCTACGTTTCTATGATTCTCCATCTTGGCAAGATAAAGATGTTGCTGGTACTTTAGATGTAGGATTAGGATTTGCAATCGATGAAAAAGTAACTGTCAATGGATCATCACAATACAAAGTACACAATTCAAAAGGCAACACGTTCTACATCACCGCAAGCAATTCCTATGTTAACGTACGCTAACGCAAAAGAAACCGGCTCTTAATTGAGTCGGCTTTTTTAAGGATATTAGTTAGCTAATCTAGTATTTCCAGGTGTGTATTTAAATATTTTTTCTCTTCTTTCCTCAAATTCATCATCCCAAATACATTTCACTGTAACGAATTGGCTACTAATAAGGTTAGACCTAAGTTCAAATGTAACTGCTAAACCTGTACTAATTTCAGTTGGAACAAAATTTGTATTCGAATCAGTTAATTTTAGTCCATCAAAGGAATAACTAGTCGGATATGAATCTCCTGGTACTATATCATTCTTTTGTATTTTTTCTAATTCTTTATCATTGATAGTGATTCGAAAGTTTTTTGCATCGGAGTTTCCTATATTACTTATTTCTATTAATTTAATACCGTCTAAACTACTATTTCCTCCTACCTCTTGCCAAACTATATTAGCTTTCTTTTTATCATCTTGCTCATGTTTAAATTTCTTCTTGTTAATGTTAGTATTCTGCCAATTAAAAAATAATGCTAAACAAGATAAAATCAAACTAATAACACTAATAACACCAGTCCAGTTATTTATTAAAAAATCCTTCAAAAGAAACATCCTTTCTGCAAAAAAATAACACTATTATAATGTAACAGTTAAAAAATTACTTTTGTAAGTCAGCTTTTTTTTATTTACTTCAAATCAGATATCTTTCTAACTTGTTTTTCCTTCTTTTTAAAATCCTTCTTGTATTGCTTAAATTCTTGTTTGGTTACCATAAACTTTTCCCCAGTAGCTACATTTTGAACTAAACAATTTTTAGTAACGGCTTCTTTTATTAAAAAATAAAATCCATATAAACCAAGTGATAATCCGATTGTTGGAATCAATAAAATAAATGCAATAATACCTAACCACATGTCTAAATGAGTATTAACTCTTTTTAACACTAAACGTTTACCTGTTGCAGCCTGAGCTTGTTCCAATTGTTGCATACGTTGTAGCGATGCGACCGTATCATAACTCATGAAAAGACCTCCTTGAATTAATACCTAAATCATACCAATTTTAAGTAATAACTGTAAATATTACATTCTCGTAGGTTTACAGTTGAAGAGTGGCAGAAACCTTATTGAAAAGGTAATCAAATTGAACTCTACGTTTTTGACAAAATAAAACACCTCAGAATTTCATCCCAAGGTGTTTAAAGTATCTATTTTTTAAATGGTTAGCTATATTTCTTTTTAATTATTACATCCATTTTTGTTTTTTCAGAATCCTTTAGAGAATTAGTTAGTAAAGTGAGAAATTCTGTTCCTCTTTCTGTAGTATGATATTCTGCTAGGTTAGTTATATTAGCAGGGATTTTATCTCCATAAGGTGGTCTTTTGGTTATGTCCTCAATGTCCCATATTACTTCTGATGGGGGTATTTTACTTAATGTTTCCCTAATCTCTTCCACATTTTTTAGAGCCTTACTAGCATTCTCCCACTTTAAATTCTCAAAGTATAAATCTTTCATTAATAGAGGATATTTTGTACCCCATCCATCAGGCTCACAATGGTATGAGATAGTTGAGAAAAAGCTGTGTACAAAGTCAGGGTGTCCTGCTTGATAGAAAAATATATCTACTTTAAATCCTACAATTGACATTTAGTATCAATCCCCTTTTATAAATTCTACTTCAGGTAATGTATTAGCTTTCTTGCTTATTCCTGCTACAATCTCCCTTAAATGTTCATCAGGAATAGTTTGTCCCCTTGTATCAATAATAACAGTTTGTTTTGTACCTTTAGGTAAATGAATATCCCTGTCATTTACTTGCTTGACAATTACATTCACTAGATTAGTTCTTTTTGATTTTCATGTAGAAGGTCATAATTTTTAAGCTCTACACTATGACCTTCTACATGAAAATCAGGTCTAGTACTCCCTTTTGTATACCTAGATACTTCCTGTCTATCTTTAAAAGCCACTTGGTCATTATATTGAGGGTGCATCTCACCAAACTCATTTTCAGAATTTTTCCATGAAGGTCTAGCGAACATAAGATAACCACTTAAATAATTACCCCAGTGTCCTGATGGTGGAAGCGTACTAAGTATTCCTTCACCAGTGAGAGCACCACCTGCAAAAGCAGGCTGTAAGCGTGGTGGAAAGGCTTCTGTTACTTTATATATACTCGTTCCTCTAGCAAGCTTAGAAACTTTATCAAGACCTTTCCCTCCGATAAATCCTGTCGCAATTGATGTTAGAAAGTAAGAACCCGAATGGAATCTACTTTCAACATCTCCATTCCAAAAATCATTCATGAACGAATCAGAAAAAGTATTCCACATTGCAGGAAATGTTTCATCATAGTTTACGACAGCATCCCACATATTTGACCATGTTTCACCATCTCCTAATGATTTGAGACCTTCCCAAGCATCTCCGACTGCTTCTCCTGCCCCGTCGTAAAGCCCGTCCCACGCATCACCTAAACCTGTTGTAAAACTATCCCACGCATCGGCCATATCATCCAATATATCATCAGATCCATCTGACCCAGAGGACTTCTTGTCTGTTAAGTCTTTATTAGCTGAATTGCCTTCATAACTTTCATCTGTATTACGAAATTTCTCAGCAGCTTTCATTAGTTCATCTGAAACTTTGTCTAGTTCCATTAGAACTGTAAACATTTTTGGTTTTGCATCGTTAAATCTTTGATAAAACTGCTCACTACTTACTCCATTCCATTCTGTAGCGATATGTTCAATTTGATTATATAAGTCTTTATGTAAATACTCTAAGAAGTGTCTAGTATTGCTTACTGTTTTTGCAGCCTGTTCTAACATTGCAGGCGTTACTTTTATTAATACCATACCATCCCTTCTTTGCATATTGATTAATATGTAAATTATACCATATCAATATTTTTCTGTAAGAGGGATTTTGTATGTTGGCTTATGCCGGACACATGAATTCACTATCAAAATAAAACTTATCCATTAGGTTATTTACAATACCGTTGAAATAGGCGAATTTACTATTTTCTATATACAAAAGTATATATGGTAGAAAGTTAAACCAGTTTAGTTTTCTACCATATACACATGAGTAACCTATGCCATAAAAGGAAATGATATATAATATAGAAGAAACATAAAAAACACCAATTAATAATTGATGTCTTTTATGTTGGAGTGAATGTGGTCAAAATGTGGTCAATTAGGATTAGGAATGGAAAAATGCGATTCTTTATGTTTAAAGAATCGCATTTTAACAAGGTTTTTAGTATGACCCCGGAGAGGCTCGAACTCACGACCTCCACCCTGTCAAGGTGGCGCTCTCCCTGCTGAGCTACGGGATCGACTATATAAGTAGACTAACTCGTTGTGAACCACTTAAAATAGTATTTGTTGAGTAAAATTCTATAGTAGTTTGAATTATAAGTCAATAACAATTAGGAGCGACCTCCACAGTTACCTTTTGAGGTGCTACCTCTCAAGCGCTACTTGATGGCACGCCATGTAAGTTAACCACGATAAAAAGAAATAAATGCAAAACTATCGAGGTGGGACTAATAGAGATGGCTACACAACAAAAATAGGGAAAGAAGTCGTAGATTCTCTTAGTGAGAAAATCTCACTTAAAGAAATTAAGACTACTCCAGGGAAATACACAGTAATAACTGATAATGGATTAAAACTTATCTTTGCAAATAGAAGTAACGCACTTTTTCCTAAGAGAGCAATCTTACGAGTTGGAATGCTATTACGTGATAGTGAGGTTGCCAAAGAGGTTCGTAATCAATTATTAAACATCGAAGAGAATACATCTACAGAGATTAAAACTTATGAGATTGACAACGAGATGGAGATTAATGGGGAACTAGCGAGGAGGACTAAATAGTTAAAACCCCCACCTCGATAGGCTCACTTTTCCATAATACGGATTTAGAATAGATGTTTATATGAACTTGAAAGTTAACTACCATTAGTAATACCCTATGTAGGTATCCTTACTCACGTGTACCTATGTAGAAATACATGACACAGGTAACTGCATAAGCATAACTAACGAGTAAGCTTATAGTATCAACACTTGTTAGCTTTAACCTGTATAATTCGTTCTCGTTTATACAATCAATATACATACCTAACGAATACTACTGTCATGCAGATAATATTCACTAGTATCCTAGCGAGCTGGTAACCTATTGGTACAGCTACATGAGCATACCCTATGTAGCCTACCTACCTAGTTTACATAATCAAAGTTATCGGAAGTTAACGTATACGTTAGCCTTGTTGGTTACCAGCTCGTAAGGTCTATGCATTAACTTATACATACGAGATAGGATGCTCTATAGTATCACTCACGAGAATCCTCTGTAGCTTGTTCTGATGAGGTGATAAGAGGGATTATGTACTCTGTAGGGCAATAACACTCAGAAGGCAATCTGAACAGTCTCAGCTATATGTGTGTGCCTCCAATAGTCCTATCTCGGTGGGTCATGTACCTTCTTTCCTTACCGAGCCAGCCTCCTTCGTTCCCTGTCTATTTGTATCTATATACCTCAATATTATAACATACGGGGGTACGGATACGTTCGATAGTAAACATACAAAGAAATCATACCTCCCAAAGTCGGGCTCGTTAGAAGGCGTCAACTTGACGCTTACTAGGCATACCTACAAAGGGAGTAGCTAATCGCTCACCCCTGGAGTTGGAGTCCAATTAGTCTACCTCAAGATGAGGGACACTAAATAGCACGTTCTCAGCAGGCACACCCATGAGACAAAACCAATTAGTTTAAAATATAAAATTTATTCTTGGGAAGTCGAGCCTATGTTAAACATAGTACGTTCTCACCAAGCATACCCATGAGACAGACCCTAGAGTTATCCTATCTATCACTTCCTAGTTAACTTGTGAGATGAGATAAACCAGTAATATGACAGATTAACTCCCTAAGTTACATAATAGTCTTCCTCAAGTGTAGAAATATCGGAGTGAAATACTTGAGAATTAGCTAAAAGTGTTGCGCTTTTCTCATATATACTAATGAGTTTAACTTTATAGTTTAACCAATAAGTAATCCTCGATAAAAAGAAATAAAAAATAACTATCGAGACGGATACGAATTAGGATTACCTCTATAGAATATACTCTTCGGTGAAACCGAAAGATAAATCCATAGAGTATAAACTAATTAATCCTACCTCATATAGGTATTAAGGTTTTAAATAATTAAAAACAAAAAGAACTATATGAGATGGACAAATAGAGAATTTCTATCAGGTTATAATCTTCTCGTAAACGAGATAGCCAAACCTTGATAGTAAAACTTAATAGATCACCGTCTCAGGTTTTTGTATTTATTGTTTTGAGAAGAATGAACTCTAGGAGTTGCCACTAAAGGGTAGCTCATTTTGTTATGCCTACGAGGACGGACTATTAGGTTATACCTTTAATGTTATATTGTTGTACGTTTTGTACACATTAGAATCACCTTGAGAACGGATAAAGTAGTTTGTCTTCAAAGGTAAGACTTATAGGTTGCTGGAGAGATAGCCTAGTTGGTTTCTATAAGATAGAAGAAGGGTTCCCGCGCCAAAATAGGCTCTATCCCTTGTGGCTCTAAGGCTGAATCCACTTTGAATCGGGAAGTTTTTTTTACACTTTTGGGATAATCGGGAAGTTTTTTTTACACTTTTTATTGCAAACACTATTAGAATGTACTTAAATAGCAATCACTACATGTAGATGTTTTTTGTATAATCCAAACCATATATTGATTTTTAACCTATTTTATGGTAAAATATAGGGGTGCAAACAAACGAGGAGGGGAATGAATGAAGTTAACAACAGAGGAAATAAAAAGTATGACTGTAGAGGAAATAATCGAGTTAGGGTATGACTTTAGAAGCCCAGCTCAACAGGAAGCTTATAGTAAATATTTGGACAAGCAACGCAGTAAAGACATGACTCATCACAGTAGACTTATTAAGGAAAGATATGAAACTATCAAGGAAAACCTAACATTACAACAACATGGCTTACTCCTATATTTAGCAACCTGTATGAGGTTTGGCGAGGATGGAAAGTTATTTACTGATAGAGGAAAACGTGTAAACGTAAAAGAGTTAGCACACCACTTAGGCAAGACTACAAGGCAAGTAAATAGTATCCTCTCTGAGCTAGAGGTCAATGGAGTTATTCAACGAGTGAAAGAAGGGAAGACAACCCATATAGATATGACCGATGCGGTTTACATTTGTGGAAAACTAGAGGGAGAATACAAGACAGTTAAACTATTTAAAGCACATCTCCACGAGAAAGCAAAAGACCTACCATTGAACACTCTCGGATTATTCGCTCTATTGTTAACTCACATGAACTGGAAAACGAATCTTATAGTAGAGAATCCTGATGAGCAGGACACAAGAAAGCTTGTACTATTGAAGCGGTCTCACCTAGTTGACTTACTAGGGTTGTCTAAACCAACTGTAAATAAACTCATGGGAGAATTAAACCGAGCTAGGTTGATAGTAGAGGTGAAAACTATAACAGATGCTATTTGCTTAGATCCCAAAGCGGTAAGCAGACAAGCTAAGAAGATAACTTTCGAGGAGCTTCTTGATAACATTGAGGAAGCTTCTCTTTCTGTAATGAGTTTTAAGAAGGCAAACAAAAAGGCTACTATCTTTGCAGAGACAGTAACCAACTAATTTAAATATAAGTTATGTAGTTTTAAACTGGGTAGGCATTGGTAGTGCCTACCTCTATATTACCAAATACCCCCCGAGAACGCAAATACTTTTTGATAATTTAGAAGTTGAAAACTTAATTGAACAAGCCAGAGTCCACTGATTAGTGGGCTTTTTTGTGTTTTACTACCGAGGTGTAACCCCAATTAATTTGTAATAAAACTGTAATCTTAAGAGTAAGAGCATCAAAGGTGCATGGCTGTCAATTTTTACTTTTAGTAAGTGAAACAGTTTTGGTAAGTACCTTATAGAGGCATCTTTTGAGAGACTAAACACTTTTGGTATCTACCTATATGAAGGGGTAATTTTGAGAGTTTTAAAGATTGGTTGTCCTATTGAGATAGATAATGCCACGACTGAGTGGGGACTCAAGAGCGTTGCTATCTCAGATTAAACATATATATGACCTTCCTGAGAGGTTTAGCCTACATGGTTCCTGAGGCTATGTAGGTACTTTTTTACTAACAAGGTTCAATAACTAATGAACATGATTATATAGGGGGATGGATTAAATGAATGACCGAATGAATGAACAAGTGAGAAAGGAACTAAAGAGGTATCAAGAGAGGCACGGTACTACATTGGTTTTTATTGCTACAAAAGTCGGTCTCAGTAAGTCTGTAATTTCTAGATGGAAAAACAATAAGTTCAATTTCAGCGTACAAACGTTAAGACGTATCCAACAGTTTATCGGTACTCGTGAGCAGGATTAATCAATTATTCGATAGAGGCAGCAAGCCTTTGAAGTTTAACAAACTAGGTGCGGAAATCCAACAGGATGGAGCTGAAGAGTTGATTCGAAGGTTTGCTACTTCTATTGAATAAACAGGGGTTGGCTCTCACCTTGCTGTAAAACTAAAGTAGGCAAATACATTTGTAGCTCCCTCGAGAGGTTGAGCACAGGAGGACAATATGGCAGATTTAACTTTAGGACAACACCCACTACTTAAGAAGCAATTCTTAGACAAACGTTTCAAGGATTTAACTCAAAAGCGTTTTATTGCAGATGTACTGTTTGCAAAAGCTAGTGTAGACTCTTTAGCTATCAAGTACTTTAAAGATGCTGATGCAGATGTTAACGGCTTATATGCTTATGAAGAAGTACCAGAGGTAGGTGAAGGCTCGGGATACAAACGTGTTGGGCTTAGTGAAGAAGCTAAACTAGCTATGATCCGTAAGTACGGCTTAGAGATGGCGTTCTCGTACGAGATGCAACGATTTGGAGCTAGTAGTACCTTTGAGCGTGGCTTCAACAAACTATCCAACTCTGTAGTTAACATGGTCAACTCGCTTGGGTATGATCGTATCGAGAACGCTGTCGGTAAACTTGGACGTACTAAGACAGGCGCTACTACTGGTACAGTCGATGCTTTCTGGAATAATGCAACTCTTGGAGCAGACCAAATGATTAGCGACATTGTAGATGCTCAAACAGAAGGTATCAAAGCTGGCTACGAGTACGACACGATGGTAATCTCCCCTAAAACACATGGTCTCCTAGTGAAGAACAAACAAATCCGCGATGCTCTAAAAGTTAACAATACAGATATCGCTTTATTAAAAGGTTATATCGGAACTATTTTAGGTTTGGATATCTTAGTTGATATTAATTTTGGTGACGATAAAGTCTTATTTGTACAGCGTGGTATGATCGGTGATATTGCTGATGCTGACGGTGGCTTACGCTCTATGACATATAATCAAGATGAAGATGAAACGACTATTTTACGAGTTAGCCGCTTCGTAGAATGCTACATCACTGACCCTAAAGGTATCTACCTTTTACAGAATATTGAAGGTTAATTGAAACTATAGGAGGTAGCCGTCTCGGTTATCTCCTATCTTTGATTATACACTAACGAGGTGAAACATATGAAACTCATGAAGTTCGACAATACAGGTGAATTAGTGGAGTCATTCTCCGAAGAAGGTGAAGACTTACTTAAAGATGCCGAGCTTTTCTCCACAGGTAACCACAGAGGTAAGACTTACACTGTAAACCATCTACAAGCCCTTGCTGATTCGTTTAACTCTGAGGATATGATTCCTATCCAGTTAGACCACTCAGAGAGTGTACGAGACTCAGTAGGCTTCCTCGAGCAGGTATCTGTAGTAGGGGGAAAGCTGATGGGGAAACTACGCATTGTAGAGGATTCCATTAAGCAGCGTGTACAAAAAGGATTAGCTAAAAAGGTTTCCATCTCCTTCTACACTGACGAGAAAGACAATCCTTCACGTATTCGTGAGGTCAGCTTGGTAGCATTCCCTCAAGTAAAGACTGCTCGGCTCTTTGGAGAAATAAGTGAGGAAGAACAACTTATGGAGTACAGTCCCGAAGAAGTTTACCGAGCTATTAAAACAACTTTGGATACAATTGCTCAAGAGAAGGAATCATTCCAAGAGGAATACAAAGCTTACGTAAAATCACTAGGTATTAAATAGGAGGTAGATAACATGAGTGAAAATCTAGGACAATTTAAGTCTGCTGAATCAAAAGCTCGATCACTAGCAAATTTAACACACCGTAGTGGGCCAACAACTCCCGAAGGTAAAGCACGAGCACTAGAGAACCTAAAGAAGAATGGTAGCTATGGAGGGAATCACTACGTACATGGCATCTATGTGAAAGACTTTGTAGCAGATCTAACTGAGGAAGAAAAACAATGGTACAGAGAAACATTCGATCATTACAACGAGAAGTACGAGTTAGACAAACTAGACTTAGAGACACTTGACCTAGCTCTCATTAACCTTATTAAGGCTCGTAGGAAGAATGCTAATATGAAATATGCGGTTAACGAGAAGGTATCTATGGCAGACTTCGAGAGTCGCTATATCAGATTAATAGACGAGCTTGGCCTGTCTCGTAAGTATCGCTTGTCTAAAAGTAACGTGGAGAATCCTTCCGATGTTAACTTAAGTGCACTGTTTGACTTCGGAGGTGAAAACAAATGAGGTACATGCGATTAAACGTAACCTATACATTTAACTCCTCAGATACGATCTACAAACAAATACATCACATCAAAGGTGAAACTATTGAAGACCTCGAGCAAGCGCATTTCCCTTTAGTTGACATGCTAGCCGCTCTCGTTAATATCCAATCTATTAAATCAGAAATCATTAACGAGATGGAGTATCTAGTAGGGCTAGCTGAGGAGGAAGCTCGTTTGCGTTTCCTTCAATTAGAAACTGTATCAGATTAAACTTAAGGAGTGATGCTATATCAATATGTATCTAGTGGAAGTTGTATACTCACGAGGTGGTCAAGTTCACCTAGCTCGTCACGTAGCTAACATGGACGAAACGAACGAGCAGCAACTTATGAAAATGTACACTGATAGATATACGAACGCTTTCAGATATACGATAGATGGTAAACTCCTAGGAATAAACATTGAAGCTGACTCACGAGGAGTCAGCTATTTTTGTGTACATACTAGAAAGAGGCTGAATTCATCGAGAATTACTTCCCTAGTTTCTCTGAAGATGTAAAGAAAATGATGGTGCTCGACTTACCCTGTAGTGCTAGATATTACCTCGTTATTACTATATTAATACATATTAATAATATGTTTACAGGTGGCGAAGACAACCATATAATGAAAATAAATACCACCGAGGAGGGATTTTGATGTTTAATATCATAGAATCAGAGTTCGGAAATTTGAGAGCTCGTGAGGAGAATGGTACTAGATGGTTCGTGGCAAAAGATATTTGTGACATGATAGGTTATAAAAATGTTACGGATGTATTCAAAGAAGTGGATCCTAAAGAGCTTGCCAAAGATAAGATGCCTGGTGGGTTTAATTTAACAATAGTAACATCCAAAGGTTTAAATCAATTCTTTGTGGCTAATAAGCATTCTAGGAAAGAAAACTTTAAGAGCGTAAGAGAGTGGGCTTTTGAATCTAATCTTGTTCAAACCCATGAGGGGAACAAAGAGGGTATAGCTAAATTATCAACTCTAGGGGAGTGTCTGCTTATGATGAGTTTGGTGAACATAAAGCTCTTGAGATTGATGGTAAATCACAGCTTTCAGCTATGGAGATAGTTTTAACTTTAGACTATAGCAAAACAAAGGAGCCGACTCAGGAGGCCGGCTCAATAGTTATTACTTCTTAAGTTAAAAACTCTCCTCAGTTAATTCATTCAGGTTAAAACTAAGAGTTTTAGAGATTGTACCAGCTCGGAGGATAACTACATATGTAAGGCCTAGTTGAAATGTATCCACTTTGCAAACTTTATTAGTAATACGAGATAGTGAGTCTTGGAAGGTTGAAACTAACGTGTCAATCTCCTCCATTACCATATCCATTTTAGTTGGTTGAATAGTGTTTGTTGTCATAAATAATCTCTCCCTTTAGTTTTATTTACACGAGATAGGTGATGCTTACAGGTGTACAATCATGAGTGAAACAATGTAACCGACTGCATAGAGGAAGCTTATACTGCCGCCAGCTACTAAGGTTGACTTAACCCAGTCTTTGAGTTTCAACTTATTCGCCTCCTATGAGGTCGAACCTTTACAGCTATTCCTGCTCATGATACTATAGGGAGGAAAGAGCCTTTTAGGTTCGACTGAATTGCGTAGCCTTGTTCGGTGTACTCGCCAAAGTACAATCACCGAGCAGGGTTATTTGTGTTTACTTATCCAATATAGATTTACCTTCATTGATGCGCTCAAAAGCTAGATCTACTAATTCCTTACGCTTACTCTGTGGTAGTAACTTGAGAGCGCTAAACAGTTTGTAGAATCTTTGAGCCTCTTCAATGCTATCCAGCGAGTAGGTGTTCATAATCTTGGTGAAATATCTGAGTTGTTTCTCCTGCATGTGTTCACCTCCTTGCTTATGTACTCATAATAACATGGTATAAAAGAGTTGCGCAACCCAATTATTTAACTTTTTTGAATTTATTTTCTTTAGTGAGGAAACATCACTAGAGTTTATACTGAGCAGGGAGAACTCCGTATACGCATCTTATAGGCTTATACAAATGAGATGGGTTAAACAGATGCAAATGCATAGGTTACCTTCGTAGAACCTCGTACAAGACAGTTTAAGAGGTCATTCTCGATTGTGTGCCTGATTAGTTGCCAGCTCTGTAGGTGCAAAACCCCTGAGGACGGCCCTAGAGAGCCACTACTGGACAGCAACCTGATTAGTTACCACCCTTGGCATACAATCGAGCATTAACAATATGAGCCAGCTCAGTAGATCACACGATGTAGGACAACGACCAGTTGCTAGGGATTATTACTGATAAGTAATAATAATGTGTGGTTCTTCTCAGGTTAACCTTGTAGGAAATCAAATAGCTTACACTTAAGCTTTCTTTGCTCAACAGACATCATCTTTGCGAGAACGCCAAACAAGTAACCTTTGAAGTCTTTTCTAATTTTGCTCATCTTCAGAGCAAACACAGATTGTTTAAATGCTGAGATTGCCACCTCAGTTGTATCAACTAAATCAGGTGCGTACTTGTTAGCAGCCAATTTAACTTTTCCCCACAGAGAATAGATCTCCTTAGCTGTACCGAAGAAAGGGGATACTGTATTGATAAATTCCACAGGTACACATGAGCTAGCCAAATAAGATGAATCTAGCTCATCAATACTAAGAGGTGCGCTATTACGTATCTTTAATTCTTTAGGGTTTGTTTTAGAGTTAATGGCTTCGTTCTCGTGAGATGACTCCTCAGGTTGCTCGGGAGTAGGCTCAGTAGCTTCTTTACGAGGTGCCAACTCATGGTGACGCTCGAAAGGGTTAATTACACAGATAAAAGCTGAGTAGCCACCCTTAACAGGTTTAAACTGTTCAATGCGAGTAATGATACCTAATTTGCTGAAACGCTTGAGGGCACGCTGAATAGTACGCTTAGAGTATCCTGTTAGATCAGCTAACGTGTTATTCTTGAGGTAGCTAACTCCAACGAATTTACATGAGTAGTTTGATAGTTTTAGAAGTATTACTCGTTCGCTGTCCTTTAAATTATATTCCTTAAGAGTCCGGTCAATAGTTTTGTCCATCTCAGCAACAGACTGAAAGCTTTCATATTGCCTTAGTTCCTTCATTATATAGTCCTCCATCTTTATAGAAGGAACAACCCTTGAGCTAGTACCAATGAGCATGATACAATAGCAAATAAGGAAGCTCCTTCAGAGTTTCTGTAGCTGTAAGAGAGCCCTTTCCGGTCGCCAAACTAGGAGGGCTCTCTTTTTATTTGTCTTAAATCTCAAGTGAATTAAGTGGATTAAACTTGTCATTCTGCTCTCGTAGAGCTGTTCCCCACAGAGATAAATACCTTTCAGTCATTCTGAGGTTTGAGTGTCTGAGGAGCTTCTGCAAAGTAAATACGTCCATTCCTTGCATGATACATCTGTGAGCAAAGCTATGTCGGAAAGTATGGCAGCTTAAACGTACGTCATTGAAGTTCATTACCTTAGATAACCTCTTAAAGATCAGCTTTACTGCATTAGGTGTAAGTTGCTTTCCTTCCCTCGAGGTGAAAAGATATTGCGGTAAACTCCCCAGCTCCTTCTCTACAAAGATTCTCCATTCACATATTTCCTTTGTTAGCTTATCTGTGATAGGTATACTTTGTTGTTTCCTCGCTTTACCAAAGAGGACGACTGTTTGGTTTATTAAGTCAATATCCTTCCACTGTATATTCACGAGTTCACCTAGACGGATTCCCGTACTCAGCAGCAGCACTATGATAGCGTGATCTCTGTAACCAAAGAATGATTTATCTCTAGTTTTTAACCTACGGTAATACCTAAGCATTTGTTGAATGTGATAATCTGTGAAGACTTCTATCTTAGTATCTTCCTTAGCAGGTTTGAGCTTCCTCACAGGGTTGTCCTTGTGTTCTATTACCTCCTCGTTTTGCCAGTAGTTAAAGAATATCCTCAAGTGGTGTAACTTTGAGTTGCAAGTGACTACACCGTTCCCTCTCGTTTTCTTGCAGTATCTGAGGTAGGACTTTACAGTTACCTCTCGAATATCTCTTAAATCAACTATCTCCAGCTCGGAGCAAAAGTTACGGAATTCATTTAGTGTAGCCATGTAGACCTCAATTGTCCTATGAGATAGGTTGTTGTATTCTTTCTCTTCCTGGAACTCCTTCATAG
>Ga0102589_1003094_pt1 | contig 17822 bp, 17 predicted proteins | sample AraplaMF_Col_mLB_FD_76858 | JGI IMG/M metagenome (GOLD analysis project Ga0102589, IMG submission 76858) | Arabidopsis root microbial communities from the University of North Carolina, USA - plate scrape MF_Col_mLB | ecosystem: Host-associated > Plants > Roots > Endosphere | place: USA... | reverse complement strand
ATTTAATTCTTCGTGACTCATTTTCTCATCTCCACGTTTTTATTAATAAGTATATAAATACAATATGATTTTAATAGAAAAACTGCCAGGTATCTAACTGGCAGTTTTGTTTACTATATTATATTATATTTTGTCAAGGGAAACCTGTCAAACTTACAAAGCTTCAACAGCTTCCATTTTTGCCTCTACTTCATTAACATACGCCGTTAATAGATTAACCATTTCTTCACGAGTATTCACTTCGTTGATTTGGTTACGAACTGTTGTAGTACCTTTCATACCTTTTAAATACCATGCAGCATGTTTTCTCATTTCCAATACAGCAACATGCTCATTTTTCAATTCAATTAATCGGTCCATATGCAACAGACATACATCAATTTTTTCACGTGGTGCTGGCTCTGGCATTAAAATGCCTGACTCCAGATACTTAACCGTACGATAAATCATCCAGGGATTCCCTAGTGCCGCTCGACCAATCATTACGCCATCACAGCCAGTTTCATCTAACATACGTTTAGCATCCTGAGGCGTTTCTACATCCCCATTTCCGATGACTGGAATTGACACCTGATTTTTAACTTCTTTAATCCAGCTCCAATCAGATTTACCCTCATACATTTGATAGCGTGTACGACCATGAATTGCAACAGCTTTTCCGCCAGCAGCTTCAACAGCTTTTGCATTTTCCACTACATATATATGATCATCATCCCAACCAAGTCGCATTTTAACAGTTACAGGTTTACTAACATTTTGAGAAACCGCATAAACCATTTCATGAATCTTATCAGGGTCTAATAACCATTTAGCACCTGCATCAACTTTTGTTATTTTTGGTACAGGGCAACCCATATTAATATCAATAATATCTGCATTTGTATTTTCATCTACATACTTAGCAGCTTCTACTAATGATGATTTTTCTCCACCAAATATTTGTAAGCTTAATGGTTTTTCACGTTCATCCATATAAAGCATGTCTAATGTTCTTTTGTTATTGTGAAGAATCGCTTTATCACTTACCATCTCAGCGCAAACTAATCCTGCGCCAAATTCTTTTACAGTTAATCTAAAAGCCGAGTTACATACCCCAGCCATTGGTGCTAGTACGACGGGATTTTTCATCTCGATGTTACCAATTTTCAGCACATCCCATCCTCCTCCCATAGCATTTACATCTTTCAATCTATACTGATAGTTCCTCTACACTTACTTTTAATTGTTTTGCACATTCATGCAAGAACTGTTCTGATGGCATACGATTCCCACGTTCTACTTCTCCTAGAACCGAAACGGATACGCCTAGATTTTTTGCAAAACCTTCTTGGGTATAGCCTTTTAACTTTCTAAAAGCCCTAATTCTTCTCCCCCATTTTTCTGCTTCCATAATCGTACCCCTTTGTCTTCTAACAATTTATTTTCAACCTTAAGCGATGGGTTAATTTCTTTTAAAGGTATTAATACAAAGCTTCTTTCAAACATTCTAGGGTGAGGTATTCTTAGGTGCTCAACTTCTATATTTTCTTGATTATAGAGTAAAATGTCAAGGTCTATTGTTCTTGGACCCCAACGTATTTCTCTCTTCCTACCAAGATTTTGCTCTATATTCTGTGTTACTTCAAGCAATTGTAACGGCGTTAAATTGGTAGAAATTTTAATGACTAAATTAAGAAATGAATCTTGGTCAACGTAACCTACTGGATCTGTTTCATAAATTGATGAAACTTGTTCAACAATTATACTTTCATGTTGTCCGATTTCTTGTATTGCTTTTTTAAGGAAACCTTCTCGATCTCCTATATTTGTACCTAAGCTTATGTATGATTGATTATTCATGACGTCCCCTTGTTATTTCAACTGCTACGCATTCATAATGACCTGGTATCGGCGGATCTGGTTTTATTACTTTCACTGTACATTGTTGAATTAAATCATATGTATGTAATATTTGTGAAGCCACCTCTTCAGCTACTGCCTCAACTAAATCATACGGTTTGCCTTGAACGACTTCTTCACAAGTCTTGAATAAATCTGCGTAACTTACTGAATACGCCAAATCATCGGTTTTTCCTGCTTTTTTTGTATCTAATTCGACAATTAAATCCACATTAAATCGTTGACCAAGTGTCTTCTCTTCTTTATAAACACCGTGGTACCCATAGAATTTCATCCCTGTTACATAAATTTTATCCATTATTGATCTCCTATCTGTAACATTGCATCCATCATTTTAGCCATTCGAGAAATCGGTAGAACGTCATGAACTCGAACGATTTCACAACCCTTTGTTATACCAAGACAGACTGTCGCTCCCGTTCCTTCTAAACGCTCATCGACTTCGGTTCCAAGGACTTGTCCAATAAATCTTTTTTTCGAAGTACCAAGTAAGACTGGATAATCTAATGATTTAATTTGCTCTAATTGATTCATCACTTCTAAATTTTGTTTAGCTGTCTTTGCAAATCCGATACCTGGATCAAGAATAATCATCTCATCCTTTACACCAGCACGCTTTGCAATCTGAATACTTTCAACTAAATCACATATCAAATCGCTCATTAAACTGTAATAATTTTCGTCTGTTCGGTTATGCATTAAACAAATTGGAACTTGGTAAGATGCTGCAACTTCTGCAATACGAGGATCTTTTTTTGCTCCCCAAACATCATTAATGATTGTTGCACCTGCTTCAACCGCTTGTTTTGCTACCTCAGACTTGTATGTATCTATTGAAATCGGAACGTCTATTTCATTAGACAGAGCTTTTATAATCGGAACAACACGGTTAATTTCTTCTTCTTCACTGACCACTGCCGCTCCAGGTCTTGTCGATTCTCCGCCTACATCTATAATCTTCGCTCCATCAGCAATTAGTTTCTTAGCATGTTGTATCGCTAGTTCTACTTCGTTATATTTGCCACCGTCGGAAAATGAGTCTGGTGTGGCATTTAAAATGCCCATAATAATTGTTTCATTGTGTATTGGTAATGAATAATTCCCGCAAAGCAAAGGTGTTCTTGCTCTTCTCATGATTATTCACTCCTTCCTATTTCATATCTGCTAAATAAACGTGATGAATAGCTACGATAATCTTTTTGAAGTTTATAAATAAAACTGTCCTCATGTATGGCATAGCTATGTTGATCAATTGTCGTAATTGGAATCATTTCTTGAATTGAGTTTGTAATAAAAATCTCATCACTATTAATCAACTCTGCTTCAGTATAGAAACCTTCTTCACACAGAATGCCGTTAATAATCGACCAATGCAGTACAAATTGTCTTGTAATCCCATTTAAAATCCCTGTATCGATATGAGGAGTATACATTTTACCATTCTTAATAAAAAAGATGTTTGAAACGATTCCCTCAGAAATATATCCTTCCTTTGTTAGAAAAATCCCTTCCAAACTAGGAGAGTTACCAATTTCTTTCTTACCAATAATATTATTTAGATAATGATGCGACTTTAATCTTTCTTTACCTTCAGGAGAATTTCTTGGTGTATGTAGAATGACCCCTTCCTTTTCAGTAATGTTTGAAGGGGGCATTGGTTTAACAAAGATGATTGTATTTGGTTTTTGATACATTCCCGTATATAAACCAATCTCTCCGTCGCCTGCAGAAACATTTAAACGAATATAAGCATTCTTTAAATTGTTCATCTCAACCAACTGAATTAATATATCTTGTATCTCATCATTTGACATGTTCCACTCAATATTTAATTCATTTAATGACTGTCTTAAACGATTAAGATGATCGAATAATAGGAATGGGTGTCCATCATAAATTCTAAAGGTCTCAAACACACCTAATCCATATAGAAAGCCATGATCAAATGGAGAAATTTTCACTTCAAAATCATTCAAGTAATCTCCATTGAAATAAATCTTCATACTTTACTCCTAGATGGTTTATATAACTCTAAAAAGTTCTTAAGCATCTCTTTTCCAAACTGAGACATAATTGATTCAGGATGAAATTGAACGCCTTCAATAGGCAATGTTTTATGTTTTAATGCCATTATTTCTCCATCACTTGTCCAAGCTGTAACCTCTAATTGATTTGGGAAGCTTTTCTCGTCAACAATTAAAGAGTGATACCTCGTCACATCAATCGGTGATGGCAAGTCACTAAATAATCCCATACCTTCGTGAGTAATAGAAGAAGTTTTACCATGCATAAGTGTTTTTGCACGTATTACTTCACCACCGAACACTTGAGCAATCGCCTGGTGACCTAAACATACACCTAAAATAGGCATTTTACCTGCGAAGTATTCTATGGCTTTTAAACTAATACCTGCTTCATTTGGTGTACATGGTCCGGGTGAAATCATCAAATAAGTAGGGGCCATTGCTTCTATTTCCTCTAAAGTGATTTCATCGTTTCTTTTTACAACCAGTTCTTCACCTAGTTCACCTAAATATTGTACAAGGTTGTAAGTAAAAGAATCGTAGTTATCAATCATTAAAATCATGCTTGCATACCACCTAACTTAGCTTTTTGTTCACTTACCTTCTTTGCCGTCCATAAAGCTTGAGCTTTCTTTAAGCTTTCCAAATACTCATGCTTAGGATTTGAATCAATTACGATGCCTGCTCCTGCTTGCACATATGCTTGTTGATCCTTCGTAATCATAGTACGGATTGTAATATTTAACTCCATATCACCTGTAAAACTAATCCATCCAACCGAACCTGTATAAATTCCTCGTTTTGTTGGTTCTAGCTCTTCAATAATCTCCATCGTACGGATTTTAGGCGCACCTGTAATTGTTCCCCCGGGAAATACTGCTTTTAACAAATCGAATGAATCTTTATCTTCTTTTAATTCTCCACGTACATTAGAAACCAAATGCATAACATGTGAGTATTTCTCAATCACTAATAATTCATCTACTTCAACTGATCCATATTTACATACTCGCCCTAAATCGTTACGCTCTAAATCAACTAACATAATATGTTCAGCCTGTTCTTTTTCATTTGAACGTAGTTCTTCCATCAATTGAGCTTCTTCCTCAGGTGTGTTTCCACGAGACCTCGTACCAGCGATTGGTCTTGTCCAAACTTCTTGGTCTCTCTTTGCTACAAGTAGCTCTGGTGAACAACTTACAATTTGAAATTCATCAAATTCTAAAAACGACATATATGGAGAAGGATTGATTTCTCTCAGTTGCTCGTATATATGAATCGGATTTGTTACCAATGTTTCTGATTGAAGAACCGACAAATTCACTTGGAATACATCACCTGCACCAATATAATCCTTTACCTTCCCAACAGCCTCAGTAAAGGTTTCCTCAGACATATAAACTGTTTTTTGAAGTTGTTCGGAGCTTTTGGTATCTATGTTTACTTTTTCCACTTCTTTTATAAAGAATGCTTCTAGTGATTCTAGCTTTTCTAACGCAATTTCTTTATTTTCAATTTCATCTATCGCAATTAAGTACATTAACTGGTCTTGGTGGTCAAAAATGATAACCTCATGAAATACAAGTAAAAAAACATCAGGTATGTTATAAACATCTTCTGCAAGATTCGGGATGTCTTCGATATAACGATTGCAGTCATATGTGAAATATCCAATCGCTCCACCTTGAAATGGAGGTAGATCATCGCGCTTGTCGATTGTGAATTTCGTTAAATATTTTTTCGCTAAATCAATCGGATTACCGTTCTCTTCTGTTTTTCCTAAATGATCTTCTATTGTTAATTGATTATGTTTGCCATAAATTTTTGCAACGGGATTTGATGCCATAATAGAATATCTTCCATCACGTCCACTCTCAAGTAGTACGGCATTCTTTTTATCTTTGGCCATCTCTACAAAGTGATTGAAGAAAGATTTGTTAAAATTTAATACTTTTGAAAATATTTCATACTTCATGTGAAATCCCCCTCTGATTGCTTCCTTTTTTCATTTTACACAAAAATTAGGAACTATACATCAAAGCATTTCATTGGAAACAAAAAATCCCTTCGCCTTGAAGCAAAGGGATTGTTTAAAATTTAATTTTATTCGAATTGATATAAAGCTGTACTTAAGTAGCGCTCACCATTACTTGGAATAATAGCTAGCACTTTCTTCCCTTTTCCAAGCTTTTTAGCAACTTGTTGCGCTGCATAAATAGCTGCTCCAGAAGATATACCAACTAAGATTCCTTCTTCTTTTGCTACTTTTCTTGCAGTCTCCATTGCTACATCATTTTTAATTTGAATCACTTCATCATAAATTTCAGTATTTAAGATGTCTGGAATAAATCCTGCACCTATTCCTTGAATTTTATGTGGACCTGGTTTACCACCTGATAAAACAGGTGAATCTTCTGGCTCAACGGCTACAATCTTAATACCTGGATAAGCTTCTTTTAATACTGCTCCTGCTCCAGAAATTGTACCACCTGTCCCAACACCTGAAACAAATGCATCTAATTGTTCGCCCATTTGATCAACAATCTCTGGACCCGTTGTTAAACGATGTACTTCAGGATTTGATAAATTTTTAAATTGTTGCGGAATAAAGTATCCATGTTCTTTTGCAAGCTCATCTGCTTTACGAATTGCTCCACCCATACCTTCTGGACCAGGTGTTAATACTAATTCTGCTCCATAAGCACGTAGAAGATTACGTCTTTCAATACTCATCGTTTCTGGCATTACTAATATTGTCTTATAACCTTTGGCTGCAGCAACCATCGCTAGTCCAATCCCCGTGTTTCCACTAGTTGGTTCGATAATTGTGTCGCCTTGTTTTAATAAGCCTTTTTTCTCTGAATCCTCAATCATTGCTAAAGCAATACGATCCTTTACACTGCTACCTGGATTCATAAACTCCAGTTTTAAGTAAATTTCCGCACTGTCCTCTTCTACAAATCTGTTTAGTTTCACTATTGGAGTTTGACCGATTAATTCATAAACCGAATTTGCAACCTTCATTTCCCTTCACTCCTAATCCCAAGTATATTGACCTGTTTAATATACATTATTATAAAAAGAAAAGAATCTGTCAAACAATTTATACTATTCATAAATTTGTATGTCTACATAACAAATTATGAATAGTATATCTGACAAATTCCTAAATTTTCACTTTACATTTGGCTGATTAATTCTTTTAGTTGCTCATCTGAGAAATGGTAAGCTTCATTACAGAAATGACATTTAACTTCTGCCTCACCATCTTCTTCTAAAATTAGTTGTAGTTCTTGTTTACCGATACTAACTAATGCCCCTTCGATTCTTTCTCTAGAACATTGGCATTGGAATTTCACGTCCATCGTTTCTAAAATTCGTACTTCTTCTTTACCTAAAACTTCATATAGAATTTCTTCCGGAGTAAGTCCTTCTTCAATTAATTTAGAAACTGGTTTAATTGTCTTTAAGCGATTTTCAATTTTTGTTATACACTCATCGTTTGCACCAGGTAGAATTTGAATAATAAATCCTCCACTAGCCAAAATCGTATGGTCAGGATTTACTAGAACGCCTACACCTACAGATGAAGGAGTTTGCTCTGATACAGCAAAATAGTATGTGAAATCTTCTCCTAGCTCACCAGATACAATTGGTACTTGACCAGTAAATGGCTCTTTCATACCAATATCTTTTACCACTGATACTGTACCTACTGTACCTACTGCTTTTGCAACATCAATTTTTCCAAATTGATTCAGTTCAGTTTGCACATGCGGATTCGCAACATAGCCACGAACCTCACCTTTTGCATTACTATCAACTAAAATATGTCCAAGTGGACCATTACCTTCAATTTTAAGCGTTAATTTTTCCTCACCTTTAAGCATAGCACCCATCATTGCCCCAGTAGTTAACGTACGACCTAAAGCTGCAGATGCATTTGACCATGTATCATGACGTTCTTGCGCTTCCCTAACAATGTTTGTTGATCTAACACTATATGCACGTACCTCACCATTAAAAGCTAATGCTTTTACTAAATAATCCTTCATGATGAACTCCTTTTTATGAATTTCGTTTATAAATTAAATGTAATCCTTTTAATGTTAAATATGGATCCATCACATCAATAATATCCGACTCTTTAGATATTAAAGATGCAAGACCTCCAGTTGCTATTACAGTAGGTTCTACCTTTGCTTGTTCTTTCATTCGTTTTACAATACCTTCAACTTGACCAACATAACCATAGAGAATCCCAACCTGCATCGCCTCAACTGTTGTTCGGCCAACAATATTAGAAGGTCTAGTTAGTTCAATTCGCGGTAACTTAGAAGCTTTTGTATAAAGTGCTTCTGTCGAAATATTAATTCCTGGTGCAATAGCTCCACCAATATAATTTTTATTTTCATCAATATAACAATATGTCGTAGCTGTACCAAAATCTACAATAATTAGAGGACTACCATATTGCGCAATTCCCGCGACAGCATTTACAATACGGTCCGCACCGACTTCTTTCGGATTATCATATTTAATATTTAAGCCTGTCTTAATTCCTGGACCGACTATTAATGGTTTTTGTTTAAAATATTTCGTAGCCATTCTTTCTAATGAAAACATGATAGGTGGGACAACGGACGAGATAATCACTGCGTGGAACTCTCCAAATTCTATCCCTGCATATTGTAATAATGAACCAATCACCATTCCATATTCATCTTCTGTTTTATATCGATTTGTTTCGATTCTCCAATGATGTATTAATTCATCTTCTTGATAAACACCAAGAACAGTATTTGTATTTCCAACATCTATTACAAATAACATAATATCCACCGACTCTCCATTTCAGAAATAAAACCGATATTTTTTTATATTTTTCGTTTCAAACTTCATTTTTATCACTATAAAAAATATGATAACACAAGTGATGATCAGATTAAAAATAGATGCTTTGAGAACAAAAAAAGAAAGAGTGTCTGGATAGACACTCTCTATTTTTATTCTGTAATTTTTGGTTCAGTTGGCTCATCGTCCTTTTTAGGAGCAATGTTAACTTTAACCTCGTCAGCAGCAGCTGTAGATGTAGGAAGTGTACCTTGTTCCCAAAGACTCTTAATTCCTTTAGCATCTAACGTTTCTACTTCTAATAAAGTGTTAGCAAGTAAATCTAATTTATCGCGGTGTTTCGTGATAATTTCAGTCGCGTTTTTGTAACAATCTTTAATGATTGTTTGAATTTCCACATCAATTTCATAAGCAATCTTATCACTGTAATTTTGCTCATTATTAAAGTCTCTTCCAAGGAATACATTACCACCTTGAGATTGACCGAACTGAAGTGGACCTAGTTTATCACTCATACCAAATTCAGTAACCATACGACGAGCGATACCAGTTGCACGTTGGAAGTCATTATGAGCTCCTGTACTTACTTCACCAAATACTACTTCTTCAGCTACACGTCCACCAAGTAGACCTGTAATTTTATCTAGTAATTCTGGCTTCGTCATAAAGTATCGATCTTCTTTTGGTAACATAACTGCGTAACCACCAGCTTGACCACGAGGTACGATCGTTACTTTGTGTACCATCTCAGCTTCATCAAGCACTTGGCCGATTACTGTGTGACCAGCTTCATGGAACGCAACAATTTTACGTTCTTTTTCAGATATGACTTTGTTTTTCTTAGCAGGACCAGCAATTACTCGGTCAGTTGCTTCGTCAATATCAAGCATATCAATTTTCTTTTTATCACGACGAGCTGCCACTAAAGCCGCTTCGTTTAATAAGTTTTCTAAGTCAGCACCAGAAAATCCAGGAGTCCTTTGTGCGATTGCTTTTAAATCTACTTCAGGATCTAATGGTTTGTTTCTTGAATGAACTTTTAATACTGCTTCACGTCCAACTACATCTGGACGATCAACTGTAATTTGTCTGTCAAAACGACCCGGACGTAATAATGCTGGGTCTAATACATCAGCACGGTTTGTTGCAGCAATGATAATGATTCCTTCGTTTGCACCGAAACCATCCATTTCTACAAGTAATTGGTTAAGTGTTTGTTCACGCTCATCGTGACCTCCACCTAAACCAGCACCACGTTGACGACCTACTGCATCAATCTCATCAATGAAAATGATACATGGCGCATTTTTCTTCGCATTTTCAAATAAATCACGAACTCGAGAAGCACCAACCCCAACAAACATTTCAACGAAATCAGAACCACTGATTGAGAAGAATGGCACGCCAGCTTCTCCAGCTACAGCTCTCGCTAATAATGTTTTACCGGTACCTGGAGGTCCTACTAAAAGTACCCCTTTTGGTATTCTTGCACCAAGTTCTGAGAACTTACGTGGATCTTTTAAGAATTCAACAACTTCGACAAGCTCTTGTTTCTCTTCATCTGCACCTGCAACATCTTTAAAACGCACTTTTTTCTTTTCATCATTATAAAGACGTGCTTTGCTCTTCCCAAAGTTCATTACACGGCTTCCGCCACCTTGAGCTTGATTCATCAAGAAGAAGAACAGAATGAAAATGATAACAAATGGAATTAACGAAGTAAGTATTTGAACCCATGCACTTGTTGTTTCAGCTTGGTTTAACTCTACTTTACCTCTTAATTTATTCTCTTTGATAGCCTCATTAATTATCTTAGTTGTTTCGTCACTGATTGGTACTTGTGTTTGGAATAGTTCTCCTTTTTTCGCACCTTCAAATTGACCTCTTACTATGTATACTCCATTTTTTGGTTGAGAAGATAAAGACTCAACTTCACCTTGTTGTAACGAATTATAAAATTTATCGTAACTTACTTTCTTTACTTGAGATTCGGACCCATTGAAATATGTAACAACGCCGATCACAACTAGGAAGATTAATATGTAAAAGACTGTATTACGGAAAATTCGATTCATTCCAAACCTCCTCTCTTTCGATTTGATTACTATATATAGTAGCATAGTTATACTATGTAAACAAACGAATAAAACTTGACTTATTTCGTATAAACTTCAGGCTTTAAAACGCCAACATAAGGCAGATTTCGATAACGTTCGATATAATCTAAACCATATCCAACTACGAAAGCATCAGGTACTTCAAAACCTACAAGATCTGCTTCAATGTTTGCTTTACGACCGCTTGGCTTATCTAATAAAGTTACAATCTTTACTGTATTAGCTTTACGGTGTTTAAATAATTCAACTAAATAGTTTAATGTAAGACCACTATCAATAATATCTTCTAGAATAACGACATCTCTTCCTTCGACAGAAGTGTTTAAATCTTTGACGATTTTTACCTCACCAGAAGAAACTGTGCTATGTCCATAACTTGAAACGTCCATAAAATCGATTTCAATATATGTATCGATATGTTTAATTAAATCAGACATGAAAGGAAGAGCACCTTTTAAAACACCCACTACTAGCGGAAAGCGATCTTTGTATTCTTCTGTTAGGACTTTACCTAATTCTTTCACTTTTTCTTGAATTGCCTCTTCACTAACTAATACTTGTTGAATGTCTTGTTTCATTTTTTCCTCCTAGAAACTCTTTGAAACGACCTGTATTGCAATAAGTGGTTCGTTAACCGAAAAACTTCTTTCAAAAGCAGATTTTTTTACGAATGGAATCCAAAGTATCTGATCTTGACTATCGGTAATAATCGGCCATTCATTGCGCAATGATAGTTTCATTTTTTCATCAATAAATATATCTTTTATCTTTTTTGACCCATTCATACCCTTTAATGACATTCGGTCACCATTCTTTCTATTTCGAACGATGAGTGGAAAAGATACATCTTTAACTGAGCAAATAAACATATCATTTTTTGTGTCATGATATTCGCTTATATATTCAATTTTAAACGTAAAACCGTTTGGTGTTTCATATATACCTGGCTCTTCAATTGAAATAGTATAATATTTCACATTCACATCCGTGAACGCAAATGAACATTCATCATATGAGCGTGTTACGATTAAACCTTCAGGTAAATGCTGTTCCCAAGCAGTTTTTCCGTTCGTCAACAAAGTAAGAATTGAATTTATATGACCTTGTGTCAAGCCATTAGGGATATGTATGTAAACATATTCTAATATTAGTTGAATACATCTTCTTTGTAAAGATATAGGCATTTTTAATAACAGTTCTACATCAATAGTAACTGCTTGGTTTTGTTTAGTTTTTATAACTGTATTCAAAGCTTCTACAGATAATTCCATTAAATAGTGGTCATCTTCAAGAAGTTGTCTACTAAACGTTTGAAATCGTATATGAGCTGTTGGGTTCTCATCAAAAATAAATGGAAGCACTTGATGTCTAAATCGGTTTCTCGTATAAACGTTTTTAGCGTTACTTGGGTCTTGACGAGGAGTTAATTGATGATCTTGACAATAAGAGATTAAATCGTGTTTTCTAAGTTCTAAAAAAGGACGTATAATCTCGCCTGTACTAAATGGACGTCTTTCTCTTATTCCGGCATAACCTACTGTTGAGCTCCCCCTAACAAGTCGCATTAATATCGTTTCAATCTGATCTTCACCATGATGACCAAGCGCTAAATAATTTGCACGATACTTCGTCATGATTTTATCAAAAAACTGATATCGACATTCTCTTGCAGCTTGCTGAGAGCTTAAACCAGTTTCTTCTATAAATTGATTAACATTTAGCCTCTCACCTTCAAATACAACATTGTTTAGGAGACACCATTTTCTTACATATTCTAAATCATCTAATGACTCTTGTCCCCTAAACATATGATCAACATGTGCAACGACTAATGAAAAACCATACTCTTCTCTTACAGATAAAAATGCATGAGCCAAAGCCATTGAATCTGGTCCGCCAGAAACACCGATGACAATACTACTTTTTGATGGAATTCTATTTTCTTTGATAAAATCCTTCAATTGATTAATAACCATTTATTCCTACTCCTAATGAAAAGCAAAATTATATATATATGTTATCATTACTACACTTGGAGTACTATGATTAAAGCTGATAATAAAAATACAAGGCATAAGCTAAACCTAATAGTAAAACAATTGTTGAGGTTTCAAACCAATGACTTCTTTTTTTCTTTTGCATCACTTTAACTTGAGTTCTAGTTGCTGATTGACCAGATCTAGTTACACTGGGCGTCTTCGCATTTGGTGTTTTAGGTACTTTATTCATTTGATGATTTCTCTTCGTTATTTTCTGTTCATGCATTAATAAATCCCGCTTCATTTGCTCGGCGCTTGTATATTTGCCTTCTAATCCCTTTAATAAAAATTCTTTATAAGGTTTTAGTGATGGCGTTTGATAAATGACTTGCTCAATTTGTTTAATACCTTGTCCATTTTTCAAAAATTGTTTTTTAGAATGTAAATGAATAAAAATCATCGATACAGAAAATAAATCATAGGATACTTCTGCTTTCCTAGATCCTAATCCCCAATACCCTCGATCGAAAAACTCCGTGAATTCTTTTACTGCACGTCCCATTTGAGTTACGCCACCAAAATCAATCCACTGAATTTTATATGGCTCTTTAGTGACTAGTAAATTGTCGGTCTTTAAATCTCCAAAAATATATCCCTTATCATGAAGTTTCGATAATAAGGATAGAAGTTGGATAATAAATATGCTACTCCATTCCATTCCATTTCGATCAATGAATTGAGGCAAGCTAACTCCGTTTACATATTCCATCACATAAAAATAATAACTTTCTTTCGTATATGGATCTATATAGTCATCCACATCTATAAAAGAAGGCCCGAGGAATGAACCTTGGACCCTTGTTATTTTTTTAAGTACATTTACTTCGTTCGTTATATTTGTAGAATCCTTACTCAACTTTAGTGCAATTTCACCGTTTTTAGATAAAGCCAGATAAACAGTACCATTAGCTCCGTTTCCTAATAGACTCTTAATTTTATATTGATTTTTATTCCATTTACCAGTAATGAGAGTGCCTGCCGCTAAATTAATCTGCCCATTCGATTGATTGTTCATCATCACCATCGTATTTACCCCTACTATAGCTTTGGTCATTAAAATAATTTAGAGCTTCTCGTAAAGCTGGACCAGTCGGTGTTAGACCACCCATTGTTAACTTAGGAAAAATTGTATTTAGTTTTTCCAACTTAGGCGTCCAGTCGAGTATTTTATCAACATCATTATGTTTCCCTGGAAATATAAATAATGAAAATGCATTATCACCAGTTCGTGAATTTAAGCTAATTTGTAGATCAAATAAAGATTCTTTTACAGTTTCTAATTTATCTTTCATACTAGCACTTGTATCTACTAAAATAATAACTTCTAAACTAACAGTTTCTCCAATATCTTCAACTACCTCATAGACCTCTTCACGCTTTGATGGAGGAAGCGATTCAATTGAATTACTTGAGCCCAATATTTGTTTTAATTCCTTATTAACAAAACCTTGAATTGTCTGTGTCATCGCTTTTCTTGTAACCATTTGAACTGTCTGAGAGAGTTGCTTAGAATAAACAATTTGACTAATCCCTCCACCAGCAATTGCAATATCTTCTATTTCTTTTAAACCATCACCACTTTTAGAGTGTTCATCTAAAATTCCGATAACGTTTACTGTAATGCCATATTCTTTTGCTAAACTAGCCACCGCTAATGGATCTTCCCCGTGGTTTGAATAACCATCAGTAATTAATAAAATTTGTTTTAACTTTCCCTTATACATAATAAATCCCCTCCGCATAAAAGTTGTTACCATTTTGTCCAAATATGGGAGGGGATAAACCTTATATAATTTTATTTACTATGCCATTGCACTATATGATGCAATAGATGACCATTTTGGCATATTTCGTTTAACGACTGCAACGACTACAGTCATATCGTCATTAATATCGCCAGTATTTGATCGAATAACCTCTTCTAGCAATAATTCAGCTACTGCTTGAGGATCATCCGTTTCTAATTCACTTACTTTACGTTTCATCCACATTTCATAATTTTCTACGTGTCTAGGTCCTTCAAATATTCCATCGCTCATCATGATTAATAAATCACCTGCTTTTAACTGCTCGCTAACAACTTCTACATCAAAGTCATCAATAATTCCAATTGGAAGATTACTTCCTTCTATTTTGATAACTTGTTTACCTCGCTTAACGAAGCTTGGTGATGAGCCAATTTTTAAGAATTTTGCTGAAGCATCATGTAAATCGACCATTGCTAAATCTAATGTAGCAAATACCTCCTCAGTTGTACGTAAGGATAATATTGAGTTAATTGATTTAATCGCAACAGTCTCTTCAATGCCAGAGTTTAATATTTTTTGTAATAACTTTAACGTTTCATTGCTTTCAATATGAGCACGTTCGCCATTACCCATTCCATCGCTGATTGCAATTGCATGTTTTCCTGCTCCTACATCCATGATTTTAAAAGCATCTCCGGAAATGAATCCTCCACCTTTTGCAGCAGTAGCTACTCCCGTTTCAATGACGTAGGCTTTGTCAGATCCAAATGTAACTAAATAATGTCCACTATTCGGAATTGCAGCCGATTCTTCTTTTAACACGACAATTGTCTCTTTTAAAATATCTGATAAAATTGGCGCAATTAATTTTTGACATTCACCATACTCATTCTCAAAAGGTATCAGAATATCAATATCTATATTCCCTTGCTCTAAATTGTAAATTTCAACTTGGCTTACGTCGATTCCAAAGTTTAGTAATGCTTGAAGGATTTGATCTTCTTGCAATTGATGGTTCTCTTTTTCACGTTGGATTTCTTGTGCAAAATCAACCATTACTTTTGAAACGCCTTTTAATTGTTCCGCTACTAATCTTCTACTTTCTTGGACTTGCTTTTTTAGTCGTTGATTAGCTCGGAAATAAAACACTTCTTGCTTCATCAGGTCAGCCATTTTTGAAGAACGCTGACAATACTTTTCCCACTCCCTCATAAATTGACCATTTTTAATGAGCTTGTCCTTTTCAACAAGATCCATCATATTTGCCATGTATTGATATGTTCGATCACCATTATTTGACCAGCAATGGTCTTTCTTTAAACAACTATTACAGCATTTGTTTGAAATACTACATACAAACAACTCTTCATCCGTTAACTCATCTTCAATTTTAGAAAATTGACTTGGTTGAGAAAAACTTGCTGATAATGCTTCGAATACATTTGAAAACTGATTGATTCGATTAGCAGTTAAATCACGAATCTTTCGAAGATATTGTTGTTGATCCGTAGAATGTTCTTCTGTACCTGGTACTAACTTCGCTAATTGTTTTAACAATATTGTAGGCGTTAAAATAAACAACAAAATCGCTATAACTGATTCTATGATTGAAAAGATGATATCAGATTGCTTTTCGGCATAGAAACTAATTAAGCAAGTACCAATTAATAGTCCCGCTGCTGCGCCTAGACGTTTACCTTCTTTTAACAATCCTCCTAATAATCCAGAAAATGCTAACAAGCTCATTTGGTATAAACTTGAGACACTTGCAAGGCTTAAAATTAAACCAGTTACAACACCAACAGTACATCCAACCGTTCCGCCTGCAACAAACGCAAAAACCAAAACGATATATCTTGTAACGATATGTTGAATCGAAAGGTCTTGAATATACCAGTCAGTTGTCCCCGTCACAACTGAAGCTAATAAAATCACCAGACAGACAATTTCCTCAACACCTAAAAGTTGTTTTCTTTTTGGTATGGCAAGTAAAGGTACACTTTGGAAAAATATCATCGTTAAGATAAAGCTTAATCCAGCTTCAACCGATGCCATTAAGACATCATACATTAATACTTCTTGCTGGAAAGCATATGAAATTAGTAAGTGACTTAGAAATACTGATAAAAATACTTGAAATGGAACAAGACCGACATAATGACGTTTAATTCTCGAAAAGAAAATATTGAGGATAAAGAATAAGATGACTGTAGAAAACGCATAGCTAGCTGTTTCAAGCGAAACAGTTGCTGCTCCAGCCATTAATGCGATAAAGGCTACACCAGTGCGCTCGCGTTTCATCATATATACAGAGGCAAAAAACGGTAAAACAAATGGGAGAATATTTGATAAGATTAACGCGCGTCCTAATAGAAAACCAGTTATAAAGATTAATAGCCCCCAATCAAAAAGTGCTTTTTCCAACTTAGGTTTTATCGATTTAGAAGACTGCCGAAAAATTGATTGAAATCCGTTCATAGGGATCAAGCTTGGTGAAGTATTAGAAGATCCTCTTTGTAATTTAGACATATTCCCACCCCATCCGATTAGTTTATGTCCATATTTTAACTTGTCCCATTGCAAGAATATGTCAAAATGACAAAGGATAAAAAAAGTTTCCTTCGACGGAAAAAGCTTTAAGCTACAACTGTTTTACAAATTGTGAGAAAACTTAGCATCAGAATTACTCTAATCAAGTAAAAGAAGCGCATTTCATAAATAATATGTCTATAAAAAAATAGAATAGGAATTAAAAAATAAGGATAGATGGATTTAAATACCTGCTGATGTGAATGACTAAATAGATTTCACGGGCTGATCAAATCACTTAACCCATTCCTAGCGTGGTTTCCCAACACTGTGAGTTACAGTTAACAAATAATAAAAAAACGTCTAGCCTCTATTTGAGACTAGACGTTTTTTTCTAGAAGATATGACCCGTACGGGATTCGAACCCGTGTTACCGCCGTGAAAGGGCGGTGTCTTAACCGCTTGACCAACGGGCCGTAAAATATATGGTAGCGGCGGAGGGAGTCGAACCCACGACCTCACGGGTATGAACCGTACGCTCTAGCCAGCTGAGCTACACCGCCATATTATTTAAACGACAAGATTTATAATAGCATGGGTAAATATACCCGT
>Ga0102589_1003093_pt1 | contig 17825 bp, 16 predicted proteins | sample AraplaMF_Col_mLB_FD_76858 | JGI IMG/M metagenome (GOLD analysis project Ga0102589, IMG submission 76858) | Arabidopsis root microbial communities from the University of North Carolina, USA - plate scrape MF_Col_mLB | ecosystem: Host-associated > Plants > Roots > Endosphere | place: USA... | reverse complement strand
CTTCAACACCGAAGTGGTCTTCAAGGCCGACGACAAGATCGACCAGATCGTGCTCGACAAGAAGGAGTGCACCTACTCCTACTTCGCCGACCCGATGTATGTCTGCATGGACGCCGACTACAACCAGTACGAAGTCGAAGCCGAGAACATGGGCGACGCGCTCAACTACCTCGAAGACGGCATGGCCGTCGAAGTGGTGTTCTACGACGGCAAGGCCATCTCGGTCGAACTGCCGACCAGCGTCGAGCGCGAAATCACCTGGACCGAGCCGGCCGTCAAGGGCGACACCTCGGGCAAGGTGCTGAAGCCCGCCAAGATCGCCACCGGCTTCGAAGTGCCGGTTCCGCTCTTCGTCTCGCAAGGCGACAAGATCGAAATCGACACGCGCACCGGCGAATACCGCAAGCGCGTCTGAGTGCCTCCGCCCCCCGGCCGGTCACTACCCCCACAAAAAGGCTCCGCAAGGAGCCTTTTTTGCTTGATGGGCACGGCGGTTGCGACACTGCACAATCAACCGGGTCTTTCCGTCCGAGTCCTTCATGAACAACACGCACGATATTCACGACAAACGCCTGGCCGACGCCTGGGCCACGCTCAAGGCGCACTCCGAAAAAGGCCTTCCGCTCGATCCCGATCCTTCGCGCATCGCCTTCGCCGATCCGGAGTTCCTGCTGCGCCGCGAAACCCGCGGCATCCGCATGCAGCTCGAGCTGATGAAACCCGACCTCGAGCAGCGCGAACACGGCATCGAGAACACCGTGGTGGTCTTCGGCAGCGCCCGTTTCCGCAGCGAGGAAGACGCAGCCGCGCTGATCGCCCAGGCCGATGCCGCCGGCGATGCCGTGGCGGCCGAGCGCTGGCGCCGCCTGGCGCGCAGTTCGCACTACTACGAGAAGGCACGCACCTTCGGCAAGCTGGTCGCGCAGTACAGCAACGACAAGGAACCGCAGGACAAGCTCTTCGTCTGCACCGGCGGCGGCCCCGGCATCATGCAGGCCGCCAACCGCGGCGCGCACGAAGGCGGCGGCATCTCGGTCGGCCTCGCGATCGCGCTGCCGATGGAAGAAGAAGCCAACCCCTACGTCACGCCGGCGCTGAGCTTCAAGTTCCACTACTTCGCGATCCGCAAGATGCATTTCATGATGCGTGCGAAGGCGCTGGTGGCATTCCCCGGCGGCTTCGGCACGCTCGACGAGCTGTTCGAGGTGATCACGCTGGTGCAGACCAAGAAGTCGAAGCCGGTGCCGATCGTGCTGTTCGGCTCGGACTACTGGAAGAAGCTGATCGACTTCGACTTCCTGGTCGACGAAGGCGTGATCTCGCCGGGCGACGTGAAGCTCTTCGAATACGTCGACGCGCCGGAAGACGCCTGGAACTCGATCAAGCGTTTCTACAAGTTGTAGCTCGCCCCCAGGCTGCGCGCACTTCGTGTCGCTTCGCCCGCCCCCCTGCCGGGGGCAACACCGGAGGCCCGGCAAAGCCGGTTCCTCGGTGTTTCCCGAAGGGGGACGTCGGCCGGCTCAAATTTCTGGGTCTTCGATGTCGGGGTGAAGCGCCTGCTCGAAGAATCGCGTGAGCGCGCGGGCGCGCCGGCGGCGGTCGGCCACCGGGTCGCCGGCCGGGCCCATGGCCACCGCATCGTCGGCCACGCCGTGCAGCGCATTGAAGAGGATCACGGCCGTGAGCGGCGGGTCTTCGACCTCCCAGACGCCCGCGGCGTCGCCCTGCTTCAGCAAGCCGACGAGCTGCGTGACGACCGCGTTGTCGTTGCGCATGCGCCGGTCCTCGGGCCGGTATTCGTGGAAGACGACGTCGTGCAGCGCGACGTTGTCGAGGTAGGTTTCGAGCCCCGTCTCCACCCAGGCCCTGAGGCGCGCGTGGTGGTTGTCGGGACGGTGGCGGTCCATGGCCTCCTGCAGGCGCGCGCAGAAGGAATCGACGAAGCGCTGCTGCAGCGCGCCCAGCAGCGCTTCCTTCGATGGAAAGTACAGATAGAAAGTGCCCTTGGCCACCTGCGCGCCGGCGGCGATGTCGTCGATGCTGGTGGTGGCGATGCCCTTCGCGATGAAGAGCCGCTCGGCGGCATCCATCAGCGCGACGGCGCGGGTCTCGGGCGCCTTGGTGCGACGGCGCGGCGCGGCGGACTCAGCTTCGGCTTCGCCCGCCGGGATGGGATGGATGACCGGGTCGCTTCGTGTCATGGCAAGGATTTCAGGGAACAGTGGTTGCGCACACGGCGCCGATGGCCGCATGCACCGCGGCCGCGTCGAGCCGCAGTCCGCGCGGCGCGAGGTACACCGCCGCCACGAGCGCCAGGCGGCGGCGCGGATCGGTCGGGGCCGGATTCGGGGAGTCCATGGACGCCTTCGGGGTCGTTGAGGAAGGCGTCAATACTGACTTCAAGTCAGTTGAAAGTCAAACAAATGAGAATTGATCTTATTTGAAACATGGGCTTCACACGCTGGTCATCTTGGGCTTCAACCACAACGCATCGAAAAGCAAGGTTTCACCCTAGATCTTCAAACCCCATGTCGCACGCGCGCCCAACGCCAGCACACCGCCGACGACCCAGAAGACGCCGGTGATGCCGATCAGCGCGCCCAGCGAGCCGAACAGCATCGGCATCGCCACGCTCGAGGCGTTGATGGTCATCAGCCGCAGGCCCAGCGCCTCGCCGTGCCGTGCGTGCGGCGTGATCTGGTGGAGCATGCTCATCACCATCGGCTGCACCGCACCGAGCGCAAAACCGAGGATCACGGAGCAGATGCCCATGGTCCAGGCCGAGTTCAGCAAGGGATACACCGCGAACATCGCCGCCGTGACGACGGTGGAGCTCAGGATCACGCTGCGCTCCGAGGCACGCGAGGCGACGAGCGGCAGCACCATGCGAATCGCAGCCGCCGCGATGGCGAACGCACCGAGGATGGAGCCGATCACCGAAGCGCTGATGCCGCGGTCGTGCCCCAGCACGGGCAACACGAAGGCGTGCACGTCCCAGCTCGACGACTGCAGCCAGTTCACGAACAGCAGGCGGCGGAACATCGGCTCGCGCAGCAGGTCCCAGGCCCGCGTCGGCGCGGCCCCTGCGACAGGCGCGGTGCGCGGCGGCTCGTGCGCGCCGCGCGCAAGCATCCAGCAGATGACGGGCAGGAACGCCAGCACCGCGAAAGAGACCCGGAACGCCTGCATGTCTGCAGGCGCATGCCCGGCGTGGTCGATCAACAGGCCGGCCAGGAAAGGCCCGACGAAATTGGCCACCGCGGGCGCAATGGCAAGCCAGCTGAACACGCGTTTGAGCTGCGTGGGGTTGGTGGCGGAACGGCCCACGTGCCGCTGCAGCGCGATGACCGTCGCACCGGTGGCGCCCCCCGTCAGCAGCGCCGCCAGGCACATGACCGGAAAGGTCGGAAAGATCACCGCGAGGCCGGCGCCGGCCGACGCCGCGAGAACCGACAGCCAGAGCGGCCGCTTGAACCCATGCCGGTCGGTGAAGCGCCCCGCCGGCAGGGCCAGAAAGACCTGGGTCAGCGCGAACAGCGCGATCAGCAAGCCGACGGCCGCTGCGCTGTACCCCTGCTGCAGCGCCAGCAGCGGCGTTGCGAGCCGCATGCCGGCCATGGTGGCGTGCAGGCAGACCTGGGCGCCGATCACGCGCAGCAGTTCGGAGCCTTTCACGGGGTGTCGTCGATCTCGCTGTCGGCGGTGGGAGGCAGGAGCACCTGCGACTGGGCTTCGGGCAGCGCCTCGACCTTGCGCAGCGCGAGGCGCATCTGCTTGGCGCGCGTGTCGGCCTTGTCGAGCGTGTCGGAGGCTTTCGCCACCTGCTCCTTGATGCGCGAGACCCATTCGCCGTAGCGCTCGAACTCGGTCTTGACCGCGCCCAGCACCTTCCAGACCTCCGAGGCCTGCTGCTCCAGCGCCAGCGTCCGAAAGCCCATGTGCAGGCTGTTGAGCATTGCGAGCAAGGTGGTCGGCCCGGCCAGCGTCACGCGGTGCTGGCGCTGGATGGCATCCATCAGGCCGGGCCGGCGCAGCACCTCGGCGTAGAGGCTCTCGACCGGCAGGAAAAGAATGGCGAAGTCGGTGGTGTGCGGCGCCGCGAGGTAGTTCTCGGCGATCGACCGGGCCTCGGTGCGGATGCGCGCTTCGAGCGCCCTGGCCGCCAGTTCGGCGCCGGCGGCATCGGCGCGCTCGTGCGCGTCGATCAGCCGCTCGTAGTCGTCGCGCGGGAACTTGGCGTCGATCGGCAGCCACACGGGCGCACCGTCGTCGCCCCGCCCCGGGAAGCGGATCGCGAAGTCCACGCGCTGCCCGCTGCGCGGCTTGGTCTCGACCTGCTTGGCGTACTGGTCGGCGGTGAGCACCTGCTCGAGCAGCGCCTCGAGCTGCACCTCGCCGAACACGCCGCGCGTCTTCACGTTGGTCAGTACGCGCTGCAGGCTGCCGACACCGACGGCCAGCGTCTGCATTTCGCCAAGGCCCTTGTGCACCTGTTCGAGCCGGTCGGCCACCTGCTTGAAGCTTTCGCCGAGGCGGGCTTCGAGCGTGCTCTGCAGCTTTTCGTCGACGGTCTTGCGCATCTCGTCGAGCTTGGCGGTGTTGGTCTGCTGCAGCTGGGCCAGCTGCGTTTCCATGGTCATGCGCACCTCGGCGAGGCGGCGTGCGTTCGATTCGCTCAGGCCCTGCAACTGGGTGTTGAGCGTGTCGGCCAGGGTCTTCTGCAGGGAGGCGAGCTGCAGCGAGAAGGCGTCGAGCTGGGCGTTCTGCGTGCGCGTAGCTTCAGCGCCCTGCTGCGTCAGCAATTGCTGGAAAGTGGCGAAGGCCTGCGCGGTTTCCTGCCGTGCACCGCGCGAGCTTTCGCCGATTTCGTGGCGCAGTTCGCGCTCGGTGCGTTCGTTGGCGGCGCCCATCGTGGCCAGCACGCCCAGCATCTCGCTGTGGTCGGGCTGGGGCTGCCGGCGCGCGAGCAGCCAGATCACCAGGACGATCTGGATGACTGCGCACACAGCCAGCAAAAGGAGAATCAGGTCGGCAGGTTCCAAGGGTCGGGTCGCGGTGTCGCTGCTCTTTGGTTGGTTGTTATTTGCTGCCGGCCGGCGGAACGGGCGTGACGGGCGTCAGCGGTCCCTTGCCGCCGAAGTACGCGATCAGGTTGTCGGCCGCGAGGTCGGCCATGGCACGGCGCGTGGGCACGGTCGCGCTCGCGATGTGCGGCGTCAGCACCACGTTGGGCACGGTCAGCAGGTCGGGGTGGACCCTGGGCTCGCCTTCGAACACATCGAGGCCCGCCGCCGCGATGCGCTTCTCGCGCAGCGCCACGGCCAGCGCCGCGTCGTCGACGATGCCGCCGCGCGCAATGTTCACCAGCGTGGCGGTCGGCTTCATCAGCGCGATCTCGGCGGCGCCGATGGTGTGGTGCGAAGCCGGCGAGTAAGGCACCACCAGCACCACGTGGTCGGCCGTCTTGAGCAGCTCTTCCTTGCCCACGTAGCTGGCCTTGCATTCGGCTTCGAGCGCGGCGTCGAGGCGCGAGCGGTTGTGATAGACCACCTTCATGCCGAAGCCGTGCGCACCGCGCTTGGCAATGCCTTGCCCGATGCGGCCCATGCCGATGATGCCGAGCGTGGCGCCATGGATGTCGGAGCCCGCGAACATGTCGTAGCTCCACTTCTCCCACTTGCCCGCACGCAGGAAGTGTTCGCTTTCGGTGATGCGGCGCGCCGTGGCCATCAGCAGCGCGAAGCCGAAATCGGCCGTGGTCTCGGTCAGCACGTCGGGCGCGTTGGTGCCGAGCACGCCGTGCGCGGCCATCGCATCGACATCGAAGTTGTTGTAGCCCACGGCCATGTTGGCGCAGATCTTCAGGTCGGGACAGGCGTCGAGCACCGCGGCGTCGATGCGCTCGCTGCCGGTGGTGAAGGCGCCCTGCTTGCCTTGCAGCCTGGCGATGAGCTGCTCCTTGCTCCAGGTTTCGTCGGAGGGGTTCGACTCGACCTCGAAATGCTGCGAGAGGCGTTCGATGGTTTCGGGAAAGATCGCGCGTGCGACCAGGATCTTGGGCTTGCTCATGATGTGTGCGCTCAGAGGAAGAAGATGAAGGTGGAGAGGACGAACAACGGAACCAGGATGGCCACGGACCACGCCATGTAGCCGAAGAAGCTCGGCATGGGCACGCCGCGGCTCTCGGCGATGGCCTTGACCATGAGGTTGGGCGCGTTGCCGATGTAGGTGTTGGCACCCATGAAGACGGCGCCGGCCGAGATGGCGGCGAGCGTGGTGGCGTAGGTGGTCATCAGCGCGGCCGGATCGCCGCCCGCGGTGTTGAAGAACACCAGGTAGGTCGGCGCGTTGTCGAGGAACGAGCTCAGCACGCCGGTGGCCCAGAAATACATCGCGGGATCGGGCTGGCCGTCGGCGCGCGTCACGGCCGACACGACGGCGCCGAACGGCCCCTGCGTGCCGGCCTTCAGCATCGCGATCACGGGGATGATGGTCAGGAAGATGCCCGCGAACAACTTGGCCACCTCGGCCATCGGGCCCCATTCGAACTGGTTGTCGGCGTGCACGCTGGGCGATGTGAGCCTGTATGACACCACGGCGATCAACGCCAGCCCCCCGTCGCGCACCAGGGCCGGCAGGCCGACTTCGGTGCCGAACACATCGAACGCCACCGGTGATTTCCAGAAGCCGCTGAGCAGCACCAACGCGACAACGCCCCCCAGCAGCCAGAAGTTGGCGGCACCGTCGAAGCCGACGCGCTGCGTGTCGGGCGTCGGATCGACCGGCAGCACGCCTTCCTTGCGGTAGTAGTGGCGGTCGATGGCATAGAACAGCGCCAGCAGCACGGCGAGGATGAAAAGCGTTTCGGGCAGGATGTTCTGCGCGGTCCAGAAGAAGCCCACGCCCTTGAGGAAGCCGAGGAACAGCGGCGGGTCGCCCAGCGGCGTGAGCGCGCCGCCCGCATTCGAGACGATGAAGATGAAGAACACGATCACATGCACCCGGTGCACGCGGTTGTCGTTGGCGCGGATCAGCGGCCGGATCAGCAACATCGAGGCGCCCGTGGTGCCCATGAAGCTCGCGAGCACCGCGCCGATCGCGAGGATCGCCGTGTTGAGGCCGGGCGCGCCATGCAGGTTGCCGCGAATGTGGATGCCGCCCGCCACCGTGAAGAGCGCCGTCAGCAGGATGATGAACGGGATGTACTCGGCCAACAGGGCATGCACGAGCTGCGCGCCTGCCAGCCCGACCCCGTAGGTGGCGGCAAAGGGCACCAGGAAGGCCAGCGCCCAGGCGGCGGAAATCTTGCCGTAGTGGTGATGCCAGAAGGACGGCGCGACAAGCGGCAGCAGCGCGATCGACAGCAGGATGCCGGCAAACGGCACGCCCCAGAGCGGCGAGAGCCGGGCGCCGTCGAAATCGGCGGCCACTGCGAGCCCCGGCACCAACAGCATCAAAAAGAAAAGGCCTCTTCCAGGAACTAGGGGGCGCCTCATGCCTCGATCTCGAACACCTGGCGCAGGTACGCCAGGTATTTTTCGTCTTCGCACATGTTCTTGGACGGCGTGTCCGACAGCTTGGCCACCGGCTGCCCGTTGCAGTGGATCATCTTGATGACGATCTGCAGCGGCTCGTAGCCGAGGTCGTTGGTGAGGTTGGTGCCGATGCCGAAGGCCAGCTGGCAGCGGCCGCGGAACTGCTGGTAGAGCTCGATGGTGCGCGGCACCGTGAGGCCGTCGCTGAAGATCAGCGTCTTGGTGAGCGGATCGACCCGGTTCGCGACATAGTGCGCCAGCATGCGCTCGCCCCACTGGAACGGGTCGCCGCTGTCGTGGCGGGCGCCGTCGAACAGCTTGCAGAAGTACAGGTCGAAGTCGCGCAGGAAGGCGCTCATGCCGTACACGTCGGACAGCGCGATGCCGAGGTCGCCGCGGTATTCGCGCGCCCAACTCTCGAAGCCGAAGATCTGGCTGTCGCGCAGCCGGGGGCCGAGCGCCTGGCAGGCCTGCAGGTATTCGTGGGCCATGGTGCCCAGCGGGATCAGGCCCAGCTTCATCGCATACAGCACGTTGCTGGTGCCCGCGAGCTGGGGCAGCCGGGCGCCGGGCTTCGTGTGCACCGGCGGCGGCGTGACGGCGCCCAGCCGTGCGTTCAGGGTGCGCAGGACCTCTTCGTGCCAGTCTTTCGAGAAGCGGCGGCGCGTACCGTAGTCGGCGATCTTGAGGTCGGCCAGGCCGGCATCCTGCAGCTGGGCGATCTTGGTCTCGAGCCGGCGGCGGCCTTCCTCGAAGTCGGGCTTCTTCTGCGTGTTGCGGAAATAGACCTCATTGACGATCGCCAGCACCGGGATCTCGAACAGGATGGTGTGCAGCCACGGCCCCTGGATGCGGATCTCGAGCTCGCCCGAGGGCTGCGGAATGATGTTGATGTACTTCTCGTTGAGCCGGAAGAGTCCGAGGAAGTCGACGAAATCGCTCTTGATGAAGCGCATCGACCGCAGGTAGGCCAGTTCGGCGTCGCGGAACTGCAGCGAGCACAGGCTGCGCACCTCGTCGCGGATCTGGCCCGCGAACTGCGCCAGGTCGACGCCGGGGTTGCGGCACTTGAACCGGTACTCGACCCGGGCGCCCGGGAAATGATGCAGAACGACCTGCATCATCGTGAACTTGTAGAGGTCGGTGTCGAGCAGGCTGTGAATGATCATGGTCGTCGGTGCGCGGTGTCTCAAACTTTCGGCGTCCGTTCGATTATCACGGGCCGCGTCGGCCTCTGCCTACGGGGGCTGCGCAGCACGTCCTACCGGCAGGGTGAATGCCTCGCGGAACATTGGTTTCACGGCGGCGACACAGCCGCTGAATCAACCTCTCAAGGAGATTCGCATGAACAGGGACACCATCGAAGGCAACTGGAAACAGCTCAAGGGCAGGGTCAAGGAGCAATGGGGCAAGCTGACCGACGACGACTTCGACGTCATCGCCGGCAAGCGCGACCAGTTGCTCGGCCGCATCCAGGAACGCCACGGCATCAGCCGCGAAGAAGCCGAAAAGCAGGTCAAGGACTGGGAATCGCGCGACGGCCGTTCGCCCGACGCGCTCTGGTTCGAAAAGTATTGACGCAGGGCCGGCCGCTGCGCACCCGCCATCCCATCATCCACCTCGAAGGAAAACTCCAATGAAAAGACATCTGCTCATGCTCGCCCTCGCCTCCACCTGTTTCGTCGCCACCCAGGCCGGTGCGATGACCAAGGACGAGTACAAGGTCGCCAAGGAAAAGATCGAGGCCGAGTACAAGGTCGCCAAGGCCCGGTGCGACACGATGAAGGACAACGCCAAGGACGTCTGCCAGAAGGAAGCCAAGGGCAAGGAAGACGTGGCCAAGGCCGAACTGGAACAGGCTTACCAGCCGAGCGACAGCCACGTCCGCAAGGTGGCTGAAGAGAAAGTGAAGGCCACCTACGAAGTCGCGAAGGAAAAGTGCGACGACCAGAAGGGCGACGCCAAGGCCGCCTGCGTGAAGCAGGCCAAGGCCGACGAAGCCCAGGGCAAGGCCGATATCAAGGCCATGAAGAAGACCATGTAAGGCATCGCGGCCTGCCCGGCCGCACGGCAAAGGACAACGGCGCCCTCGGGCGCCGTTTTTCGTGGGTCAGGCTTTCAGCGCATCGACCACGCGCTGCAGCGCCTCGGGCAACGGCACCGGCCGCTGGGTTGCACGGTCCACGTAGACGTGCACGAAGTGGCCCTGGGCAGCAGCGGTGTCCGAGCCCTCGGCAAACAGCGCGATTTCATAGCGCACGCTCGAACGCCCCGCCTGGGCCACCCGGATGCCCGCCTCCACCGTCTCGGGGAATGCGATCGGCGCGAAGTAGTTGCACTGCGTCTCGACCACGAAGCCGATGACCTGGCCCGCGTGGATGTCGAGCGCGCCGCGCTCGATGAGCAGCGCGTTCACCGCAGTGTCGAACCAGCTGTAGTAGACGACGTTGTTGACGTGGCCGTACATGTCGTTGTCGGCCCAGCGCGTCGGGATGCTGCGAAACGCACGGTAGCTGCCGCGGGAATGCGGCGTGGGTTTGGTGGCGGAGCTCATCGCGCGGCATTTTGCCAGCGGCGCCAGTGTTCGAAAGCGACCCTGAAGGTGCCGAGCTGCACCTGCACGGTCTCGGCGATGTCGCTGGCGTAGCCGCCGGCCATGGCAAAGGCCGTCGGGATGCGGCGCTGCCAGGTCCAGTCGAACACGCGCCTGTCGCGCGCCTCGAGCCCGTCGAAGCTGAGCTTGAGGCGGCCGAGTCGGTCGCGCTCGAAGGGATCGGCCCCTGCGAGGTAGATCACGAGGCCGGGCGAGAAGCGGCGGTCGAGTTCGTCGAGGGCGTGCTCCAGGGCGGTGAGATAGTCGGCATCGCCGCAGCCGTCGGGCAGTTCCACGTCGAGGTCGCTCACCTCCTTGCGGAACGGGAAGTTCTTCTGGCCATGCAGCGAGAGCGTGAAGACGCTTGGGTCGTCGCGGAAGATGCTGGCCGTGCCGTTGCCCTGGTGCACGTCGAGATCGATCACCACGACCTTGAGCCGGCGCCCGCTTCGCCCGTGCTCCGCCTGCATCAGCCGGGCCGCCACCGCCGCATCGTTGAAAACGCAGAAGCCGCCGCCCTTGTCGGCATGGGCGTGGTGCGTCCCGCCGGCCATGTTGGCCGCCACGCCGCCGGCAAAGGCCGCCCGGCAGGCCGCGATGGTCGCACCGGTGGAACGGCGCGAGCGCTCGACCATGGCCTCGCTCCAGGGAAAACCGATCTCGCGCATCGACTGCGGGCTCACGCTGCCGTCGCTGATGGCGGCGATCCACTGCGGCGTGTGGGCCAATGCCAGCTCGCCGTCGCTGGCGCGCGGGGCCTGGTCCATCTCGACGGCCGGCAGGTGCTCCAGCAGGCGGTCGCGCAGCAAGGCGTAGCGTGACATGGGAAAGCGATGCCCCGGCGGCAGGGGCAACACGAAGTGGCCGGAATAGAAGGCGCGCATGCCAGCATTCTGCGACGCGGCCCGATTTAGAAAGCGGCCTCTAGATTGCTGCAAAGCAGCAAAAACCCCTTGATCGCAAAACTCAGCTGCCTATACTTGAGGCCATGCTGCACCGCAACATGAACGACGAGGCAGCGCAACGTGAACCGACCGCTCAACCACCTTTCTGGAGATCCCAAATGGCCCTGACCGCTGACCAAATCCTCGCCGCTCAAAAAGCAAACCTCGAAACCCTGTTCGGCCTGACCACCAAGGCTTTCGAAGGCGTCGAAAAGCTCGTCGAGTTGAACGTCACCGCGTCCAAGGCCGCCCTGGCTGAAGCCGCCGGCACCGCCCAAGCCGCCCTGAACGTCAAGGACGCCCAAGAGCTGCTGACGCTCCAAGCCAGCCTGTTCCAGCCCCTGGCCGAAAAGACCGCCGCCTACAGCCGTCATCTGTACGACATCGCCCAAGGCACCGGCGCCGAGTTCTCCAAGGCTTTCGAAGCCAAGGCCGCTGAAGCCCAGCAAGCCTTCGTCGGCCTCGTCGACAGCGCTTCCAAGAACGCACCCGCCGGCTCGGAAACCGCCGTTGCCGTGCTGAAGAGCGCCGTGGCTGCCGCCAACAACGCTTTCGAATCGGTCCAGAAGGCTGTCAAGCAGGCTTCCGACGTCGCCGAAGCCAACTTCAACGCCGTGTCGACGCAAGCCGTCGCCGCTGCGAAGACCGCGACGGCTTCGCGCAAGCGCTGAGCTTTCGACCACCACCAGTTGTCTCCTTGGGTCCTCACGGATCCAATTCAAGCCTCGTCTTCGGACGGGGCTTTTTTTTGCCCGGTGGGTGTCTTCGATAATGCCGGTCTCATTTCAGGAGACTCTTCATGCAGATCGACGGCAAGGTTTTTATCGTGACCGGGGGCGCCTCGGGCCTCGGCGAAGGTGCGGCGCGCATGCTGGCGGCGAACGGCGGCAAGGTGGTGATCGCCGACATGCAGGCCGACAAGGGCGAGGCCGTCGCGCGTGACATCGGCGGCGTGTTCGTCCCATGCGACGTGAGCCAGGAGGCCGATGGCCAGGCCGTCGTTGCCGCAGCCACGAAGCTCGGCAAGCTGGTGGGCCTGGTCAACTGCGCCGGCATCGCGCCGGCCGAGAAGACGGTCGGCAAGAACGGCCCCCACGCGCTCGCCGTGTTCAGCAAGACTGTCACGGTCAACCTGATCGGCAGCTTCAACATGATCCGCCTCGCGGCCGACGCGATGAGCAAGAACGAGCCCGAAGCCACCGGCGAGCGCGGCGTGCTGATCTCGACCGCCTCGGTCGCCGCCTACGACGGCCAGATCGGCCAAGCCGCCTACAGCGCCTCGAAGGGCGGCGTGGTCGGCATGACGCTCCCCATTGCCCGCGACCTCGCACGCAACGGCATCCGCAACATGACCATCGCCCCCGGCATCTTCGGCACGCCCATGCTCTTCGGCATGCCGCAGGAAGTGCAGGACGCGCTGGCCGCCAGCGTGCCCTTCCCTTCCCGCCTCGGTACGCCCGAGGACTACGCCAAGCTCGCGAAGCACATCATCGAGAACGACATGCTCAACGGGGAGGTGATTCGTCTCGACGGAGCAATTCGACTTCCTCCCCGGTGAGCGGCGGCACCGCCGTGCTGCCGGTGCGGTCCAGCCGCTCGTACTGGGCGATCACCTGGGCGCCCAGCAGCACGAGCGTGGCGGCGATCTCCAGGCTCAGCAGCACCACGATCGCCGTGGTGAGCGAGCCGTAGACCACGTTGACCTGCGAGAGGGTCGAGAAGTACCAGATCAGCACCCGCCGCGTCGCCTCCCACAGCAGCGCGGCGGTCACGCCGCCCAGCAGCGCGTGGCGCAGCGACATCCGGCCCGCCGGCATCACGAGGTAGAGCGAGGTCAGCATGAAGATCTCGCCCCCCAGCCCCAGCAGGTAGAGCAGCAGGCCCGAAACCCCCGACAGCGACCAGCTGCGGCCCAGCAGGTCGACGCTTTCCTGCCCGACCAGCTGCAAGGCGCCCGATACCAGCGTCACCAGCAGCAGCCCCACGCACAGGCACAGGATGTAGACGTAGGGCATGACGGCCGAAACCAGGAAATGCCGCTTGTGATCCGCCTTGCGGTGATGAAAGATCACCGCCATCGCACTCTCGAGAATGCTGAAGGCGAGCGAGCTGAAGAAGATCATCGTCACCAGCAGCACCGGCCCCATCACGTCGCGGTGATCGAGAAAGCTCGACAGCTCCGCCACGATGGCCTTCGACTGCCCCGGCAGCAGCCATTCGAGATACCGGCCGATGGTGCGCAACAGCTCGGCCTGCTCGATGACATGCGACAGCGCGATCACGCTCACGATCAGCAGCGGCACGATGGACAGCAGCGCGTAATAGGCCACCGCGCCTGCCAGCAGCAGGCCCTGGTTGGCGCGGAAGGCCTTGAGCGCGTCCCAGATGAACCTCAAGGGATGGCGCAGCAGCGGCGCGACGTGTTGCAATGGGTTGGGCGTCGTCATGCGGTGGGAATCCGGATCACGGTCAGTATGCCGTCCGGCCGCGGGCATGCGGCCGCTTGCGTATGATTTGCCGCTCTTCGCCTACATGACCATCCCCGCTTCATTCATCCAGGAACTCATCGCGCGCGCCGATGTGGTCGAAATCGTCGGCCGCTACGTGCAGCTCAAGAAGGCCGGCGCCAATTTCATGGGGCTGTGCCCCTTCCACGGCGAGAAATCCCCCTCTTTTTCCGTCAGCCCGACCAAGCAGTTCTATCACTGCTTCGGCTGCGGGGTGCATGGCAACGCGATCGGCTTCCTGATGGAGCACGCGGGCATGGGCTTCGTCGAGGCGGTGCACGACCTGGCCGGCCAGTACGGCCTGCAGGTGCCCGAGGACGACGCTTCGCCCGCCGAACGCGCCCGCGCGGCCACCCAGCGCCAGAAGCAGGCCACGCTGACCGACGTGCTCGAAAAGGCCGGCGAGGCCTATCGCAAGGCGCTGCGGCAGGCGCCCGGGGCCATCGAATACCTCAAGGGCCGGGGCGTCTCCGGCGAAGTGGCCAGGCAGTTCGGCATCGGCTATGCGCCCGCCGGATGGCGCTCGCTGGCCAGCGTCTTTCCCGACTACGACGACCCGCTGCTCGCCGAGAGCGGGCTGGTGATCGTCAACAACGAGGAAGGCCAGCTCAGCGACAGCGAAGCCAAGCGCTACGACCGCTTCCGCGACCGCGTGATGTTCCCCATCCGCAACGTCAAGGGCGAATGCATCGGCTTCGGCGGGCGCGTGCTCGGCGACGAAAAGCCCAAGTACCTGAACTCGCCCGAAACGCCGGTGTTCAGCAAGGGCCGCGAGCTCTACGGCCTCTACGAAGCGCGCGCCGCCTTCCGCGACCGCGGCTACGCACTGGTGACCGAGGGCTACATGGACGTGGTGGCCCTCGCCCAGCTCGGCTTTCCGAACGCGGTGGCCACGCTCGGCACCGCCTGCACGACCGAGCACGTGCAGAAGCTCTTCCGCTTCACCGAGTCGGTGGTGTTCAGCTTCGACGGCGATGCCGCCGGCCGCCGCGCCGCGCGCAAGGCGCTCGACGGCGCCCTGCCCTACGCCACCGACGTGCGCAGCATCAAGTTCCTGTTCCTGCCGGCCGAGCACGACCCCGACAGCTTCATCCGCGAATTCGGTGCCGAGGCCTTTGCCCGTTTCGTGACCGAGGCCACGCCGCTGTCGCGCTTCATGCTCGAGGCCGCCCGCGAAGGCTGCGACCTCACCACCGCCGAAGGCCGCGCCCACATGACCAGCAACGTGCGCCCGCTCTGGAGCGCCATGCCGGACGGCGCCCTCAAGCGGCAGCTGCTCAGCGAGATCGCCACGCTGGTGCAGCTCGACGCGCCGGCGCTCTCCGAACTCTGGGCCGCCACCCCCGGCCCGCGCAAGGCCGCGGCGCCGCCCGCGCCGCGCTACAGCGAACCGGGGGGCGACGACGGCGGCTATCCGGACATGCCGCCCCCCATGGAATATGAAGCGCCTCGCTATGAAAGCGATAGCAAACCGCGCGGCAAATTCGTCAAGGGCAAGCGCTGGGGCGGCAAGTACGAGGCGCCGATCGAGCCGTTGCGCGGACGGGGCAAGCCCCCGAGCCGGCCCGATGTGGCGGTGCGGCTGCTGCTGTCGAACATGGCGCAGTGGGATGCGCTCTCGCACGAACTCCACCTCCTGCTGTGCGAGCTGCCCGGCCCGCACGGCGCGCTCTTCACCTGGCTCGACAGCCAGCTGCACGAGCACGGCGTGCAGCCATGGGCTGCGCTGCGCGAAGGCATGCGGGGGCTGGATTTCGAGGCACTGGCCGAGCAGCTCATGAACGTCGCCGACAACGCCCCGGTGGCGGAGGGCGAAGAGGAACAGCACCTTGCCGATGCCGCCAAGGAGCTCGCGAGCGTGCTCGACTTCATGCTGGACGACCGCCTCAAGGCCCAGCAGAGCGAGGCCATCGCCTCGGTCGGGAAAGACCCGAAGGCCCTGGAGCGCTACAAGGCGCTCGAGGCGCGGCGGTTGGAATTGCGCAACCGCCTGAGCCCCCGCGGCTCGGAAACTGCTTGAAATTTACGCAATGCGCTATAATGTAAGGCTTCGCAACTGGCGAAATTAGGCAAGAGCGACAGCAGCACCTCCGGGCCGACCCCTAGCGCAACGCACTCCAACGGTAAATTCCGGCGGAAAGGGTCAATAACCGCAAGGACTGCACACCAAATGTTCGCCCGACATCTTGCCTGCTGAGGAATTCGTTCCTCTTTCCCAATTGTTCTATGTCCGTGCCTGTGCGCGGGCTGTGGTGGCGCTGCCCGAATGGCAGTGCGCCTGTGATTTTCGCTTGGTCCATCTTGTCGCAACGAGGTCGTATGCCCAGTTCAAAGAAGCCTGCTATTTCACTCGCCAAAAGCGTCGCCAAAAAGCCTGTCGCAGAAAAACCGTTGAAAGTCGGCGCGATGCCGGCAACTAAGACGGGTGCCGCCGCGTCCAAATCGGCAGCCGCAACGAAAGTGAAAACCGTGCCCACGAAATCGACCTCTCTCGACGATCCCAAGAAAGCCGCCGCCAAGACGGCCGCCGCTCCCGCTGCCAAGAAAGTCGGCCGCCCGCCCAAGGCTGCCGGTGCCGCCGCACCTGCCACCGGCGCCAAGCGCGGCCGCAAGCCCAAGGCCGGCAATGAAGCCGCCGAGAGCGACATCGACCTGTCGGACATCGAGGACGACCTGGCCGGCGAAGAGCCGGCGGCTGCAACGACCACCGAAGAGAAGGTCAAGCCCCTGCGCATGAAGATCAGCAAGGCGAAGGAACGCGCCTTGATGAAGGAGTTCGGCCTCGACGAGACCGTGCTCTCCGAAGAAGACCTGGCCAAGCGCCGCTCGCGCCTGAAGACCCTGATCACGCTCGGCAAGACCCGCGGCTACCTCACGCACGGCGAAATCTCCGACCACCTGCCCGACAAGCTGGTCGACGCCGAGACCATGGAAGTCGTGGTCACCATGCTCAACGACATGGGCGTGGCGGTGTACGAGCAAACGCCCGACGCCGAAACCCTGCTGCTGAACAACACCGCCCCCACCGCCACCACGGTGGAAGAAGCCGAGGAAGAAGCCGAAGCCGCGCTCTCCACGGTGGACAGCGAATTCGGCCGTACCACCGACCCGGTGCGCATGTACATGCGTGAAATGGGCACGGTCGAGCTGCTGACGCGCGAAGGCGAAATCGAAATCGCCAAGCGCATCGAAGGCGGCCTCATGGCCATGATGGAAGCCATCTCGGCCTCCCCCGCCACCATCGCCGAGATCCTGCGCCTGGCCGCCGAGATCCGCGAAGGCAAGGTCGTCATCTCGACCATCGTCGACGGCTTCTCGAACCCCAACGAGGCCGACGACTACGTGGCCGAAGAAGACTTCGACGAATTCGACGAGGAAGACGACGACGACGGCAAGGGCGGCTCCAAGGCCCTCACCAAGAAGCTCGAGGAACTCAAGCGCGACGCGCTCGAGCGTTTCGACCGCATCGCGTCGATGTTCGAGAAGGTCCACAAGATCTACGACAAGGAAGGCTACGGCACGCCCGCGTACGAGAAGGCCCAGCAGGCCCTGTCGGACGAGCTCATGACCATCCGCTTCACGGCCAAGACCATCGAGAAGCTGTGCGACCTGGTGCGCACGCAGGTCGACGACGTGCGCAAGAAGGAACGCGAGCTGCGCCGCATCATCGTGGACAAGTGCGGCTTCCCGCAGGACGAGTTCATCCGCGACTTCAGCGGCTACGACAAGAACGGCAACCGCATCGCCTCGAACCTGCTGAACCTCAAGTGGGTCGAGAAGCAGGCCGCCGCCGGCAAGCCCTGGAGCGCCGTGCTCGCGCGCAACATTCCGCCGGTGCAGGAACTGCAGCAGCGCCTCACCGACATCCAGTCGCGCGTGGTGGTGCCGCTGACCCAGCTCAAGGACATCAACAAGCGCATGAACGAAGGCGAATCGTCTTCGCGCGACGCCAAGAAGGAAATGATCGAGGCCAACCTGCGCCTCGTGATCTCCATCGCCAAGAAGTACACGAACCGCGGCCTGCAGTTCCTCGATTTGATCCAGGAAGGCAACATCGGCCTGATGAAGGCGGTGGACAAGTTCGAATACCGCCGCGGCTACAAGTTCTCGACCTACGCCACGTGGTGGATCCGCCAGGCCATCACCCGCTCGATCGCCGACCAGGCGCGCACCATCCGCATCCCGGTGCACATGATCGAGACGATCAACAAGATGAACCGCATCTCGCGCCAGCATCTGCAGGAGT
>Ga0102589_1003091_pt1 | contig 17826 bp, 17 predicted proteins | sample AraplaMF_Col_mLB_FD_76858 | JGI IMG/M metagenome (GOLD analysis project Ga0102589, IMG submission 76858) | Arabidopsis root microbial communities from the University of North Carolina, USA - plate scrape MF_Col_mLB | ecosystem: Host-associated > Plants > Roots > Endosphere | place: USA... | reverse complement strand
GTACTTGGTGTCGAAGTCCTTCGCGCGCGAATCGGCGACGCGGAAGTCGAAACCCTGGCCCTTGCGCGCCAGCGTGCAGCTCCACCAGCCGGTGGGGTAGCACGGCTGCGGGAAGGGCAGCGTCTGGAACGTGGTGAAGCCGGCCTTGCCCATCTCGGCGCGCATTTCCTTGATCAGCGAAAGCAGCATCAGCGGCGATTCGGACTGCTGGACGAGGATGCCGTCGTCCTTCAACGCGCGGAAGCAGCTTTCGAAGAACGCCTTGTTGAACAGGCCCTCGGCCGGGCCGACCGGATCGGTGGAATCGACGATGACGACGTCGAGCGAGCCCGGCTCGCAGTTCTTCATGTACGCGATGCCGTCGTCGAACAGCAGCGTCGCGCGCGGATCGTCGTTGGCGTCGCACAGTTCCGGGAACCACTTCTCGGCCATGCGCGTGACCTGCTCGTCGATGTCGCACTGCACCGCGCGCTTCACGCCCTGGTGCTTGAGCACCTCGCGCAGCGTGCCGCAATCGCCGCCGCCGATGATCACCACGTTTTCCGGTTTCGCATGGGTGAACAGCGCCGGGTGGGACATCATCTCGTGATAGAAGAAGTTGTCCTTCGTGGTCAGCATCATCGCGCCGTCGATGAGCATCAGGTTGCCCCAGTCGGTGCTCTCGAAGATCTCGATCTTCTGGAACGGCGACTGCACCTCGTCCAGCTTCTTCGTGATGCGGTAGCCGATGGCCGAGCCGGTCGGGTCGAAGTTCTCGTAATGCCAGGAGGTGTTGGTGCTCATGCGCGCATCCCAGGGGAAGGGCCGCCCGGGAGCGCGTCGTCGACGTGCCCGGGGCAGCGGGAAAAGGGGCGGCATTGTAGCGGAGAGCGCGTTACGGGCCGGACGCGGACATTCGTCGCCGCCGGAACGGGGCCGTTCGCCCCCGCACTGTAGAATGCGCGTCCCCCCGCCTCCCCCGGAACCGCGCCGATGTCCGACTGGTCGCTAGATCAGGCCCGCAAGACCTACTCGATCCCGCACTGGTCGGAAGGCTATTTCGACGCGGGCGCGAACGGGCAGGTCGTCGTGCGCCCGCGCGGCGAGAAGGGCCCGGCCATCTCGCTGCCGCAGGTCGTCGATGCCGCCAAGGCCAACGGCGCCAAGCTGCCGCTGCTGGTGCGTTTCCCCGACATCCTCGGCGATCGCCTGGGCAAGCTGCAGGCCGCCTTCGCGCAGGCGCAGGCCGACTGGGGCTATGCCGGCGGCTACACGGCCGTGTATCCGATCAAGGTGAACCAGCATCGTGGCGTCGCCGGCACGCTGGCCTCGCACCGTGGCGAAGGCTTCGGCCTGGAGGCGGGCAGCAAGCCGGAGCTGATGGCCGTGCTCGCGCTGTCGCGGCCGGGCGGCCTGATCGTCTGCAACGGCTACAAGGACCGCGAATACATCCGCCTGGCGCTGATCGGCCGCAAGCTCGGCATGGAAACCTTCATCGTCATCGAGAAGCCGTCCGAACTGGCGCTGGTGATGGAAGAAGCCGCCGCGCTCGGCGTGAAGCCGGGCCTGGGCGTGCGCATGCGCCTGGCCTCGCTCGGTGCGGGCAAGTGGCAGAACAGCGGCGGCGACAAGGCGAAGTTCGGTCTCTCGCCGCGCCAGGTGCTGGACCTGTGGAAGAAGCTGCGCGACTCGGGCATGACCGACACGCTGCAGCTGCTGCATTTCCACATGGGCTCGCAGATCTCAAACGTGCGCGACATCGCCAACGGCATGCGCGAAGCCACGCGCTATTTCGTCGAGCTCTCGCGCCTGGGCGCGAACGTGCGCTACATGGACGTCGGCGGCGGCCTGGGCATCGACTACGAAGGCACGCGTTCGCGCGGTTACTGCTCGATCAACTACGGCGTGCAGCAGTACGCCAATTCGATCGTGCAGCCGCTGTCGGACGCCTGCGCCGAACACGGGCTGGTGCCGCCGCGCATCGTCACCGAATGCGGCCGCGCGATGACCGCGCACCACGCCGTGCTGGTGGCCAACGTCGCCGAAGTCGAGGAAGCGCCGGAAGGCCGCATCCCGGACGTGCACAACGACGAGCCGATGGTGATCCGCCACCTGCGCGAGGTTCATGCCGAACTGGAGCAGCGCCCGCCGGTGGAGCTGTTCCACGAAGCGCAGCACCACCACAGCGAGGGCCTGCAGTTGTATGCGCTGGGCCAGCTGGACCTGGTGCATCGCGCGCGCATCGACGACCTGTTCTATGCCATCGCGCACGACGTGCGCCGTCGCCTGAGCTACGACGAGAAGAGCCATCGCGAGCTGCTGGACGAACTCAACGACCGCCTCGTCGACAAGTACTTCGTCAATTTCAGCGTGTTCGAATCGATCCCGGACGTGTGGGCGATCGACCAGGTGTTCCCGATCCTGCCGATCGAGCGCCTGGACGAGGAACCGACGCGCCGCGGCGTGCTGGCCGACATGACCTGCGATTCCGACGGCACGGTGAAGACCTACGTCGAGAACGAAGGGCTGGACACGTCGCTGCCGCTGCACGCGACGCGTCCGGGCGAGACGTACCGCATCGGCTTCTTCCTGGTGGGCGCGTATCAGGAAATCCTGGGCGACATCCACAACCTGTTCGGCGACACCGACGCGGTGGAAGTGCGCATCGAAGGCGACAGTTACCAGCTGACGCAGCAGCGTCGCGGCGACACGACCGACGTGATGCTCGATTACGTCGGCTACCGCCTCGACGACCTGCGCGCGGCCTACCGCGAGAAGGTCGCCGCGGCCGGCTTGCCGGCCGACGAGGCGGCGAGCCTAGACGCGGCGCTGGAGACCGGCCTGACCGGTTACACCTACCTCGACGACGTGCCGCTGGCATGAGCACGGACGCAAAGCGGTTCCTGATCCTCACCCGGCGGACGGCGGCGTTCGACGACGCCGTGATCGCCCCGCACTACGCGCATCTGGACGCGCTGCGTGAAGACGGCCGGCTGGAACTGGCCGGGCCGTTCTTTGACAGGGCGATTCCCGACAGGAGTGGCGGCGCATATCTGGTCCGGGCCGGTAATCTGGCCGAAGCCGAGGCCATCGCGTTCGCCGACCCGGTGCACACCAGCGGTTCCTCGGTCGTCACCCTGCACGAATGGAACGCCTCGCCCTGAACGGGCGGCGTTCTTCTTTATCAATCAACGGAACAAGCAGATGAAAGTTGGCGTTATTGGTCTGGGTGCGATGGGCACTCCGATGGCCCGCTACGTGCACGCCAAGGGCATGCTCACCGCGGTGGGCAACCGTACCCAGGCCAAGGCCGATGCGCTCGCCGCGGAGCTGAGCGTCCGCGCCGCGCGTTCGGCGGCGAACTTCGCCGATTGCGATGTGGTCGTGCTGTGCGTGTCGCTCGATGCCGACGTGCTGGAGAACGTCACCGCGCTGGCCGACGTGCTCAAGCCCGGTGCGATCGTGATCGACCATTCCACGGTTGCCGTGGACACCGCGCGCCGCTGCGCCGCGATGCTGGGCGCGCACAACATCGGTTTCCTGGATGCCCCGGTTTCCGGCGGCGTCGAAGGCGCGCGCAACGGCAAGCTGTCGGTAATGGTCGGCGGCGAAGCGGACGTGCTGGAAACCGCGACGCCGGTGATCGAGAGTTACGCCGCGCGCATCAGCCACATGGGCGCGACCGGTGCCGGACAGGCGACCAAGGCCGTGAATCAGGTGCTGGTCGCGGGCATCAACGAGGCTGTGTGCGAAGGTCTCGCGCTGGGCGAGAAGCTGGGCCTGGATCCGGACAAGCTGTTGCCCACGCTGATGGCCGGCGCCGCCAGCAACTGGTTCCTCGACAAGCGCGGCGCGACGATGCTGCGCGACGAGTTCAACCCCGGCTTCAAGTGCGCGCACATGCTCAAGGACCTGCGCATCGTCGCGGCGATCGCGCGCGATACCGGCGTGCGCACGACCACCGTCGAGCAGGCGCTGGCCGACTACGCCGAGCTGATCGAACGCGGCCAGGGCGAGTCGGATACGTCGGCGTTGATCACGCTCAAGCGCGGCGGCTGAGCGGCGCGGATTCCACGCCTTCTCGTAGGATGGGTTTCGCTTGCGAAACCCATCGCCAAAGCTCCAGACACACAAGATGATGGGTTTCGCGAGCGAAACCCATCCTACGGAGCGTCGATTGAGGCGTGAAGCGTTAAGCCGTCGGTATCAGGCTTAGCGCAAGTCCGATGTCGTAGCCCGGGTAAGCGAAGCGCACCCGGGACCTGTCACGCTTTCCGCCGGGCACGCAGCCGCTCCGCGATCCACGCACCCAGCAACGCGCCCAGCGGCGCCAGCACCAGGTTCGCGCCGATCGCCAAGCGGTTGAACCGCAGCACGCGCGCCAACGTCATCTCCGGCTGCATCGCCACCAGCATGTAGATGGTCGGGATCCAGATCAGCGCGACCAGCGCGATCGCGAACCACACAAAGCGCCGGCCGGCGATCGCACCGCCCGCGGCCATCGAGACGAACATGCCCGCCAGGTCGAACAGCGGCAACTCGCCCATCGGCGTGGTCACCACCTGCTGGAGCTTCGCGCCGAGCATGTAGCCGACGAAGGCGAACAGCATCAGCCCGACGATCGAGGCGATGCAGCCCGACGCAATACGCTTGTCCATCCGTTTCCCCAAGGATCCCGTTGCGGGATCGCGGCAGTCTAGCGGGGGAAGGCGACGTTCGCGGTGATCGCGGTCGCGGCTCTGGATGCAGGCCCGCGGGATGGGTTTCGCGTCGCGAAGCCCATCATCCTGCGTGTCCGTGGCTGTCGCGATCGGTTCCGCGAGGCGAAACCCATGCTGCGAAGAGGCATGGAGCGGTCGCGAGCCAGCGCCGGCGACCGACTCGAATCACTTCACCTTGATCGCCATGCCCTGCAGCCCGCCGCCGGCGAGCTTGCGCTTGGCGTCGGCCAGATCGCTGGCGGTGCCGTACGGCCCCATGCGCACGCGATACACCGTGTTGCCGTTGATGTTGGCCGATTCGACGCGCGCGCTGAGGCCGAGCATCGCGATGCGCGCCTTCATTTCCTCCGCCTGGCCGGAGGCCTGGAACGCGCCGGCCTGGAGCAGGTAACGGGTGTTGTCGTCGGTGGATGCGCTCGCGGCCGGCGATGTCGGCGTCGCACTGGCCGCCGGCTTGTTGGAACCGGTGTTCGCCGGCTCGGCCGAAGCCGTTGCGGTGGTCGGAGCGGGCGTGTTGCCTTGCGCCGGCGTGCGCGACGGCACGGTGTCGGTGTCTACCGGGCGCGGGAGTGGAGCGGCGGTCTGTGCGCTGGAAGCGGGCGTTGCCGCCGCGTCTGCATCGTCCGCCGACGGACGCGCCTGCTTCTCGCGTTCGGCAGCGCGCTTGGCTTCGGCCTTTTCGCTCGCGGCCAGTTCGGCATCCGACATCGGCACCTCACGCCCCGGAAGCAGGGTGTAGAAGTCGTAATCGGTATCCTTCTTCGCCGGTGCTTCCTTGTCGCGCCTGGCCTTGGACGGGACGGGCGTGGATTCCTCCGCGATCGCCTCCTCGTCGGCGCCGCTCACCGTGGCCGGCTGCGCGTCGGGATTGGGCTGCGGGCGGAAAAAGCCGTCGCCGCTGGACTTGAAGTACTTCGGTGCGACCAGAATCGCCACCACCGCCAGCAGAACGCCCAGCACCATCCACGCCCAGCCGGGCAGGCCGCTGTCGCCACCGGAATTGCGTCGTGCCTGGGACTTGCCTCGCTTCGCCGCCACTTACATCACCTCGGGGGCGCTAACGCCCAGCAGTTCGAGACCGTTCGCCAGCACCTGCCGCGTCGCCATCGCGAGCACGAGACGCGCGTCGCGGGTGTTGGCGTCGTCGACCAGGAACTGGTGGTCGTTGTAGTACGTCTGGAACGTCTGCGCCAGTTCGAGCAGGTAGGCGGCGATCTGGTGCGGTTCCAGGTCGCGACCGGCCGTCTCGACGACGTCGGCGTAACGCAGCAGCGTGGCGATCAGCTCGCGCGCGGGAACATCCTCCAGGTCCAGCGGCTGGGCGAGGCCGTTGGCGGCATCGAACGAGAGTCCGCGCTCCTTCAGCTGGCGCATCAGGCCGTGCATGCGCGCGTGCGACACCTGCACGTAGTACACGGGGTTGTCGAGCGACTGGCTGCGTGCGAAGTCGATGTCGAAGGTCAGCTGCGAATCGGGCTTGCGCGCGATCAGGAACCAGCGCGTCGCATCGCGGCCGACTTCGTCGATGAGATCGCGCAGCGTGAGGTAGCTGCCGGCGCGCTTGGAGAGCTTCACTTCCTCGCCACCGCGCATGACGGTGACCATCTGGTGCAGCACGTATTCCGGCCAGCCCTGCGGAATGCCGCAGTCCAGCGCCTGCAGGCCGGCCTTCACGCGGGCGAGCGAACCGTGGTGGTCCGCGCCCAGCTCGGTGATCGCGCGTTCGTAACCGCGCTGCCATTTGCTCAGGTGGTACGCGACGTCCGGCAGGAAGTAGGTGTACGTGCCGTCGGACTTGCGCATCACGCGGTCCTTGTCGTCGCCGAAGTCGGTGGTGCGCAGCCACAGTGCGCCACCTTCCTCGTACGTGTGGCCGTGGGCGACGAGTTCGCGCACGGTCTCCTCGACCTTGCCGTCGGTGTAGAGCGAGGACTCCAGGAAGTAGGTGTCGAACGACACGCCGTAGGCTTCCAGGTCCAGGTTCTGCTCGCGGCGCAGGTAGGCGACGGCGAACTGGCGGATCGCGTCCAGATCGTTCGCGTCCTTCGCGCCGGTAACGACGTGGCCTTCCACCTCGACGCTGTCGCCGCGCAGGTAGGACGCCGCGACGTCCTTGATGTAGTCGCCGCGATAGCCGTCTTCCGGCCAGTCCGGATGTTCCGGCCCGCGACCCTGCGTGCGCGCCTGCACCGAGATGGCGAGGTTGTTGATCTGCGCGCCGGCGTCGTTGTAGTAGAACTCGCGCGCCACGCTCCAGCCATTGGCATCGAGCACGCGCGCGATGCAGTCGCCGATCACCGCCGCGCGGCCGTGGCCGACATGCAGCGGACCGGTCGGATTGGCCGACACGTATTCCACGCCGGCGCGATGGCCCCTGCCGCTTTCGTTGCGGCCATAGGCGGCGCCACGCTCCAGCACGTCGCCGATCTGGCGGCGCCATGCGCCTTCGTCGACGTAAAAGTTGATGAAGCCCGGGCCGGCGATCTCGACCTTCGCCAGGTCGGAGGTGGCGGGCAACGCGTCGACCAGCGCCTGCGCCATGGCGCGCGGATTCGAGCGCGCGGGCTTGGCCAGCAGCATGGCGGCGTTGGTGGAGAAATCGCCCTGGCCGGCATTCTTGGGACGCTCGATGACGAACTCGGGCGTGGCCAGATCGGCCGGCAGGGTGCCGGCGGCGCGGAGGGCGTCGATCGCCTGCGCCACCAGGGCGCGGAGGTTGGATTTCACGGGATTCTGCGGGGTGCTGCGGGACCGCGCATTGTACGCGAGCGGGCGTGCGGAGCCCGGCCGGAAGGCCGGTATTCACAGCCAGCCCCGCGCCGAGAGCGAGACGGGCGTCCCGTCGCCGACGACGATGTGGTCCAGCAGGCGCACATCGACCAGCGCCAGCGCTTCCTTCAGGCGTGCGGTGATGACGCGATCGGACCCACTGGGCTCGGCATTGCCGCTGGGGTGGTTATGACCGCAGATCGCCGCGGCGGCGTTGAGTGCAAGGGCACGCCGCACGACCTCGCGCGGATGCACCTGGGCGCCATCGATGGTGCCCTGGAAGAGTTCCTCGAATGCGATCGCACGGTGCCGCGTATCCATGAACAACACGGCGAACACCTCGTGCGGACGGCCTCGCAGGCGCTGCGCGAAATACTGGCCGGCGGCGCGTGGGTCGGTCAGCAGGGCGCCGCGCTCCAGTTCCGCACCGAGGAAGCGATGGCCCAGTTCGAGCGAGGCTGCCAGCCGGCAGGCGCGGGCGGGCCCGAGGCCGGGCAGTTTCGCCAGCGCTTTGGGAGGCTTTTCCAAAAGCAGGCGCAGCGAGCCTTGGGCATGGAGCAGGTCGCGCGCCGTGGCGACCGCATCGCGTCCGGGCACGCCGGAGCCGATGAAGATCGCCAGCAGTTGCGCGTCGGAAAGTGCTTTTGCGCCGTGGGCGAGCAGGCGTTCGCGTGGGCGTTCGTCGGGGGGCCACTCGCGAATGTGCATGGGAAGGTCCGTGCGATTGGGAAAGTCGGCGGACGGCCGTCGCTGCGCCGCTGCGATGCACCACCGAGCACCGCCGATGCCGCCGCACGACGAGCCCGCACCACCGCGCTCGTGTGACGGCCGCCCGCCTGTGCGTATTCCACCGCGCTGGCGCGGCGCGCACAGGCGGGCTGGGCAGGTCGTTCGGGTAAGCTAAACACCGAATCGGCGGTAGGTAATTTCCAGATGGTCGAGCCCCGCTCCCTGCGCGAAGCCAGGATCCTGCTATGCGTCTGCGGCGGCATCGCCGCGTACAAGTCGGCCGAACTGGTCCGTCGCCTGCGCGATGCCGGCTGCGACGTCACCGTGGCGATGACGCAGAACGCCCAACAGTTCGTCGGCACCACGACCTTCCAGGCGCTGTCGGGCCATCCGGTACGCACCAGCCTGTGGGACGCCGCCGCCGAAGCCGCGATGGGGCACATCGAACTGGCGCGCTGGGCCGACCGCATCGTGGTTGCGCCGGCGACGGCCAACACGCTGGCCAAGCTCGCCTACGGTTTCGCCGACGATCTCGTCGCGACGCTCTGCCTGGCGACGACCGCGCCGATCACCGTCGCGCCTGCGATGAACCACCGCATGTGGCTGCATCCGGCCACGCAGGCGAACATCGCGACGTTGCGCGAGCGTGGCGTGCAGGTCGTCGGGCCGAACGACGGGCCGCTCGCGGAAGGCGAATCGGGGCCGGGACGCATGAGCGAGCCGGCGGAAATCGTCGCGGCACTCCAGCAGGCGTTCGCATGAGCAGCACGCAACGCCTGCGCGGGATGCGCGTGGTCGTCAGTGCCGGCCCGACGTACGAGGACATCGATCCGGTCCGCTTCATCGGCAACCGCAGCAGCGGGAAGATGGGCTTCGCCGTCGCGCAGGCCGCGGCGAACCTGGGCGCGCAGGTCGTGCTGGTGGCGGGACCGGTGTCGCTGCCAACGCCCGACGGCGTGACGCGCATCGACGTGCGTTCGGCCGCGCAGATGCACGAAGCGGTGCTCGCGCAGTTGCCGGCCGACATCTACATCGGCGCCGCGGCGGTGGCGGATTTCGCGCCCGCGCAGGCCGCCTCCAACAAGATCAAGAAGACCGCCGGGCAGGACACGCTCACCCTGACGCTCGTGCGCACGCGCGACATCCTGGCCGACATCGCCGCGCATCCGCAGCGGCCGACGCTGGTGGTCGGGTTCGCCGCCGAGACCGACCATGTCGAGGCGTACGCCCGCGGCAAGCTCGAGAACAAACGCCTGGACCTGATCGCCGCCAACCGCGTGGGCGTGTCCGGCAGTGGATTCGAGAGCGACGACAACACGCTGGCGGTCTACGCCGCCGATGGCGCCAGTCGCGTGCTGGGGCCGGCGCCGAAGACCGCGCTGGCGCACGACCTGCTCGAACTCATCGCCGGCCGCATTCCAGCCTGAAGGTTGGCACGGTGCTTGCGTGCCTCCCACGGCATGGTCGACCACGGCACGATCACCCGCATCCGCGACGCCATGCCGCGGTGCACCCACCACGACGGACCGCATGAACCACACGCTCGAACTGAAGATCCTCGACCCGCGCTTCGGCGGGGAATGGCCGCTGCCGACCTATGCCACGCCGGCCAGCGCCGGGCTGGACCTTCGCGCCGCGCTGGAGGAGCCGCTGACGCTGCATCCGGGCGATGCGTCGCTGGTGCCGTCGGGCCTGGCGATCCACCTGGGCGATCCGACGATCTGCGCGGTGATCCTGCCGCGTTCGGGGCTGGGGCATAAGCACGGCATCGTGCTCGGGAACGGTACCGGGCTGATCGACGCCGACTACCAGGGCCCGCTGCTGATCAGCGTATGGAACCGCGGTCGCGAGGCTTTTACGATTCAACCGGGGGACCGCATCGCCCAGCTGGTGATCCTGCCGATCGTGCGGGCGGAGCTTGCGGTGGTTGAAGAATTCGAAACCAGCGCGCGTGGCACCGGCGGCTTCGGCCACACCGGCGTGCGCTGACAAAGGGGATGGGAATGAAGGGTCTGGAAAAGGGACAACTCACCGCCGGCGCGGCACAGCTGAAGGTGCTGCTGCCTGTGGTGGCCGCGCTGTTCGTGCTGTTGGCGGCGTTCTTCGGATGGAGCGGCTGGCAGCTGCACCGCGACGGCGCGCGCCAGCTCGCGATCACGCAGGCGCGCAACGCCGCCGTCGAAGGCGCCGTGCGCGCGCTGGGTGTGGAGCAGAAGCAGCTGACCGACCGCCTCGCCGCGCCGACGCTGCAGGCCGCGCTGACGGCCGGCGACCTGGCCGCGGCGTCGCAGGAGCTGGCCAAGGGCTGGAACGGCGCGACCGATGTCGCGGTGCTGCCGCTGGACCTCAACGCCGAATATGCCGCGCTGCCCAAGGGCGGCTACGGCCGGCTGGGCGTGATCGAAGCGGCCCTGGCGGCCAACCGTCCGGTCTCGGGCCTGGTGCAGCACAACGGCGCCCCGCAGCTGGCGCTCGCCGCGCCGGCCCGCGTGGGAGAAAAAGCCGTGGGCGTGGCGTATGTGCGCCTGCCGCTGGAGCGGATCGCCGCCGGCCTCAACAACGTCGACGTCGCCGACGACAGCTACCTGGCGCTGCGCCAGGACGGATTCAGCGCCATCGAGCGCGGCGACAAGACCCTGTCGGGCGGCGCTGAGGCCTTGGCAGCCAAGGTTCCGGGCAGCGACCTGCGCGTCGCTGCGGCCGTCCCGGACGTGGCCGGCGGTCCGTTCGGCATGGAGGCGCTGGGCTGCTTCATCGCCGCGGCGGTGTTCGTGCTGCTGGCCTTCCTGGCCTGGCGTGCACCGCACATGGCGGCCAAGCGCAAGGGGCCGGAAGAGACGGATGAAGAGTCCGTTCAGACGCTGGCGGAGAGCATTGAGGCCAATCCTCCGACACAGGTTTCCGCTCCCGTGACCCCGCCCAAGCCCGCCGCGCCCGTTCCGTCCATCGCCATCGATCGCGGCATCTTCCGCGCCTACGACATCCGGGGCGTGGTCGGGCAGTCGCTGGACGCGGGCGTCGCCGAGCTGATCGGTCATGCCATCGGCTCCCTGATGCACGAGAAGGGCCTGACGGACATCGTCGTCGGCCGCGACGGCCGCCTGTCCGGCCCGACGCTGGTCGAAGGCCTCATCACCGGCCTGCGCAAGGCCGGCCGCAACGTCATCGACATCGGCCTGGCGCCGACCCCGGTCGTGTACTTCGGCGCCTACCACCTGCGCGCGGGCTCCTGCGTGTCGGTGACCGGCAGCCACAATCCGCCGGACTACAACGGCTTCAAGGTCGTCGTCGGCGGCGAGACGCTCTCCGGCGACAGCATCACCGACCTCTACGCGCGCATCGCCGAAGACCGCCTGCACCTGGGCGACCTGGGCACGCTCGTCCAGCGCGACATCTCCGAGGACTACGTCCAGCGCATCGCTTCCGACGTGCAGATCGACCGCCCGTTGCGTGTAGTGGTCGATGCCGGCAACGGCGTGGCCGGCGAGATCGGCCCGCGTGTGCTGGCGGCCATCGGTGCCGACGTCACGCCGCTGTACTGCGACATCGACGGTACGTTCCCGAACCACCATCCGGACCCGAGCGAGCCGCACAACCTCACCGACCTCATCCGCATGGTCCAGCGCCTGGAAGCCGACGTCGGCATCGCCTTCGACGGCGACGGCGACCGCTTGGGCGTGGTCACGCGCGAAGGCGAGAACATCTTCCCGGACCGCCTGTTGATGCTGTTCGCGGCCGACGTGCTCGAACGCAACCCGGGCGCGGTGATCCTGTTCGACGTGAAGTGCACCGGCCGCCTGCCGGGGCACATCCTTCGCCACGGCGGCAGCCCGCTGATGTGGAAGACGGGGCATTCGCTGATCAAGGCCAAGATGCGCGAGACCGACGCGGAGCTGGCCGGCGAGATGAGCGGCCACTTCTTCTTCAAGGAACGCTGGTACGGCTTCGACGACGGCATCTACGCCGCCGCGCGCCTGCTGGAGATCCTCGCCGCGCAGCCGCGCACGCCCAGCGAGACGCTCAACGCGCTGCCCAACGGCATCTCGACGCCGGAGATCAAGGTCGATGCGCCGGACGGCGACCCGCACAGCTTCGTGGACTGGTTCCGCGACGAGGCCAAGTTCGAAGGCGCGCGACTGTCGACCATCGATGGTCTGCGCGTGGACTTCCCGGACGGTTGGGGCCTGGTGCGAGCGTCGAACACGACGCCGGTGCTGGTGATGCGCTTCGATGCGGATTCGCCAGAGGCGCTGGCACGCATCAAGGCCGACTTCCGCACGCAGCTGCTCGCGCTGCGTCCGGACCTGGCGCTGCCGTTCTAAGGCGGGCCGGGTCTCGCGGCTGGTAAAAAGAAAGGCCGGCGGTGCGAACCGCCGACCTTCTTCGTCATGGGGTTGCCGCCTGGAGTGTGCCCGGCTGGCGTTCCGGTCAGCCCTTCGTCGGCTGCTTCAGCGCGTGGTAGCGCTCGAGCGCCGCGGCAAGCTCCTCGTCGATCACCTCGCGCTCGGCGACCTGCTGCACCAATAGCTCCTGCTGGCGGATCAGCTGGTCGTGCTGGATCCGGACATTCTGTTGCGCGGGCTTCGGGACCGGCTTGCCGGACAGTTCGTTCTCGCCGGCGCGGCGGAGCAGGGCGACCAGCGTGTCGCGGCGGCCTTCGATGCCCAGGCGCGAGGCCTTGATGGATTCGTCCATCACCGCCTGGCGTTCGCCGAAGGCGCGGCGCAGGTCGTCCTCGGTCGCGTAGGACTCCGCCATCGCGTGATCCCGGCGATCCTTGGCTTCCTGGATCGCGGCCCTTTCCTTGTCGAGCTTCGCCTGCGCGGCCGCGGCGGCACGCTCTTCCTCGGTCAGTGCGCGATCCAGCTGCTTGGTCGCCAGGCCGCTCCTGGCGTTGATTTCGGTGCGCGCGCTGTCCACCGCGTGGGCGGGCAGCGCGTCGCCGCACATGCGGGCGCCGTTCTCGTTCCAGCAATACAGCTTCTTGGCGGCGGGCTCGCCCGCCGGCTTCTTCTGGGCAATGGCGACGCCGGTCGCGGCGAACATCAGCGTGCAGGCAAGCAGCGGCAGAGTGCGTGTCATGGCGTAAGCAAAGTCCGAAGGATCTGTCGGGAATCCCCCAGAATCATGCAAGAGTCGCGCCAGCATCGGCACGACTCCCGCGACGGGCCGCTCAGGCGGCCTCGTCGCTTCCGTAGGCCTGGCGGTATGCCAGCAGGCGCTCGCGCTGGGCGGCGAGCTCGGCATTACCGCCCGCGAAAGCGAGCAGGTCGGCCAGGGTGGCAACCGCGATGACCGGCAGCCCGTGGTCGGCCGCGACCGATTGTGCCGCTGAGCGTCGGGTTTTGGCCGGGTCGATGGCCTCCTGGCGGTCGAGCGCAATGACAATCCCCGCCACCTCGCCGCCCGCCTCGCCGATCAGGGCGAGCGCTTCGCGGATCGCGGTGCCCGCGGTGATCACGTCGTCGACGATCAGCACGCGCCGACCCTGGAGCGGGGCGCCGATCAGGTTGCCGCCCTCGCCGTGCGTCTTGGCTTCCTTGCGGTTGAACGCCACCGGCAGGTCGCGGCCGCGGCCTGCGTACTCGCACGCCAGCGCGGTCGCCAGCGGAATGCCCTTGTAGGCCGGCCCGAACAGCAGGTCGAACGCTACGCCGTGCGCGTCGATGGCATCGGCGTAGCACGCGGCCAGCCCGGCCAGCGCGGTGCCCGAATCGAACCGCCCGGCGTTGAAGAAGTAGGGGCTCTGACGTCCGGACTTCAGCGTGAAGTCGCCGAAGCGCAGGGCGTCGGCGCGCAGGGCCAGTTCGAGGAAACGGGCGCGATGGTCTTGGGTCATGTCGATTTCTTTTGTAGGAACTGCAGCATCACGTGCTGCGGACCGGCGCTGCCGCCGTGGAAAAGTGCGCCGGTGTCGGTGAAACCGGCCTTGAGGTACGCCGCGATCGCCGCCGCGTTGATGCAGTTGACCGTGAGCACGACGACGTCGCGATCCGGGTGTCGCTGGCGCAGGTCGTCGCAGCAGGCCGTCATCGCCATGCGCCCGTAGCCGCGACCCTGCTGGCGGTGGTCGATCACGAACGCGCGTATGCCCACGCTGGGAAAGCCGAGCGAGCGCCCGACGACCGCGTTGGGCGCGAAATCGAGCCGATAGAAGCCCACCACCGCATCATCGGCGATGACCGCCATCGCCTCGCTCATCGGGTCGCGCAGGGTGTCGCCGAGGTTGAACGCGGTATCGCCGACGTAGCGGTACTGGTCCGGCGCCACGCGCATCGCGCGCACGGCGCGGGCAGCGGACGAATCGGGATCCACGATCGGTTCGACGCGGACGCGGGCAGTGACGGCGGACATGGCGGCCATGATACCGCCGCGCCCGCGCGCGCCGGCCCGTGAAGCCCGGCACGAGGGGCTATGATCACGCGCATATCGTCGTGGAGTGCGCATGCGCATCATCAGCTTCAACGCCAACGGTCTGCGTTCGGCCGCCAACAAGGGCTTCTTCGACTGGTTCCGTACGCAGGACGCCGACGTCCTGTGCGTTCAGGAAACCAAGGCGCAGGAACACCAGCTCGCCGGCCCGCAGTTCCTGCCCGAGGGCTATCGCGCGTGGTTCAAGGACGCGAGCACGAAGAAGGGCTACAGCGGCGTCGCCATCTACAGCCGGCGCGAACCCGATGAAGTGCGCACCTCGATGGGCTGGTCGCCGTTCGACGACGAGGGTCGCTACATCGAAGCGCGTTTCGGCAACCTGAGCGTGGTCTCGTTCTACATCCCGTCCGGCTCGTCCGGCGAGCTGCGCCAGGGCTTCAAGTTCGAAGTGATGGAGTGGCTGAAGCCGCACCTGGATCAGTGGCTCGCCAGCGGTCGCGACTACGTGCTGTGCGGCGACTGGAACATCGTGCGCTCGAAGCTCGACATCAGGAACTGGACGAGCAACCAGAAAAACTCGGGCTGCCTGCCGCCCGAGCGCGACTGGCTCAACGGCCTGTGCGTGGATAGCTCGGGCTGGGTCGATGCCTACCGCGCGCTTCATGCGGAAGGCCAGGACTACACCTGGTGGAGCAACCGCGGCGCGGCGCGCCCGAACAACGTGGGTTGGCGCATCGATTACCAGCTGTGCACACCGTCGCTGGCGCCGAAGCTGAAGGCGTGTTCGATCCTTCGCGAGCCGCGATTCTCCGACCATGCGCCTTTCAGCGTCGACTATGACCTCTGAGAACAAGGCGGCCGGAAGCACGCCGGCGGACACGCCGAAGCCGCGCAAGGGTTGGCGCCTGGTCGCGGCCAACCTGCGCGAACCGAAAGTGCTGGTCATGCTGCTGCTGGGCTTCAGCTCCGGCATCCCGATCTACCTGGTCGGCAACACGCTCGGCTACTGGATGCGCGAGAACGCGATCGAGCTGTCGACGATCGGGTTCCTCTCGTGGGTCGGCCTGGCGTATTCGCTGAAATTCTTCTGGGCACCGGTGATCGACAAGGTCGATGCGCCGGTGCTGGGCCGGTTGCTCGGGCGCCGCCGTGGGTGGATGCTGCTGTCGCAGATCGTCTCCGCGGCCGGTCTTGTCGGCATGGCGATGATCCAGCCGCAGGAAGGCCAGCTGCTGCTGGCCGGGCGCGAAGTGGACCAGCTGGTGGTATTCGGCGCGATGGCGCTGATCGTGGCATTCGCCTCGGCGACGCAGGACATCGTGATCGACGCCTGGCGCATCGAGATCGCGTCGAGCAACGAGCAGCAGGGCCTGCTGACGGCGACGTCCGCGCTGGGCTATCGCGGCGCGCTGCTGGTCACCGATTCACTGATCCTCATCTTCGCCGCGCACATCGGCTGGTCGATGTCCTACGAACTGATGGCCGCGCTGATGGGCGTGGGCATCGTCGCCACGTTCCTGGCGCGTGAGCCGGCGGCCAGCGTGCAGGCCGCCGCGACAACGCATGGCTCGATGCTGACGGCGCAGGGGCTGTACGACGCCATCGTGGCGCCGTTCGTGGTGTTCTTCCGCGAACACGGCAAGTGGGCGCTGGTGATGCTGCTGGCGATCAGCCTGTACCGCCTGCCGGATTTCGTGCTCGGCCCGATGGCCAACCCGTTCTATGCCGATCTCGGACTCGACAAGGAAACGGTCGGTGCGGTGCGCGGCAGTTTCGGATTGCTTGCCACGACGCTGGGCATCGCCGCTGCCGGCCTGTGCGCGGTGCGTTTCGGCTTCTTCACGACCCTGATGGCCGGCGCGGTGCTGGGCCCGGGTTCGAACCTGGCCTTCTCGTACCTGGCGCTGCACGGCGCCGATGCGGGCGTCTTCACGGCAGTCATGGTGATCGACAACTTCTGCTCGGGTTTCGCCGGGGTCGCGTTGATCGGCTACATGTCCAGCCTGACCAGCGTCGGCTATACCGCCACGCAGTACGCGCTGCTCAGTTCGTTCTACGCGCTGCCGGGCAAGGTTTTGAAGGGTTTTTCCGGCTGGACGATCGAACAACTGGAAGTGGGCCGCAGTTTGCTCGAGGCGTATTCGCTATTCTTCGCCGGAACGGCCCTGATCGGCATCCCGGCACTGCTGCTGTGCCTGATACTGGCCACGCGCCGCCCCGGGGTGGCCGCTCGCGCGCCCGCGGTGGAATGACCAGGCCCCGGCCTGGAAGGAAATCCGAATGACCGACATCATCCTTCACGACATCGACCCGCTGCTCCTGGACCGCGTCAAACGCGTGGCGCAGGCGCGCAGCTGGCCGCTGCAGGAGGCGTTGATGCACCTGCTCGAACACGGCCTGTTCGCCTGCGAAGCCGAACTGGCCGCGCGTTTCAACGATTCGGACGCCAATGCGCTGCAGGCGGCCATCTCCGCGCTTGAGGGCATTCCCAGCGATCCGGGCTTTTCGATGATCGGCCGCATGGAGCGCTCCGCCGACGCCAACGCCGCGACGCTGGAAAGCCAGGGGCTTACCGACGTCGACCGCGATCTCATGGCGTACGCCCAGAAAGGCTGATTCGCGAACAGCGCCGCCTCAGGCGGCCGGATGTACCACGCCGAGCACGCGTGGGCCGCGCGCGCCGGTCACACTGGGCAGGTTTCCGGGCAGGCCCGAGAGGGTCTGCCGCGCCAGCCACGCGAAGCCCATCGCTTCGACGAAATCCGGATCCACGCCGTGCCGCGCGGTGGATTCGACCGTCACGCCCGGAAGGTGCGCGCCGATGCTTTCGAGCAGGCGCGGGTTGTGGACGCCGCCGCCGCAGGCCAGCACGCGACGCGTCGTCGGCTGGTGCGCGCGCAGCGCGTCGGCGATGGTGATGGCGCTCAGTTCCAGCAACGTCGCCTGCACGTCGGCGGGCGATTCGTCGCCATCGAGGCGGCGTTCGACCCACTTCAGGTGGAAATGCTCGCGGCCGGTGCTCTTGGGCGGCGGCAGCATGAACCACGGTTCGTCGAGCAGCCGCGCCAGCAGTTCCGCATCCAGCTCGCCCTGCGCCGCGAATGTGCCACCGGCATCGTAGGCCGCGCCGGTGTGGCGCAGGCACCACGCATCCAGCAGGCAGTTCGCGGGTCCCGTATCGAAGCCGCGTACGGGGCCGTCGATCGGCAGTAGCGTGAAATTGGCGATGCCGCCCAGGTTCAGCACCGCGCGGTCT
>Ga0102589_1003090_pt1 | contig 17831 bp, 14 predicted proteins | sample AraplaMF_Col_mLB_FD_76858 | JGI IMG/M metagenome (GOLD analysis project Ga0102589, IMG submission 76858) | Arabidopsis root microbial communities from the University of North Carolina, USA - plate scrape MF_Col_mLB | ecosystem: Host-associated > Plants > Roots > Endosphere | place: USA... | reverse complement strand
ACCCGAAATTCCGGCGCATCCTGGTGACCAATGGCCGCTCCGCGGTCGGGCTCGCCACCGTCGATGCCCTGGTCAAGGCGAGTGCTCGCATCGTCCACGTCGGCGTGCCCGAGAACTGGAAGCCCTTCCCTGAAGAAGAGCGGCTACGCACCCTGCCCGGCGTCAAGCTCGTGCCGCTCGACCTCGGCGACGAGCGCTCGGTTCGCGATCTCGCCGCCGCCATCGCCGGGAAGACCGACATCCTCGTCAACACCGCCGAATTCGTGCGGCCGGGCGGGCTCACCGATCGCCAGGGCACGAGCTTCTTCCAGATGGAGCTGGCCGAGACCTATATGGGCCTGGTGCATCTCGCGCAGAGCTTCGGCCCGGTCCTGCGCATGCGCGGCGCCGACGGCGTCGACAGTGCCGCCGTCTGGGTCAATGTCCTCTCCGTCTATGCCCTGGCGAACTGGCCCCCCTTCGGCGCCCATGCCGCGGCGCAGGCGGGCTGCCTGTCGCTCTCCCACTGCCTGCGCGCCGAACTGCGCCCCGGCGGGGTCAAGGTGATGAACGTCTTCACCGGGCCGATCGACGGTGACTGGTTCCAGACCCTGCCGCCGCCGAAGGTGGCGCCGCGCGCCGTCGCCGAGGCCATCGTTTCCGGCCTCCGGTCGGGGCTGGAAGAGGTCTTCGTCGGCGACGTGGCGCAGGACATCCGGCGGCGCCTCGAGGCCAATCCGAAGGCGCTCGAACGCGAACTGAGCTGATCGATCTTTTCTCTCCCGACAGGAGCCTGGCCATGGGCGCTTTCGACCTTCTGACGTTCTCTGCCGCGATAGCCGACGGTTCCGTACGGGTGATCGACCTCACCTTCACGCTGAGTCCGGATTTCCCGGTGATCGTGCTGCCTCCAGAATTCGGCCAGGCCTCGCCGCTCAGGATCGAGCAGATCTCGCGCTATGACGCCGCCGGCCCGGCCTGGTACTGGAACAACATCACGCTGAGCGAGCACACCGGCACGCATTTCGACGCGCCGATCCACTGGTTCACCGGCAAGGACCTGCCCAACAACGCGGTCGACACCCTGCCCGCGCGCGACATGATCGCGCCGGCCTGTGTCATCGACTGCTCGGCGCAGGCTGCAGCCGACCCCGATTTCCTCCTCGGCATCGCCGATGTCGAAGCCTGGGAAGCGCGCCATGGCCGCATTCCCGAGCGCAACTGGGTGCTGCTGCGCACCGACTGGTCGAAGCGCCAGGGCCGCGACTACGCCAATCTCGGCGAGGGCGGCCCCCATACACCGGGGCCCGACGCGGAGGTGATGCGCTGGCTGGTCGAGGAGCGCGGCATCATCGGCTTCGGCACCGAGACGATCGGCACCGACGCCGGCCAGGCGGCGCATCTGCAGCCGCCCTTCCCCGCGCACCATTTCCTGCATGGCGGCGGACGCTACGGGCTGCAATGCCTGCGCGATCTCGACCAGCTGCCGCCAACCGGGGCGATCATCATCGCGACGCCGCTCAAGATCGTGAACGGCTCCGGCAGCCCGGTGCGCGTGCTGGCACTGGTCGGCGCCGGCGCCTGAGCCGCCTCCCGGCGCTGCGCCTCAATGCTTGCGCAGCCCGGCCTTGAGGGCGCGCAGGTCGATAGCAGTGCCCTCGCTCACGGCCTTGGCCGCGAGCTGCTTGATCTCGCCGCGCGCGAGCTTCTTCGTCGCCGAGAGCGGCAGCTCCGTGACGAAGGCCATATAGCCCGGCAGCTTGTGATAGGCGATCAGGGCCGCACTCTCGCGCGCGATCCGCTCGGCGAAGGCAACCTTGTCCGTCATATCGTCGGGATCGGTGACGATGAAGGCGAAGACCTCCTCGCCGCGCAATTCGTCGGGCACCGGCGTCACGGCGGTGGCCCGCACGCCCTCCTGCCGCTGCAGAACCGACTCGACCTCGAGGACAGCAATGTTCTCGCCGCTGCGGCGCACGATGCTCTTCTTCCGATCGAAGAAATAGAGCAGCCCGTCCTCGCCGGCCTGGACGAAGTCGCCGGTATGGAACCAACCGCCCTGCCAGGCCTCCTCGGTGGCGACTGGATCGTCGAGATAGCCGCTGAAGAAGCCGGCGCGCGGATCTGCGCCTGCGGCCCGGACGAGGAGCTCGCCGGCTTGCCCGGCCGCGACCTCGCCGCCCTGATCGTCGACGATCCGGCACTCCATGCCGGCCGCCGGCTCGCCGATGCAGCGCGCGCCGAAGCCGGACGGGACTCGCGCCGTCGTGGTCGCCGCGGCGCCGCCGGTCTCGGTCATCGCCCAGGCATCGACGATCCTGATGCCGTAGCGCTCCTCGAAGGCCGCGCGGTGGCGTACATCGACGCCGGGCGCGAAAGCGAAGCGTACCTTGTGCCGGCGCTCGTCCGGGCTCGGCGGCAATTGCAGCAGGATGGCGGGGATGACGCCGAGGCAATGGATGACGGTCGCGCCGCTCTCGGCGACGCTCGCCCACCAGCGGCTGGCATGGAAGCGGTCGAGGGGAACGACCGCTCCGCCCTGCACCATCATGCCGACGGCACTGCAGCCGAGCGCGTTCATATGGAACATCGGCAAGGGCGTGAGATTGACCTCGCCCTCCGGCTGCAGGGCTGCGATGCCGCCCTGGCCGTGGTACCATTGCGCGACCTGCAGGAAATAACGGTTCGAGAGGATGCAGCCCTTGGGCTTGCCAGTGCTGCCCGAGGTGAAGAGCAGCGCGCATTCGGCCGTAAGATCGCCGGCCTGTGCCGTCACCGCCTTGCGGCACGCGGGAATGGCGGCGCCAAGCTCGATCGGACGGAAGCCGGCGAAATCGACACTGCCTGCGAGCGGGGCGATACGCTCGCTGAAGCCAACTGCGAGATCGGCATCGGCGAGGGTCAACTGGAAGGCGAGCTCCTCGGGTCGCAGGTCCGGATTGATCGGCACGATCGACACGCCGAGTGCGTTGAGCGCGAGCCAGTGCACGAAGAACTCGGGGCGATTGTCGAGCAGCAACGCCACGCGCGCGCCACGGCCGTATCCGGCACGGGCATAGGCCGCCTTCGCCGTCTCGACCTGCGCCCCGACCACGCCATAGCTGAGGCGAAAGCCGTCGTGGGCATAGGGCAACTGGGCGCTCGCGGGCGCGACGAGGAAAGGCGAATCCGGCGATCGATGAACGGAGCTCATGAAGGCGTCATGCGGCGACGAGAAGCGGCCAAGAACGTCCATGAAGCTTTCTCCGTGCTGGAAGCCCCTTCATCTATAAAGCCATATCGCTTCATGTGCGATAGCCACTTGCCAATTTACTTCAGGCATGAACTAAATTTACGGCAACGTCGTCAGCCTCGGCAGTGGGCACATCGCTGTCGCGAAAGAGGGGAGAACCGCATGGGCAATCTCGATCGCAGCCCCCTGGAGCCGGCCAATGCGGTGAAGCGGTTCCAGCCGGCCGAACGCGTGCTGCCGGCCCTCTTGCAGCGGCAGGCCGAGCGCTATGGCGACCGCCGCCTCCTCGTCTTCGGCGACACGGCCTGGAGCTTCGCGCAGACGGCCGAGATCGCCGCCGCCTCTGCGCGGACGCTCGCCGATGCCGGCCTGCGCCATGGCGACCGCGTCGCGATCCTGTGCTCGAACCGGCCCGAATTCCTGCGAATCTATCTCGGCTGCGCCTGGCTCGGCATCATCGCCGTGCCGATCAATCTCGCACTGCGCGGCGGCCAGCTCGAGCATGTGTTGCGCAATGCTGGCCCCACCCTGCTCGTGGTCGAGGACGCCTCGATCCCGGCGCTGGACACGATCGACTCGAAGCTGTTGCCGGAAAAGGTCTGGACCATCGGCAGCGACATCCCGCCGGAAGCCCCCTCACACTGGACCGGCCTGCCGGCACTCGGCGAAGGCATCGCGCCCGGCGCAGTCAAGCCCGGCGACACCGTCGCCATCCTCTACACCTCCGGGACGACCGGGCCGGCCAAGGGCGTCTGCTGCCCGCAGGCGCAGATGTTCTGGTGGGGCGTCTATTCGGCCCGCGCACTCGACATCCGCGAGGGCGAGACGCTGCTGACCACGCTACCGCTGTTCCACACCAATGCACTCAACGCCTTCTACCAGGCGATCATCAATGGCTGCACCTATGTGCTTGAGCCAAAATTCTCGGCCTCGCGCTTCTGGGATTCGATCCGGCGCCATGAGGCCAATGTCGGCTATCTGCTGGGTGCCATGGCGGCGATCCTCCTGGCCCAGCCCGAACGGCCTGAGGACAGGGAGCACAGGCTGCGCGTCGCGCTCGGCGGCGGGGTGCCCCCGCGATTCAGCGAGGTCTTCAGGAAGCGTTTCAACGTGCCCCTGCTCGAAGGCTACGGCTCGACCGAGACCAATTTCGTCCTCGCAAGTCCGATCCCCTCCGATCATCCCGGCAGCCTGGGCTATCTCGCTGATGGCATCGAGGCTGTCATCGTCGACGAGAACGATTCCCCGGTTCCCGACGGAGTCTCCGGGGAGCTGCTGCTGCGCCCGACCGAAGCCTTCTCCTTCGCCTCGGGCTATTACAACATGGCCGAAAAGACGGTCGAGGCCTGGCGCAATCTCTGGTTCCATTCAGGCGATCGCGTCGTGCGCGAAGCCGATGGTCACTACCGCTTTATCGACCGCATCAAGGACACGATCCGCCGGCGCGGCGAGAACGTCTCGTCCTGGGAGGTCGAGCAGATCCTGCTCGCACATCCCGCGATCGGCGCCTGCGCCGTCTATCCCCTCCCCTCGGAACTCGGCGAGGATGAGGTCGCGGCGGCCATCCAGTTCGAACCGGGTGCAGCGCTGACGCCGGAGGAGGTGCTGCGCCATTGCGAGGACCGGCTCGCCTATTTCGCGCTGCCGCGCTTCCTGACCTTCGTCGCGGCCATGCCGCTGACCGAGAACGGCAAGATCAGCAAGCCGACACTGCGCGAGAGCGGCCTGCGCCCCGAGACCTGGGACCGGGAGAAATCAGGCTATCAGGTAAAGCGCTGAGGCGCCCCGAGGGCGCCTCCTTTGCATGGCTCAGATCGCCGACGCCGCAGGCAACTCGGGCATGCCACAGCGCTCCCGATAGGCCTCGAACGCACCGCGAAGGTCATCGGGCATCGCCATGGTCTTGTGATCGACCAGCGAGGTCACCACCGTCACGAAGATGGCGCGCGCGCATTCGATACCGTTGTTGAAGGCATGAAGGCACAAGGTCACCGAGCTGCGGCCGATCGCATCGACGATGACGGCGACGTCCAACGTCTCGCCCATCCGGGCCGGCGTCGCGAAATCGGCCGAGGCGTGAGCATATCCGAGGCCGGTGCGGCGCGTGCCGATCAACTCGTAATAGGAGGTGCCGAGCGCCTGCCCGTACCAGTCCTCCAGCACCGTGTTGAACAGGTGAAAATACTGCGGCGTATAGACGATCCCGGCAGGGTCGCAGTGACCGAAACGGATCGCCAACGGACTCCGCCAGGTTCCCGGCGACAGGTCGCTTGTCCGCATGAGAGTGAAGCGCGGCATCAAGCCTCACAAGATTGTTAATGCCCTAAGTAATTAATAACGAGACTGGCAGCAGGTGTCGAGCACGAAACGCCGCCCCATTCAAAATATATAGTTCCACTGCCCTCATTTTTGGGCGATACCAGCGACAATCGCGATCAACCTGCAGCCAGCGGGAACCGCAAAAGGATAATGCATTGAGCATTCAGGAAGATCTGGACGACTTTCGCCTCGGCGAACGCGGCGGCGATCAGGACCATCGGGCCGAAGTGCGCCTGTGGCTGAGGCTACTCGCCTGCTCGACGCTGATCGAAGCCGAATTGCGCAAGCAATTCAGGGAGAATTTCAACTTCACCCTGCCGCGCTTCGACATCCTGGCACAGCTCGACCGCGAGCCCGGCGGCCTTGTGCAAGGCGAACTATCGAAACGCCTGATGGTCTCGCAGGCCAATGTCACGCCGATCATCGAGCGCCTGATCACCGACGGCTTCGTGACCCGCAGCCCCTCCAGTCTGGACCGGCGCATCCAGATCATCTGCCTGACGGTCGAAGGCCGGCAGAAATTTCGCCGCATGGCCAAAAAGCACAACACCTGGCTGGCGGATGCGATGGCTGGATTCCCAGAAGAGGAAATCGAAGAAATCGGCAAGAAGCTTGCCTCGCTCAAGCGCGCACTGATCGCCAACCGGAGCGATCCTCAGCGTTAGGCCCCTGTTAGCGCTCCATGATGCTCACGCCTCGAAGGCGTGCTCGAGCGTCATGAGCGCACCGGCCAGCGCCTTGCCCTCTTCGTCGGCGAGCGCAGCGGTGCGCAGGCGGCGCAGCCAGCCGGCGCTGTCGGGCTTGCCGACGAGGCCTGGCGCCGCCGCCAGCACGCGATCGAACTTGGCTTCGCCGCGTGCGTGCGTGTCGGAATACCCCTTCACCAGCCGTCGGCAGGCAAGCACCTCGACCGCCAGTGGATAGTCCTGCTCGACAATGCGCGTCGCCAGGGCGAGCCAGGCCTCGATATGAGCCATCTCGCGGGAATGCCGCAGCAACCGGCGACGGGCGGGTCGCAGCGCCGCGACGAGGTTGAGCGAGAGAAACCACCCGATATGCGCCGTCTTCACGCGGCGGCCGCGATTGACCGCACGGTCGAGCAGGCGAACCAGGCCAGGCTTGCGTTCGAGCCAGAGGCCGAGCCCCTCAGGCAGCGTGCCGATGACTTCTTCCATGCGCGGATGCATGAATTCGGTCATGTAGAGCAGCTGGTCGGGCCGCTTCCCGACCTCCTCGTCGATACGCGCGAAGCGCGAGGCGCGCGTCTTGAGATCGGCGACCCGAATGACGTCGTCATAGGCCATGGCGACGGCGAGGTATTTCGCGGCCGCGTCGGTGAAGGCATAGGAAGACGCCTCACCGGCGCAGCGCTGGTCGAGCGCCAGCATATCGCGCATGCGATCGAGATATTCACCGGCATAGGCGACGTCCTGGTAGTCCGTCAGGCGCTTGACGCCGGCGAACAGCATCGGCCTGACAACGTCCGGGAATTCGCCATGGATCCGCGCCAGCAGGCCATCGAGCAGCGGCACGCCGACGCTCGTCGGCACCGAGGGCTGCGACGCTTCGGCCTCGACCTCCGGAGCGGACTCCGCCGGCAATGATGCACGGTCGAAGCCGGCGGCAAAGGCGCGCAGGCTCGGCTCGACGCCCTTGCCACCTTCGCGAATGGCGGCCTCGAAGGTTTCCCGGGAAAAAGGCAGGACGCCGGCCCCGGCGAGCGCGCCGAACATCACGGCGGAGATCACGCTGCCGTTCGTTTCGGCGAGCGCCTGCATGTCAAACTGGATCGCCCGCCGCGCGGCGAAATCCGAGGCTTCGAAGACCGGCTCCGAGGCTGCGATGCCGTTGCCAGGCTTCTCCTTCTCGCTCACCGCCAGGCTGCGATGGGTCGAGGCGATCAGCGTCGTCCGGTCCGGCGTCACCAGGCCGCGCAGCATGGCGCGCCCGGCCTCCATGAACTCCGCGGCGGCCACGACGTCGACATCGCCGGGCGTCGGCATCAGCGAGAGCACGGGATGTCGCCCGTCGCGCGGCGGCAGCATCTCGACATAGTAGATCGTCGCGCCGGTCCGCTGCGCCACGCCCGGAACCGAGGTCGATTGCGCGATCCAGCCGGCATGCTCGGCCGCGGCCACGATCCAGTCGGTCAGGACGCCGCCGCCCTGCCCGCCCATGGCGAGCACGGCGATCGAGAGCGGGCGGTCGAGCGCTTCGCGGACGGGTTCGATCGTGGGCGTCACGGCATTCACGAGAACACCACCCGGCGCGCATCGCGGCGGCGCTGCAGATAACCGATCACGGTGCTGCGCAGCCGTGCCATGAAGCGGTCGAACCGCGTCGGGTTGAAGATCACGTCGGCGCGGTAGAACGACGGGCACAGCACGGCCGCCTCGGCCACTTCGCCGCAATTGCCGCAGCCGACGCAGTTGTTGTCGATCGCAGCGACGGGATCGTCCCGCAGGGGATCGTCGAGCTGCTTGACCGAGAGCGAGGGGCAGCCGGACAGGCGCATGCAGGCATGGTCGCCGGTGCAGACGTCCTCGTCGACGCCGAAGCGCTGCTTGACCGCGCGCTCGCCCCCTTTCACCGCCTTGTTGAACAGTGGCTTCACTCGGCGCTGCTTGTTGAGCATGCATTCGGAGGAGGCGATGATGATCTTCGGCCCCTCCTCCTTCGAGGTCAGCGCCGCCTTCAGCGTGTCGCGCATGCGGGCGACGTCATAGGTCCGGTCGATCTCGCGCACCCATTTCGCGCCGATGCCGCGCACCGCCTTGGCGATCGGATTGTTGGTGGAGCGGCGCTTGTTACTGGCGCGCGACGACATGATGTCCTGGCCGCCGGTCGCCGACGAATAGTAGTTGTCGACGACCATGACGACCTGGTTCTGCTTGTTGAACACGGCGTTGCCGATGCCCGACGAGAGGCCGTTGTGCCAGAAGCCGCCATCGCCCATCACCGAGATCGGACGCTTGCCAGCCTCGACGTTGAAGGCGGAGGCCGAGGCCGGCCCCAGCCCGTAGCCCATGGTCGTGCCGCCGAGGTTGAACGGCGGCAGGATCGAGAAGAGATGGCAGCCGATATCGGCCGAGATCTGGTGAGGGCCGAGCTCCTTCTCGACGAGCTTCATCGCTGCGAAGATCGGCCGCTCCGGACAGCCGATGCAGAAACCCGCCGGGCGCGGCGGAACGATCTCCACCAGTTGCTTGACGGGCGCGGCTGAGACGATGCTGTCGGCACTCGGCAGCGGCGGCCGGTTGCCGAGCAGATGCGGCGCATTCTGGTCGAGAAAGGCGCCGATGCCCTTGCTCAGCACCGCCGCCGTATAGTCGCCGCCCAGCGGCAGCACATCCTTGCCGCCGAGCTTCGCCGCGATGCCGCGGCGGCGCAGCACCGTGCCGATCGCCTGCTCGATATATTCGGGATGTCCCTCTTCGACGACCAGGACGGCGCGTTTGTCGCGGCAGAAATCGGCAACCTCATCATCGGCCAGTGGATAGGTGACGTTGAGGACGTAGAGCGGGATCTTGCTGTCGCCATAGGCGTCGGCGAGGCCGAGATATTGCAGGCCACGGATGACGGAATTGTACATCCCGCCCTGCATGATGATGCCGACCTCGCCGCCATCGGGGCCGAAGAATTCGTTGAGCTGCCGGCGCTTGATGAAATCGACGGCGGCGGGCCAGCGCTGCTCCAGCTTCTGCCTGTCCTGCAGCATCGAGGCCGGCGGCAGCACGATGCGATTGAGGTCGCGTTGCGGATTCTCCAGCGCCTCGCGGATGGTATAGGCGGGCTTGCGGTTGTCCTTGGCGACGAACTGGCCGTGGACATGGCAGGCCCGGATGCGGACCTGCAGCATGACGGGCGTATTGGTGGCCTCGGACAGCTCGAAACCGTCCTCGACCGATTTGACGATGGATTCCAGGTTGGGGCGCGGGTCGAGCAGCCAGATCTGCGATTTCATCGCGAAGGCGTGGCTGCGCTCCTGCGGGATCGACGAGCCCTCGCCGTAATCCTCGCCGAGGATGATGAGCGCGCCGCCGGTCACGCCGCCCGAGGCCAGATTGGTCAGCGCATCCGATGCGACATTGGTGCCGGCCGTCGACTTCCAGGTGACGGCGCCGCGCAGCGGATACATCACCGACGCAGAGAGCGAGGCGGCTGCGGCGGCTTCTGAGGCAGACGACTCGAAGTGGACGCCGAGCTCGTCGAGCACGTCCTTGGCGTCGGCCAGCACGTCCATCAGATGCGAAATCGGCGAGCCCTGATAGCCACCGACATAGGAGACGCCCGATTGCAGCAGCGCCTTGGTGATCGCGAGAATGCCCTCGCCGCGGAAGATATCGCCCTCGCCGAGGCGCAAATCCTCGACCTCGCGCGCAAATGAGCGTTCCGCCATCGCTACCTCCACAGCCGAGACGGCGGCGGAACCGCTCGATGCACGCCTTCCCCTTCGAGGCGCGCGCGAGCCGAACCGCACGGTCTTCAGGCTTTTCCCGCAATTACTTTATGCCTTAAGTAATTCGCGTCAAGCCTGCCGCACCGGCCGAAGCGGCGTTTCCCTCGATCCATTCGGCAGCAACCTACTGAAATTCATCAGCATATTGCGGCTGCAGAGATTTTCGCAAAAAATCGATTTCGTCGAAAAACTTGACAGCGATCGTTCAGGCACGGATTGTCCCGGCGGACATGTCCATGTCGTCCGGGCGGCAGGATCGCAAAGTTCCAGCAGCCGGACGAGGTCGTGCCACGCAGATGCAGACGGCGTGCCGCGAATGGCGACGCCCGTAAACAATCACCATCAACGACAGGGGAATCTCGATGCGTCACCGGATCTGCGCCGCTGCGACGGCCATTTCGCTCGCCCTCGCCGCTACGACCGCACGCGCCGAGATCGTGGTCGGCTTCGTCACCGGTCTTAGCGGCGCGATTTCCTCGATCGGCATCCCGAACGCCAAGGGGATCGCGGCGGGCGCCGCCTATCGCAATGAGGTCGGCGGCGAGCCGATCCGCATCATCCAGCTCGACGACGCCTCCGACCCCACCGCCGCGGTGCGCAACGCCCGCAAGCTCGTGGAACAGGAGAAGGTCGATTTCCTGATCGGAACTTCCGGCGCTCCGCAGACCGTCGCGATGGCGACCGTCGCCGCCGAGCTCAAGGTACCCATGGTGGCGATCTCGCCGATCGCCGAGCCGACCAAGAGCGACGGCGGGCCCTGGGTCGTGCAGATCCCGCATCCGCAGAAGCTGCTGGCGCAAGGCGTCGTCGCCGACATGAAGCGCCGCAACGTCAAGACCGTCGGTTTCATCGGCTTCAGCGATGCGCTCGGCGATCTGATGCACGACTCCCTGACGGCGGCGGCACAGGAAGCCGGCATCAAGGTCATCAACAACGAGCGCTATGCCCGCACTGACACCTCGGTCATGCCGCAGGTGCTGAAGACGATCGCGGCTCGGCCCGATGCGATCATGGTCGGCGGAACGGCGACGCCCGGCGCGCTGCCGGTGCTCGCCCTCAACGAGCGGGGCTACAAGGGGCCCATCTACGGCAATAACGGCATGATCAGCACGGATTTCCTGCGCGTTGCCGGCAAGGCGGCGGAAGGGCTGATCTGCCCGACCGGGCCTGTTGCGGTTGCCGAGCAGTTGCCGGACGGCAATCCGATCAAGACCGTCGCGCTTGCCTATCGCGCGGCTTACGAGAAAGCCAATGGCGGCAAGCCGACCGACGGCTTCTCCGCCTATGCCTTCGACGGCTGGATGGTGTTCACCGATGCGGCCAGGCGTGCGCTGGAGGCCAGGGCCAAGCCCGGCACGCCAGCCTTCAAGGAAGCGCTCCGCCAGGCGCTGATGTCGAGCAAGGAGGTCGTCGGCACGCACGCGGTCTACAACTTCACGCCGGCGAGCAGCTTCGGCGTCGACGAGCGTTCGCGCGTTCTGGTGAAGATCGAACAGGGCGGCTGGAAGTTGCTGCCCTGAGTGCAAGGCTGGCGCGCCGGCCGCCTACCTGGTCGGCGCGCTCTGCATATGACCTTCGACGAGGGTCGCGGTCCTGCGGTAATGCGCAGCCAGCAACGCGACCGCCTCGTCGCTGCGGCGCGCAAGCGCGGCCTCCATGATCTCCCGGTGCTCCAGCGCCACGTCACGGCTCGCAGCCGGGTTCTGGCCCGTGAGAGTCGGCAAGCGGTAGCGCTGCGTCTCGACGTAGAGCTGATCGGACAAGTCGACCAGGCGGCGCGACTGGCAGCGGGCGATCAGGGCACGGTGGAAGTCCTGGTGACGCGTTTCCAATGCGATCAGCTCCTCGTCGCCGAGACTGCCGGCAGCGCGCCTGCGCACTTGCAGGTCGAGCGCGTGGAAGGAAGCGACGATGCCCGCCTCCCAATCGTCGTCGCCCTGGGCGATCGAACGGCGTAGCGCCTCGCATTCGATCAGGATGCGCGTCTCGGTCGCGTCCCACATTTCCTCGATCGAGACCGGCGCAACCGAGAAGCCACGCAGCGGCGCGGTCGCGACCAGGCGCTCGGTTTGCAGCCGGTTCAACGCCTCGCGCAGCGGCGAGAAGCTCAAGCCATAGCGCTGCTTGAGCAGTTCCAGCCGCAGGGGCTGGCTCGGCGCGAAGATGCCGGCGACGATGTCCTGGCGCAGGCGCCGATAGGCCGCCTCGGCCAGCGTCGCCGCCCCGCCCTGCGAGTCGAGCGCCTCGTCATTCGCCGGCTGTGCTCCGCTTCGCCCCACGCGCACCCGATTCTCCTCGCGTCAAACAGTCGAGTCCGGCTGTACATCAGAGCGAGCTCTAACGCAAAAATATCTTTCTTTCGAAAATATGACGTGCCATATAAATCCGACCGTTGGGCCGAAAGGAAGCTCGCATGTCCAATCCCCGAGAGAACCACCGCGAGGACGTCGCCGGTCGTGCGAACGTCGAAGACACCCCGGAGTTGCTGGCCTATTACGACCAGCTCGAACGCCTCGAGGCCGGCGCGCTCTGGACTGTCGCCAACAAGATCGAGCCCTGGCAGCCGAAATCGAAATCCGAGCCGGTGCTGTGGCGCTATCGCGACCTGCGCGAGCACGTGCTGCGCTCGGTCGAGCTCGTCACACCGGAAAAGGCCGGGCGCCGGGTGATCTATCTCAACAATCCGGGCAGGCGCGACGTCTCGGCGGCCGTGGGCTGGCTCTATTCCGGCCTCCAGGTGATGAATCCGGGCGAGGTCGCCTCGGCTCACGCCCATTCGGCCTCGGCCTTGCGCTTCATCATGGAGGGCTCGGGCGCCTACACCATCGTCGACGGCCACAAGATGACGCTGGGCGCCAACGATTTCGTGCTGACGCCGAACGGCACCTGGCACGAGCACGGCGTTTCCGCGGATGGCTCGCCCTGCCTCTGGCAGGACGGTCTCGACATCCCGCTCGTCAACACCCTCGAAGCCAATTTCTATGCGGTCCACGAGGATCTGCAGCAGGCCGTCGGCTATCCCGTCGACGATGCGACGGGGACATGGGGCAATCCGGGGCTGCGGCCCTACGGCACGCAGTGGGACAAGCCCTATTCGCCGCTGCTGAAATACGAGTGGGCGCCGACCTATGAGGCGCTGCAGCGCTACGCCAAGGTGACGGACGGCTCGGCCTTCGACGGCATCCTGATGAACTACGTCAACCCGGTGACCGGCGGCCCGGTGATGCAGACCATCGGCGCGTCGATGCAGCTGCTGCGCCCGGGCGAGCGCACGAAGGCCCATCGCCACACCGGCAGCTTCATCTACCAGGCGGCGAAGGGCAAAGGCTACTCGATCATCAACGGCAAGCGCTTCGACTGGCAGGAGCGGGACATCTTCTGCGTGCCGTCCTGGGCCTGGCACGAACACGCCAACGCCTCCGAGCGGGAGGACGCCGTCCTGTTCTGCTTCAACGACTTGCCGGTGATGAACGCGCTCGGCCTCTATCGCGAAGAGGCTTTCGGCGACAACGGCGGACAGCAGCCCCTGACGGCCTGAGGACCTTCAACCATGCGTCTCGTGACCTATCGCAGCGTCGTCGACGCTGCGGCCCGCCTCGGTGTGGTCGAAAGCGACCTCGTCATCGATGTCGAGCGCCTCGGCGCCAGGGCGGGCCAGCCCCTCCCGTCGACGATGCTCGACTTCATCGACCTCGGCCCCGTTGCGCTTGCGGCCCTGCGCGAAGCGCTCGACGACCAGCGCGGCCGCTGGCCGGTCGGCGCCGCCCTTCCGCTGCGCAATGTCAGGCTGCTGGCGCCGATCCCGCGCCCGCGCAAGAACATCTTCGGCATCGGTCTGAACTATGTCGAACATGTCGCGGAATCGGCCCGCACGCTCGACACCTCCAAGGAACTGCCGAAGCAGCCGGTGATCTTCTCGAAGCCGCCGACCAGCGTCATCGGGCCGGGCGACGCGATCGAGCACAACCGGGCGATCACCCAGCAGCTCGACTGGGAGGTCGAACTCGCCGTGATCATCGGGCGGACGGCCCGGCGCGTCAGCGAGGCGGACGCCCTCTCGCATGTCTTCGGCTACAGCGTGCTGATCGACGTCAGCGCCCGCGACAACCGTCGCGCCGGGCAGTGGATCTATTCGAAGGGACAAGACACCTACGCCCCCTTCGGACCCTGCATCGTGACGGCGGACGAGGTCGGCGATCCGCATGCGCTCGACCTCTGGCTCACCGTCAACGGCGAGACCAAGCAGCGCTCCAATACGCGCCACATGCTGTTCAAGATTCCGACGCTGATCGCCGACATCAGCGCCGCGATCACGCTGGAAGCCGGCGACATCATCGCCTCCGGCACACCGGACGGCGTCGGGGCCGGCAGGACGCCCCAGGAATGGCTCTGGCCCGGCGACGTCGTCGAAGCCGGCGTCGACGGCATCGGCACGATCCGCCATCCCGTCGTGGCGGTGTGACGGGTCGAGACCGGCGGCTTTTCATCCAACCAAACGACAGGGGACCGACCAGATGACAAGGATATCCCTATCGCGGCAGACCATCGCCGCGACCTTCCTCGCCGCGACCCTGGCCACCCCGGCCGGCGCCCAGGGCGGTCCGGCGACGCCGACCACGATCGGCTTCATCACGACGCTGTCCACTCCGGCCGGCTATATCGGCGAGGACATCCGCGACGGCTTCCAGCTCGCTCTGAAGGACGGCACGCTCGGCGGCGTGCCGGTCAAGCTCGAGATCGAGGATGACAGCCTGAAGCCGGCCAATGCCAAGCAGGCGGCCGACCGCATGATCCAGTCGGGCATCAAGCTGTTCACCGGAGTCAATTTCTCGAACGTGCTCGCGGCGGTCGTGCCCGGCGTCCTCGAAGCGGGCGGCTTCTATGTCAGCCTCAATCCCGGGCCGTCGGTCTTCGCCGGCGAGAAGTGCAACCGCAACTACTTCGTCGCGTCCTATCAGAACGACGCCTTCCACGAGGCGGCCGGCCTCTCCGCCAACCGGCTGGGCTACCAGCGTGTCGTCCTGCTCGCGCCGGCCTATCAGGCCGGGCGCGACGCGCTCGAAGGCTTCAAGCGGACCTTCAAGGGCGAGATCGCCGGCGAGATCTACACGAAGCTCGATCAAACCGACTTCTCGGTCGAACTTGCACGCGTGCGTTCGCTTCAGCCCCACGCGATCTACCAGTTCCATCCCGGCGGCGCCGGCATCAACTTTGCCAAGCAATATGCCAATTCCGGCCTGTCGAAGTCGGTTCCGATGCTGATCCCGAGCTTCTCGATGGATGCGCGCATGATCGGCGCCACCGGCGAGGCTGCCGACGGCATCTATGCGTCCGCGCTCTGGACCACGGAGCTCGACAATCCCGCGTCCAAGGCCTTCGTCGAAGCCTTCCGCAAGGCCTATTCGCGCACGCCGACGATGTACGCCCAGCAGGCCTACGATACGGCCAACCTGATCGGCAGCGCGCTCAAGGCGGTCAACGGCGACATCGGCAAGCAGGCGGAGTTCCGCGATGCCTTGCGAAAGGCGCAGTTCACGGCGGTACGCGGCAAGTTCTCCCTCGGGCCGAACCAGCACCCGATCCAGGACTACTACCTGACGAAATTCGCCAAGAACGCGTCCGGCGAGATCGCGCAGACCGTCGTCAGGAAAGTCGCCGAGGACTACGGCGACGCCTATGCCGCACGCTGCAAGATCGACTGACGTCGCGCGCCGCCGGCCGTCAGGCGGCGGCGCTCTCCATCAACAATGAGGGCGATCCGGGGATGATCCTCTTGATCGAGCAGGTCCTGAACGGCCTGCAATACGGCGCCATGCTGTTCATGCTGGCGTCCGGGCTGACGCTGATCTTCGGCATCATGGGCGTCATCAACCTGACCCACGGCTCGCTCTACATGGTCGGCGCCTATTGCGCTGCCATTGCGGTGCTGAAGAGCGGATCCTTCCTCATCGGCATCGCCGCGGCCCTTGCCGGCGCCGGGCTCTACGCCGTCGTGATCGAGCTAGCGGTCGTGCAATGGCTTTATCGCCGCGATCATCTCTACCAGGTGCTGGCGACGCTCGGACTGATCCTCTTCACCAACGAGGCGGTGAGCCTGATCTTCGGCCGCCGCCCGCCCTTGATGGACATCCCGCCCTTCCTGCAGGGTTCGGTGCCCCTCCTGCCCGGACTCGACTATCCGCTGATGCGCCTGGCCTTCATCGGCGTCGGCGGCCTCGTCGCCATCGGCCTCTGGCTCATCGTCAACCACACACGGCTCGGCATGCTGGTGCGGGCCGGCGCCGACGACCGCGAGATGGTGTCCGCGCTCGGCGTCGATATCCGCCGGCTCTACACACTCGTCTTCGGCCTCGGCGGATTGCTCTGCGGGCTGGCCGGCGTCATGGCGGCGCCGCTGCTCGCTGTCGAGATCGGCATGGGCGAGCGGGTGCTGATCACCACTTTCGTCGTCATCGTCATCGGCGGCGTCGGCTCGGTCCGCGGGGCCCTCGTCGGGGCGCTGCTGGTCGGCATGGTCGACGGCCTCGGCCGCGCCTACCTGCCTCAGGGCCTGCAGATGCTGCTGCCGCCCTCGGTCGCCGATACGCTCAGTGCGGGTCTCGTCTCGGCGAGCATCTATGTCCTGATGGCGATCGTCCTCCTCGTCAGGCCGCTCGGCCTCCTGCCCGCGCGGAGCTGACGCATGCGCTTTCCCGTGCGCCTGATGGCGATCCTGCTCGGTCTCGCCCTCTTCCTGGCCATTCCCTCCGCAGCCGAGGCGAGCGGCAGCCCGGCCCTGCTCGGCCTTGCGAACCGCATCCTGATCTACGCGATCGCCGCGGTCAGCCTCGACCTGATCATCGGCTACGGCGCGATGATCAGCTTCGGCCACGCGATGTTCTTCGGCCTCGGCGGCTATACGGTCGGCATCATCGCTTACCACACCTTCGGCGGCGAGCCGTTGCTGGGCTGGTCCGGCACGAATGCGGCCCTGATCGTCTGGCCGCTCGCGCTCCTCGTCTGCGCGCTCATCGCCGCATTGGTCGGTGCGCTGGCGCTGCGCACGAGCGGTGTCCAGTTCATCATGATCACGCTCGCCTTCGCGCAGTTGATCTTCTTCGTCCTGGTCTCGCTGCAGATCTATGGCGGCGATGACGGGCTGATGCTGGAGCGGCGCAACCAGCTGCCATTGATCGACCTCGCCTGGCCGCAGACCTTCTATTATCTCTGCCTGGCGCTGCTGGTCGCGTGGACGGCGATCTGCGCCGTGATCGTCAACTCGCGCTTCGGCCTCATCCTCCAGGCACTGCGCCAAAGTGAGCGGCGCGCCATCAATCTCGGCATCCGCCCCTTCCCCTTCCGGCTCGCGGCCTTCGTGATCTCGGCCGTCGGCACCGGGCTCGCAGGCGTGCTCTGGGCGAATTACGCACGCTTCGTCACCCCGGACATGGCCGCCTGGAGCAAGTCGGGCGAGTTCATGGCGATCGTCGTGCTGGGCGGGCTCGGCACCCTGTTCGGCCCGATCGCGGGCACGGCGGTGTTCATCGCTCTGGAGCAATTCCTCTCGGCCTGGACCGAGCACTGGATGATCGTGATGGGACCGGTCCTGACGCTGGTTGCGCTGTTCGGCCGGCGTGGCATCGCCGGCCGCTTGTTCGGAGGCCGGCGTGACTAACGCTCTTCCGCAGAACGCCATGACGCCCGTGCTCGCGATCGAAAGCCTCCGCAAGAGCTTCGGCGCACTGGTCGCGACGGATAATGTCTCGCTGGAGGTCGGCTCCGGCGAGCTGCACGCGCTGATCGGACCCAACGGCGCCGGCAAGTCGACACTGATCACGCAGATCTGCGGCGAGATCAGGCCGA
>Ga0102589_1003089_pt1 | contig 17833 bp, 16 predicted proteins | sample AraplaMF_Col_mLB_FD_76858 | JGI IMG/M metagenome (GOLD analysis project Ga0102589, IMG submission 76858) | Arabidopsis root microbial communities from the University of North Carolina, USA - plate scrape MF_Col_mLB | ecosystem: Host-associated > Plants > Roots > Endosphere | place: USA... | reverse complement strand
TGAAATGATTATGGAGACGGAGGTGGAATAACATGCAGGCAGAGAAGTTTCATGACCTCCCGCTTGAAGACGTGTTAGGTGACCGCTTTGCACGTTATAGTAAATATATTATTCAAGATCGCGCGCTACCAGATGCTCGTGATGGTTTAAAGCCAGTACAACGTCGGATTTTATATTCAATGTATGTAGAAGGAAACGTACATGATAAACCATTTCGTAAATCAGCTAAAACAGTTGGTAATGTTATTGGTAACTATCATCCACACGGTGATTCTTCTGTATATGAAGCGATGGTACGTTTAAGCCAAGATTGGAAAGTACGTAACGTATTAGTTGAAATGCACGGAAATAATGGTAGTGTTGACGGTGATCCAGCGGCAGCAATGCGTTATACAGAAGCTCGTTTATCGCCAATTGCATCTGAGTTACTCCGTGATATTGATAAAGAGACAGTAGAATTTGTATCAAACTTTGACGATACAAGTGAAGAACCTGTTGTATTACCAGCAATGTTCCCGAATTTATTGGTAAACGGTTCAACAGGGATTTCAGCTGGATATGCAACAGAAATTCCACCGCATCACCTTGGAGAAGTAATTGATGCAACAATGATGCGTATCGATAAGCCAAATAGTTCCGTAGATGATTTATTAACAGTTATAAAAGGACCTGATTTCCCAACAGGTGGCATTATTCAAGGGCTTGATGGAATTAAAAAAGCATATGAAACAGGAAAAGGGAAAATCATCATTCGTGGAAAAGCGGAAGTTGAAACGATTCGCGGTGGCAAACAGCAAATTGTCATTACAGAAATTCCATACGAAGTCAATAAAGCAAACCTTGTAAAGAAAATGGATGAACTACGTCTAGATAAAAAGCTAGATGGAATTGCGGAAGTACGTGATGAGACAGATCGTACAGGTCTTCGTATTGTTGTGGAACTAAAAAAAGAAGCAAACGCAGAAGGTATTTTAAATTACTTATATAAAAATACTGATTTACAAGTTCCATATAACTTCAATATGGTGGCTATAAATAATCGTCGTCCAACATTAATGACGTTACCCAAGATTTTAGATGCGTACATTGGGCATCAAAAAGAAGTTGTTACACGTCGTTCGGAATATGAGTTGCGAAAAGCTGAAAATCGTCAACATATTGTGGCAGGTTTAATGAAAGCATTATCGATTTTAGATGAGGTAATTGAAACAATTCGAGCATCTAAAGATAAGCGTAATGCAAAAGATAATTTAAGTGCAAAATTTGGATTCACAGAAGCGCAGGCAGAAGCAATTGTATCCTTGCAACTGTATCGTTTAACAAATACAGATATTACAGCACTAGAAAAAGAAGCGGAAGAACTAGAGAAGAAAATTACAGAATTACAAGCGATTTTACAAAGTGAGAAAAAGCTCCTTCAGGTCATTAAAGCAGATCTAAAGAGAGTAAAGAAAACGTATAGCGATAATCGCCGTGCTGTTATTGAAGAGGAAATTGAAGAAATTAAAATTGATGTGGAAGTTATGATTCCACAGGAGGATGTCATCGTTACTGTAACGAAAGAAGGTTATGTGAAGCGAACTGGTTGGCGCTCACATAATGCATCGAACGGGAAAGACTTCGGTATGAAAGAGGGCGACATCTTACTCGAGCGTTTCGATACAAATACAACAGAAATAGTTCTCTTATTTACGAATAAAGGAAATTATATTTATCTTCCAGTATACGAAATGCCGGACATTCGTTGGAAAGATTTAGGTCAGCATGTGGCAAATATCGTTTCACTTGATAGGGACGAGACATTAATTTGGGCAACCGTTGTACCGAATTTCGAGGAAGAAAAGCGATTTATTGTGTTTGTTACACGAAATGGTATGATTAAGAAAACGGAATTAAATCAGTATAAAGTTCAGCGCTATTCAAGAGCGTTTGTAGCCGTAAACTTGAAAAAAGATGATGAAGTTGTCGATATCTTCGCAACAGATGGAACAAGTGATATTGTTCTTGCAACACATGGTGCATATGCACTTATTTTTAATGAAGAAGAAGTAAGCCCAGTTGGTGTAAGAGCAGCTGGGGTAAAAGGGATTAATTTAAAAGAAGATGATTATGTTGCTTCTGGTAGACCGTTAAATAGTGAAAAAGATCAATTGATTCTCGTAACGCAGCGCGGTGCAGTTAAGCGATTAAAAGCTTCCGAAATTGAGAAATCAACAAGGGCGAAGCGAGGCCTTGTTATCTTCAAAGAGTTAAAACGTAATCCGTACCGTATTGTCGGTATTGAAATTGTTCGTGATGATGAACTTGTTTATATGAAAACAGAAAAACAGATTGTAGAAGAAATAGATCCAAAAGCATTTCGTAATAAAGACCGGTATAGTAACGGTAGTTTAGTACTAGATGTTACTGATACGGGTGAAGTGGTTGAGACGTGGACGAAGAAACGGATATAGTGAATAAACGATAGTAAGTATTTCAATTAAATATACTTATCTTATTAGTGAAACCCATGTTCTATATAGAACATGGGTTTCTTGGAGTAGTAGGGCTTTAAATTCACCACTATTCTAATTTTTTTAGTTTTTTCATGAAAGTAAACCAAAAAGAATTAGGATGAAAAATAAGGGGGATTATGTATTGATAGAAACGGGGGACAGTACGTCATCATCATATTAAGACGATAAGAAACTCTCGAAAATATATTGTTTCAAGTTATAATCCTTTGTTAAAATCTTATACTGTTGCGAAGCACAAAAAAGCACTATTCTTTCTGTGAAAATATACAGAAAGAATAGTGCTTTTTTATATTATTTTTAAAATCCCTGTTGCACGCAATAAATATCTTTAATTTTAGCTATAATCTCATCAACAGCGTATAAAATTTCTTCTTCACTTAAATATGGACTAATGGATATACGAATAGAACTATTGGCTTCTTCTTTGGATAATCCAATCTCTTGTAATACATATGACGGTTCTAAACTGTTTGAATTACAAGCAGATCCTGAAGAAATAGAAACAGTTCTCATACCTGCTATAAGTGTTTCTGAACTAATATTTGGGATCATTATATTTATGATATGAGGTATGCTATTTTCCATACATACATTTATGCGAGAAAGGGGTATTTCTTGTTGAATTTGATTTATAACAATTGTTCTTAATTTCAGTGCTTTTTCATAATTCTCTTTTAGTTCTAATATAGCTATATCACTAGCTACGCCCATGCCAGCTATTAATGAAGTGGGTAATGTTCCACTCCGTAAATATGTTTGTTCACCACCAAACAATAAAGGACGAAAATATTCCTGTTTGTGCTGATTTACATATAAAATGCCTATACCTTTTGGTCCGTAAATTTTATGTCCAGATAAAGATAAAGCATCTATGTCCAATTTTTTCACATCTATTGGTATTTTTCCAAAAGCTTGAACAGCATCTACATGTATCAATGTTTTATATTTTCTGCATAAAGCAGAAATCTCATTGATTGGTTGAATTGTTCCCACCTCAGAATTAACATATGCAAAACTAACAACTCTTGTATCATCATCTAATAAGCGACTCAATGAATCTAAGCAAATGGTTCCATCACGTTTAATGTCCACATATTTTACGATAATACCTCTTCTTTGTAACTCTTTTCCAACCTCTAAAATCGATTTATGGTCTATAGGTGAGAGAATTACATTTACGGGTTCTTTTTCATGATAATCAATTGCTCCTAACAACGCCAAGTTGTTACTTTCTGTTGCACCCGAAGTAAATATTATTTCTTCTTTATGAGCACCAATAGAAATTGCAATCTTACTTTTCGCTTGATACACCGCATACTGTGCTTTTTTTCCCATCACATGCTGAGATGAAGGGTTTGCAAATTCTGTTTTCATGTACTTTTCTACAACTTCGATCACTTTATTATGACATGGAGTAGTAGCAGCATAATCTAAGTACACCTGTCTCATAAGCATTGCCCTCCTTTATCACGAAGAAAACACAGAAAAATTAACGGTTTTTTCATAGATTTCTTCTTTTGACATTTCGCCACTTCCACCAGGATCCGCAACAATCACTTTCATCCCTGTTAAATTATATAGATTAAGAGCGATTTCAATACCTGTACGTACAGGTTGGTAACACTCTCCAGGTGCGAATAATAACAATGCTCTATAACCTGCCTTATGTACCTCAGCTATCATTTCTGTAATTTCTCCTGCACATCCAGTTACACCACAACTAATTAATGTTTTATAATTTCCATCCTCATCTACAAATGATACTTCGGATTGATTTTCTCGATCGTTTAACATTCTCTTTTCTAATTTTCCTTCTTTTACTAGCTTACTAGCGCTTTTTTGAAATCTATATTTAAGCCAAGTTTCAGGGAAAAAAATCGGATTTTTTCGGTTAGGCAAGATACTCTGTTGATTAAAGTATTTACTCTTTTCTAAACTTGTAACGTAAGCTTCTGGAATTTCTGTATATCTCTCATAAAACTCTTTGCGAAGATCACTAACACTTGCATTTGTAGATGGAACGTATTGCCAATCATTAATTAACAATAGGTATTTAATGTCTTTAAATTGTTCATAAAATTGCTCGCCTAATTGAATTCCGATATTCCAAGTGTATAAAGGGAATATACCTACCCTACGTGAAATCCTCTCTTTCATCATATCTGTTTTCTGTTCTTCGATAATTCCAGGAGTTAAGCTATTTGTTTCTTCATTAAAAAAGAGCATAAAATGCCCTGACATAATTACTAATTCTTCTTGAGTAGTATTTTTTAATTCTTCACTGATTAACTTGATCATTTCTTCTTCTGATGCAACTAATTGATGAATTCCTTTCTTTTTTACATTCATTGAATTCGACATAAGTTACCTCCTTAAAATGTATGGAGGCAGTGCTTGGATTTGAACCAAGGAATTAGGTTTTGCAGACCTATGCCTTACCACTTGGCGACACTGCCATCATATAAAGTTTAGATACTAATTTGAAACTTGTTTATCATGTTGTTCATAGTATCATCCTTAAAAAATAACCGTCAATAATATTCTGAATATAATTATTTTTCTCAACATCAAAATGAATCCCTAGAAAATTTATTGAAAATATAAGCATTCAAATAAAATAAAGAGATATACAAGATATTTTAAAATAATAGTGTTTTTGAAGAATAAGAAACATAGCCATAAAATACTTTTTTTTAGTCTATGGTTGATTATTCGGTATAAATTTCTCAAAAGATAATCAGTTTTTTATTTTGCAAATATAAGATGCTACATGCTATTGTTAGTTATGATTTTTAGAAATTCTTGTTTTCTAAAAGAGCTGATTCATTATAAACGAGTTTTCAGCCAAAGGGTAATTAACCATGAAATCATCATACATACAAGATCTTTCAACTCATAAAGGCTTAAGAGCTTATGCTATGTAACCAGTTGAATATCAAAATAATAACAAGCAACATGCTAAATAAAGCTATTAATACTAACAATTTAGTGAGAAAGGAATCCAATATGTCCAAACAAACAATTGCTTATATTCAAATGTCATTTGCAATGGTTGCAATTGGAAGCTTCGTTATTGTTAATAAGTACATTATTAAAGAACTTCCTATATTTATTGCTTCTGAGCTTAGATTACTAATTGCTTGCTTAATATTACTTCCTTTATTTTTATATAAAGGTGAAAAAATGCCTAAACTAGTAAAAAAGGATTACATCATATTTTTTCTTCAAAGTTTTATAGGGGTGTTTTTATTTAGTGTTTGCACATTATATGGTTTAAGACAAACAACAGCTTTAGATAGCGGCATTATTATGAGTTGTACGCCTGCAATAATGGCTTTAATCTCTTATTATTTTCTAAAAGAAAGATTAGGAATGAATAAAATAGGAGGGATTCTTTTAACTATTTTAGGTACATTGTCTATCAATGTTTTTGGTCAGGTATTAAATTTTAATGTAGGCTCGCACCCATTAATAGGAAATATGTTAATCTTCTGTGCTGTTATTGGAGAAGCGATTTTCTTTTCCTTTGGAAAATTAATTTCTACACCTTTAAGACCTTTAACGATGACAACAATTATGAGTTTGACAGGTGCGGTATTATTTTTGCCTTCTGCAATATATCAATCTTTACATTTTAACTTTTTAACTGTATCTCCATTGGCGTGGCTACTCGTATTATATACAGGAGTTGTAATTACTGTATTAGCTGTTCTATTAATGAATCAAGGGTTAGAAGTGGTATCAGCGGGGACAGCGGCAGTATTTACTGCTTTAATGCCTATAAGCACAGTAATTTTATCAGCCTTTATATTACATGAACCTCTCTTCTGGTATCATATTTTTGGAATGACATTGGTTATTTTAGGTATTTTTGTTATTACTAACTCTTCGAGTGAAAGTAAAGAAATGTTTGAAAAAAGAAGCAGGCAAGAAAATATGTAACAATAAATTTTCTCAATATAAGATTGCATATATTGTTGATTTCAATATTCAAAAAAACACATTGTTAATTTACAATAATTTAAGAACTATAGAACAGTAATAAATGTGTTAACTATATTCTGTAATAAAGGAGTCCATAAATGAAAAAAGTATATCCCTTTTTAATGACTGTATCTGTATGTATATTTATATCTGCTTGTTCCAATCAAACAAATTCTGAAAAAGAGGTAGAATCTGATAATAAAAAAGCTCCAATAGCTGAAACTAATGTAAAAGCTAAGCCTTATACAGAACCATTAACACAAGTAGGACAAAAAGCAAAGCATCCACTTGGAACAGTGATTCTAAAGCAATTAAGTGAGCCTAATACAATGATAGAAGCAGGGCCTCTTCATATTCAAGTAGAAAGAATTAAGGTAATTCAGAGTACAGAAGTAAGTGAAATTGGGAAATACAACTTAAAAGAACGAGGACTAGGTACAGAGCAAATGAATGCAATACAATTTACAACCACTTTAGAAAATACTTCAGATCAAGTACTTGATTTGGAACAAGGGCCTTTTAAAACACTTGTTTTAAGTAATGGTGAACAAGTAGATGTATATAAAATGAATGCGGATCCAAAAAGTCGAAGCTTAAATGCGAAGGAAAAAATGAAGTTTACACTTATCTGTTTCTTATCTCAAGCTCCAAATGATGTTAAATTCGTAAAAGTAATTACTGATGCGGTACGAGATCAGCAAACAAAAAATGAAGTGAGCACAGTAACTACTACTGAGATTACTATGTAAAAAAGAAAACAGCCTGATGAGGCTGTTTTCTTGTGTTTTCCAATTAAAAAGCGCAGTATCCAACAACTGGTTTAGAAGAACCAGTTTTAATGAAATAGTCAGGAGCAAAGCCTTGATCTAACTCACCACCATAGCCATTATCATCTACAAAATCCCAAACCTTACTTCCCATATAAGATTCGCCATTCACATAGCAAAATAACCAAAGTTGAGTGCCATCTGGAATGTTTGATTCGGTCCGTGTGCCATTTATTGTTGGAGTTGTGCGAAGATCTAGCCCAGAACCTGTTTTTTGTACCGGATAAAAAGCAGCTTCCGTTACCGATTGACTTGCAAATAAAACCGAACCTGCTACCGCTACTGAAGCAATTGATAATGCAACTTTTTTAAACATACGTGTTACCTCCTAATAAATTATATTTTATTGCAGATGGGGAATCCCCCTCATACCTATCAAATAAAAATCATCCTTTATTCAAGATTGGTAAGCATGAGGGAGAGCCCCTTTACTCCCCTATAAATTAATAGAATGTATGGTTAAAAATAAAAAATAAAGCTAATGTTTGTTTCTTTATCAATACTCTAGTTATGAGTTTGAAAAAATAGCGTTTTTGGTAAAATAAAAACTCTTATTTGTTGTTTTCAAACCATGTTTGAAACGTTTGTAAAGACTGTTCGCCTAATATACGATTCATTTCCTTTCCATCTTTGTAAGAAATAATTGTAGGTGTTCCTTTTATTTGAAACATATCCCAACCTTGTTTATATTCTTCTAGATTCAAAACTTGCATATCAATATTCATATTTTTTGTCATAGGAACTACAATTGGTGAAATCCTTTGGCAATGCGGACAGGTCGTTTTGTAGAAATAAACTATTTTTGTTTTGTGATTTGATAGATCTTGTTGCAATTGTTCGGGGGTAATTTGATTTTTATAATAATTTACCTCCTCAGTACTTATGGTTTTTTCACTTTTTGTTCCTTTATTGGTTAGAACAAAAATAAGTGTAAATATTGATAAAATAGTAATAATGAAAAAAAGCATTTTTTTCATATACAGTTTCTCTCCTTGCTTATTTTCATAAGAATAAAGCCACAAATAATAATAAGAAGAAAGGCTATTAGAGCGAGAAATGGGATTGTAATAAATCCGAACCAATCTAAATAATCCCCTGTGCAAGGTATTCTCCCACATGATGTTCCGTTTTCAGATAAAAATGGGATTTTTTGAAGGGAATAGTGATAGGCAGCTATACATGCGCCAATGATAGCGAGAGTCAAACTATAAATCCCAATTCTATAATCTTTTCGTATAATAGCTGTTCCTAGTAAAAGAACTAGTGGATACATGAGAATACGTTGATACCAGCATAATGTACAGGGCTCATATTTCATTATTTCAGACAGATACAAACTCCCGAGGGTTGCAATAAAGGAAACCGACCAGCTACTAAACAATATGTATTCTAGTTTTTTTTCTGTATTGTTCATGACTTCACCCTTCCTTTTTTAGAGATGGAAATAATGAAATAAATCCTCTAAGAAAATAGAAGATAAAAAATAAATTTTAAAAATAGTTAGCTCAAGAGTTATTATAAATTATGTTTTTGTTTTGTATATTGAGAAAATTTTGATTTTATAAAATCTTATAGAAGAATAAAGTAAATAAGGTGAGATGAATTGAAAGTGGGCGTATGCTTTTTGGGGAATGCCTATGCCTATCAAGCAAATGTTTTATAGTACTCTCAAAACGGAAATTTCTTCTCTACAGTCATTTATAAGAATTCAGCTTGTCTTGTTATTTAAGTAACGGCTAATAATCAGTGGGGTATGAAGAAATCCCCACTGATTAAAGCTTTACTTTATTTTTACCGATCTAAGAATGAGCAAATGGTTATGTAAATAAAATAAAACTTGATATAATAACTATGAAATCGTTCTCAAATATGGAGGAAATATATGAAAAAAATAGGAGTAGGGATTGTAGGATTTGGATTTTCAAGTACAACATTTCACATCCCTTTATTACAAACGATTGATGAATATGATATTCGCGCTATTGTATCTTCGAAAGAAGAAGTAGTAAAGCAGGCATTACCAACTGTGCAAGTTGTTAACACAATTGAAGAATTGGTAGAACGAGAAGATATTGATCTTGTTGTTATTACGTCACCAAATACAACGCATTTTCCATTTGTAAAAGAAGCTATTGTACATGGAAAACATGTAGTTGTAGAAAAGCCATTTGTTGTTTCAGTTGAAGAGGGTGAAGAACTTATTAGATTGGCGAAAGAGCATAATGTCTTTGTTAGTGTTTATCATAATCGCCGCTTTGATAATGATTTTTTAACAATAAAGAAATTAATTAAGGAAAAACAAATTGGAAATGTGTATACATATGAAGCTCATTTTGATCGCTTCCGTCCTCATGTACGTGATCGCTGGCGTGAAAATAACTTACCAGGATCGGGGATTTTATACGATCTAGGATCGCATTTAATTGACCAGGCATTACATTTATTCGGAAAACCAGATGCTGTTAGTGCGGATATAGTAAAGCAACGACCTGGGGCAGAAACGGATGATTATTTCCATATTGTACTTTACTATGGAATCAAGCGTGTCATTTTACATAGTAGTAGTTATGTGAAACATGCAGGCCCTCATTTTAGTGTTCATGGGGATAAAGGCTCAATTGTTAAATATGGTATGGATTCACAAGAAGACCAATTAAAAGCTGGTATGAAGCCAGGTGATATAGGATATGGAGAAGATAGTGAAAGTAATTTTGCTGTTTTAGAAACAGAAGAAGAAGTGAAGCATATTTCAACAGAAGTGGGATGCTATGAAATGTATTATAAAGGAATTCGAGATAGTATAGTAAATGGTATGCAACCTCCTGTAACAGCTGAAGAGGGTTTACAGGTGATTCAACTTATTCAATTGGCAATTGAAAGTAGTGCAACAGGTAGAGTTATCTCACTATAAGTTAAAAAGACACGATTTCGTGTCTTTTTTTTGGATTTTAGGATTGGAATATATATGTTTGTTGTGGGATATAATTTTTCTCTTCGAATGAAATATAAACAATTCAAATTACTAATCTAATTTTCCCGAGTGACATTTTCAGGGTTGGAAAGCCCATAAAAAAACATCGTAATGATATCTTTTATATGTTTTTCACGATCGTCCTCCAAGAGTTGTACACCGTAATCTTCGCCGAACTTACTAAACATTTGAATGTATAGTAATATCATTTCTTTTGAAAGATTGGGATTAATTTCATTTTGGCGTTGTGCATTTTCTAATATCTCTAAAAACCAAGGCAGGACTGTTTCATTTTGGTAACGATATATAAATTCGCGAAGCTCTGGATCTTTTTGGATTACTTGCAACAGCATGTCAGGGTGAAATAAACTACCACTTTCCATTTTACGTCGCATCATCTTATGAAACATCTCTTGAAATGTCATATTTTCAGCTGCTATCTCTTGATAGAATTGAAACTCAGTCGTCGCAAATTCGTGAATAAGCTCTCGGAAAAGCGCATCTTTACTACCAAAATGATTATAAATGGTAACTTGAGATACTTTTGCTTTTTTTGCGATGTCCTCTATTTTTACTTCATTAAATCCACGCTCTGAAAATAATGATAACGCAGCGTCTTTAATGGCGCGTTTTTTCTTTTCTTTTACTTTTTCAAAACCGTTCAATACAATCACCTCATTTAAAATATACAAGAAAATAGAGATGAAAACAATAATTTTGAAATATGAACATAAAAATATTTCAAAAAGTTGTTGCCAATTTAAATAGAGAGGAGTACAATAATTTTGAAATATAAAACACGAAATATTTCAAAAAATGAGGTGGAATAATGATTTCAGTCCAAAATGTCACAAAAAAATTTTCAAATGGAAAAGGATTATTTGATATTACTTTTCAAGTAAAAGAAGGTGAAGTTTTCGGTTACCTAGGGCCAAATGGTGCAGGGAAATCAACAACGATTCGTAATTTAATGGGATTTATAAAGCCAACTGCTGGTCATGCAGAAATTTTCGGTCTAGACTGCTGGAACGAAGCTGCAAAAATTCAAAGGGAAGTTGGTTATTTACCAGGGGAAATTTCCTTTATAGAAGGAATGAATGGATTAGAATTTTTAAAACTTATGCAAGGTATGCGCGGATTGAAAGATGTAAAGAGACGTGATGAGCTTATTGAAAGATTACAATTTGATGTGAAAACACCAATTCGGAAAATGTCTAAAGGGATGAAACAAAAAGTAGGAATTGTAGCTGCATTTATGCATGATCCAGAAGTGTTAATTTTGGATGAACCAACGTCAGGATTAGATCCACTCATGCAGCAAACTTTTATTGATTTAATACTAGAGGAAAAACAAAAAGGAAAGACAATCCTTATGTCATCCCATATTTTCACAGAAATTGAGCGGACATGTGACCGGGTAGCTATTATTAAGGATGGTCGCCTTGTAACGGTGGAAAATATTCATGATTTACAAGGCATGAGAAGACAGGTAATGGATGTAACGGTTTCATCTCAAGTGGAAATGCGTTCTTTACAAAAGGAAAATTTACACTTTGAAGCGGTGAAGGGGAATACAGCGTCCATTATTGTACAGGGGAATTATCAGGAAGTATTACAAACGCTTGCTAGGTATAATGTGAAAGCACTTCAAACGAGGGCGATGGATTTAGAACATTTATTTATGCATTATTATGATGCGAAGGAGGGTGTGAAACATGAATAAACAGCTGTTTTTAGCTAGCTTTAAAGAAAATCAAAAAAGCATATGGAGTTATTCAATTGGTGCGGCTCTTTATTTGTGGTTATTAATTTGGATATTTCCATCGCTCGTATCTGCGAAAGGATTAAATGAAATGATAGATGCTATGCCAGATAGTGTGAAAAAGATTGTTGGCATGGAAAATTCGATTCAAAATGTAAGTGATTTTTTAGCAGGTGAATACTATGGCATGTTGTTTCTAATTATATTGACAATTTTTAGTGTAACGGTTGCTACACATGTAATGGCTTGTTATGTAGATAAAGGGGCGATGGCTTATTTGTTGGCAACACCGGTATCTAGAGTGAAAATTGCAATAACACAAGGGGTAGTTCTTATTCTAGGATTGCTGATTATTATACTTGCGACGTATGGAGCTGGTGTATTAGGAGCAGAGTGGCTCTTGAAAGATAACAATTTAAATCAAGAAGTATTCTTCAAAATGAATTTAGTTGGGGGGCTGTTGTTTTTCGTAGTCAGTGCCTATTCATTTTTATTCTCTTGTATATGTAACGATGAAAGAAAAGCTCTTAGTCTTTCTGCCAGTGTTACAATTTTGTTTTATTTACTAGATATGGTAGGGAAATTAAGTGATAAGCTAGAATGGATGAGAAATATATCATTATTTACGTTGTTCCGTCCAAAAGAAATTGTGGCAGGGACATATAACATATGGCCGGTAAGTATTGGATTAATTTTTGGTGCGATTTGTATCTTTGTAGTAGCGATTGTATTGTTCAAAAAGAGAGATTTACCGCTATAGATAAATAGAGTTGAAAAGATAGTTAGTTCCTTTATGAACTAACTATCTTTTTTTATTTCTGGAAAATTATAAAAAAAGTGAACCTTTTTCCCCACTAAACCATCTAATAAGTGTAAAGTTTTATTGGAAGATATAAAGTGAAACTTTAATTAGTAGGGGGGTTCTTCATCCCCAATTGATTATTAGCCCGCCCCACCTAACTTCTTTGCTTTCGCTGGATTTTGAGGTGGTGGGTCTTACTGCCCCGCAAATAGCGGGATAAAACGGGAGGATAGACAGTGAAAGTAATACCTGTATATAAAATAATGGTAAAAGAAGAGAGTAATGTTTCTTTAGCTAAAAACGGTGATCATGAAGCATTTGTCTCTTTAATACATACACATAAAGTTCAGCTCTATCGTATAGCCAAAGCAATGCTATATGATGAGAATGACGTAGAAGATGCGATACAAACAACAATTCTAAAGGCTTATGAAAATATAAAAAAGCTTAAAAATGAAGAGTTTTTCCAAACATGGTGCATTCGAATACTGATGAATCAGTGTAATGAAATGATACGATCACGAAAAAAGGTAATTGCGATAGAAGGAAATAATGATTATATGATAGCATTTGATTCTTATGAAGATATAGATCTTCATAATGCAATTCAGTCTTTAAATGAAGAATTAAAAGCTGTAACAGTACTCTACTATTATGAAGATATGAATCAAGAAAATATTGCGGCATTATTAGAAATACCAAAAGGAACTGTTAAATCAAGGTTGTCACGGGCAAGAGAACAACTGCAGAAGCAATTACGAATGGAATAGGAGGTGTATGTGTTGGATAAGGATGAATTATTTGATGAAAAACTGAAAAAGCGAATAGACCGAGAGAAAACAATGTTACCGGAGCAGTTGAATCGGAAAATTAATGATACATTACATAATCTCCCGGTTAAGAAGAAGTCTTATAGAGTTCAAGCTATGGCTGTTAGTGTGGCAATAATGGCATTGTCAATCGTTTCTATGTTTGAATTTTCTGTGCAAAGTTTTGCGCAAAAAGGTGGAGTATTTGAATATGTAACGAAAAAGGCATTTTCAGATTATGAAAATGAGGAAGAAACAAAATCTAATGTAAATTATCCTGAAAAAGAAAAAATTCACAAAAAAATGCTGGATTCAATCGATCATTTTAAAAATGTTAAGGGGCAATTTGAAGAGTACTCTAGTTCATCTCGCTTAATTACTACTTATAAGTACGCAATTGATACAAGGAATCAGAGAGGGATTTCTTCTAAAGAGGATCGTCAGTCAAAAAAAATGACAGTTTTATATAACCAAGGGAAAAAACAAGAATTTAATGATAAAGATTATACACATAAAGAAGTGAGATGGAAGTCAGAACCTAAAAATATAGAGTTACTAAAACTAACACCTACTGAAAGAGCATTTAATAAAGTGGGGGAGAAAAAGCGGTATGATGATGAATATGTCGGACTAGCAAAATATAGTATTCAATCGGAGTTTGCAAATTTGTTAATTCGATATAAAGATTGGAATTTTAAAGAAACAAAGTATCTTGGATTAGACTGTTATAAAATAGAGGGCGTTATAAACATAGAGATGCCTTTAAGTACATCTGAAGACTTACGAGGAAAATTCGAAATGATTGTAGAAAAAAATACGGGGATTATGTTGAATTTTCTTAGTTTTCATAATGGAATGATCCAGTATTCTATTACTACGGAAAAGATACAAATAAACAAAGGGATTGATGAGAACGTATTTCAAAAAGATGTTTCTTCATACGAAAAAATTGAAAAATGTATTGAATAAATAATGATCTTGTTATTTTGATAGTTTTTAATTCGTATAGAATAATAAATATCGGGGGAACTAATATGGAGAAGAATTTACCTTCACGTGAAAAAAAGAATAAGAAAAAATATAAAAAAGGAAAAGTGATAGGGATATTTGTAGGGGTGTTGTTAGCTGTTGGAATAGGATATGGTGCGTATCTGTATAATAAAACTTCAAATGCGGTACAAAAAGCTTCTCTCAGTCTAGCACGTGGTGAGAAATCTGATTTGCGTGAGGAAGTTGTAAAGCCAATAACAAATAATGTTTCTCTTTTAATTATGGGCATTGATGAAAATCAAGAGCGTCAAAAAGAATATAATGGTGCATTTCATACAGATGCATTATTACTAGCTACTTTTAATAAGGATGATAAGACAGTCAAGTTAATAAGCATACCACGTGATACATATACATATGTTCCAATCGAAAAGAAAAAGGATAAAATAACACATGCATATGGTAGGGGCTTTGTAAAGAACGGAAAGGATGGAGGACCGCAAGCGTCTGTTGAAGCGGTAGAAAAATTATTACATGTACCAGTTGATTATTTTGTGAAATTCAATTTTAATTCATTTATAAAAATTGTTGATGATTTGGGTGGTATTGAAATAGATGTTCCAATTGAGTTTTCTGAACAAAATAGTAAAGATGAACCGGAGGCTATTCATTTAAAAAAAGGAATGCAAACATTAACTGGTGAACAAGCACTTGCTCTTGCAAGAACACGTCATATCGATAGTGATGCTATGAGAGGACAGCGTCAGCAGCTTGTCATTGAAGCGATCTTAACAAAATTAAAAAGTGCAGGATCTGTTACGAAAATAGGAAAGATGATTGATGCTGTAGATGGTGAGTTTAAGACAAACTTAACTTTGGCTGATATGCTGTCGTTTTATAAATATGGATTAAATGCTTCAATTGAGAAAATTCAATTAGCTGGAGATGATTTGTATTTACCGAATGGGCCGAAAGGTGAACGAGTCTATTATTATAATCCAGATACAAAGAGTTTGAGAGAACTTAGTAATATACTTCGAATACATCTTGGATTAAGTGAACAGCAAATTAAAAAAGAAGATGGGGAGAGTTAAAGTATATGAAAAACATAATATAAAATATTTTTTAGTAAAGCAGATCATTATAAATATCTGCTTTTTTGTTTGAATGATACAGTGAAGGTTTTTACCTCGATCTTTCGCTTGGTCAACAATTAACAATAATAGCTATTTTGTTAGTTACTTTAAAAGGGGAAGCTGCTGTAACTGGCGAGGGCTTTATGCATTGGCATCAACTTTATCAGCGATGCATGTTATTCCGTTAGAAGGATTAGCTCGTCTATTAGGGGGGGATCGTTTTATCCCGCATTAACGGGCAGTAAGACCCACACCTCAAAATTTGGCAAAAGCAAAGAAGTTAGGTGGGGGATGAACTGCCCGTAAAAGCCCGATTGGTTCAACTAATAATCAGTGGGGATGAAGAAAACCCCCACTGATTAAAGTTTCACTTTATGTCAGAAACGCGCGCTATCGTAAATTTAATTGGTAATGGTATTGCAACTGTAGTTGTTGCGAAAAGCGAAAATGAATTTAATGAGGGGAAAGATAAACAGATGCTAATAGGTATGCAAAAAGAAAAAATAGCCGGATAAAAAGGTCAGTAAAGCTGACTTTTTTTATTTTGTTAAGAAAGGATTTACTAGAATTATACATTATTTATTAACAATAATTCAGAAGAGTTTTCTTTACAATTGGAATAAATAGAAGAAAAATCAAATGCATATAGTAATACAAGAAAATTCTATATCAACGTAATAGAATGTTTATGAATATTACTGTAATAAAATAATTTTTACAAAATTTTTAATAATAATACTTTACAAAAAACAAAAAATTAGTAGAATAATAGTTAATAGGAATCTTTTGATAAGAATATAAAGAAAAACAGAATTATCAGAAATTTCTTAATCTAGAAACGTACAGGAAATTAGGGAGGGTACAAAAAATGAAAAAGAAAAAGATGAAGAAATTAACAGCAGTCGTAGCACCAGTTTTAGCAATGAGTATGGCATTAACTGCATGTTCTACAGGTGGGGACAAAAAAACAAGTACGAATTCAAGCGGAAGTGATAGCAAATCGGATGTTAAATTAGCAGCAAAGCAAGTGCTGAATCGTACAGAAACAAACGAAATTCCAACAATGGATACTTCGAAATCAACAGATACTCTTGGATCACAAATTTTAGGGAATACGATGGAAGGGTTATATCGCCTTGATAAAGATAATAAGCCAATCCCAGCTGCAGCTGAATCAAGTACGAAAAGTGAGGATGGCAAAAAATATACATTTAAACTTCGTAAAGACGCAAAATGGTCAAACGGTGACCCAGTAACAGCAAAAGATTTCGTGTTTGCATGGCAACGTTTGTTAGATCCAAAGACAGCTGCAGAGTACTCATTTATTGCTTATTATATTAAAAATGCAGAAGCAATTAACAAAGGAAAAGCGGAAGTGTCTACACTAGGTGCAAAAGCGATAGATGATTACACACTCGAAGTTGAACTAGAAAGCGCAGTTCCATACTTCTTAAACTTAACGGCATTCCCATCGTACTATCCACTAAATGAAAAGTTTGTAAAAGAAAAAGGGGATAAATTCGGTTTAGAATCTGATACTGTAGTTTATAATGGACCGTTTGTTCTAACTGATTGGAAGCATGAAGAGGGCTGGAAGCTGAAGAAAAATGATAATTATTGGGACAAAAAGAGTGTGAAGTTAGACGAAGTTAACTATAGTGTTGTAAAAGATATGGCAACTCGTGTAAATCTATATGATAGTGGCCAAATTGACTTTACTATATTAGCTGGAGAGTTTGTTGACAAATATAGAAATAAAAAAGAAGAATATGGAGTATATTCAGAACCAAGTACGTTCTACTTACGTTTAAATCAAAAACGTGCTGGCCAAGATACACCACTAAAGAGCAAAAAATTACGTGAAGCAATTGCGTTGTCAATTAATAAAAAAGATTTAGCGAATGTAATCTTAAATGATGGTTCTAAACCTGCTGATTACTTAGTGCCAAAAGGATTAGCGAACGGACCAGACGGTAAAGATTTCCAAGAGACGTTTAAAACTGGCCTGAAAAATGACACTAAAAAAGCAGCGGCAG
>Ga0102589_1003088_pt1 | contig 17834 bp, 13 predicted proteins | sample AraplaMF_Col_mLB_FD_76858 | JGI IMG/M metagenome (GOLD analysis project Ga0102589, IMG submission 76858) | Arabidopsis root microbial communities from the University of North Carolina, USA - plate scrape MF_Col_mLB | ecosystem: Host-associated > Plants > Roots > Endosphere | place: USA... | reverse complement strand
TGAAGATGAAATTGGTGGTGTAGTAGAGGGTGAAGCCGAGGCCCTCGAGGCTGCCGAGCGAGCCCTTGAGCAGCAGCGTCGTCGCCTCCAGCGGGCTCTCGCCGATCGAGAGCACGACGAGCCCGGCGACGACCAGCGCCGCCGCCACCGAGACCAGCGGGACGAGGGCGGTATCAGCCCAACGGGGGAGGTCGATCGGGGCGGCGCTCATGCCGCCCTCTCGCTGACGCCGGCCATCAGCAGGCCGAGATCGCGCTCGTCGGTCGCCACCGCCTCGCGCTCGCCGGTGATCTGGCCACCGCAGAGCGCCAGGATCCGGTCGGACAGCGCCATCACCTCGTCGAGCTCGACCGAGACGAGCAGGATCGCGACGCCCTGATCGCGCAGCGCGATCAGCCGGCGATGGATGAACTCGATTGCGCCGATATCGACGCCGCGCGTCGGCTGGCCGACCAGCAGCACCTTCGGTGCCCGCTCGATCTCGCGAGCCAGCACGATCTTCTGCTGGTTGCCGCCGGAGAACTTCGCTGTCTTCAGGGCCGGATCGACCGGGCGGACGTCGTAGTCCTGCATCCCGGTCCGCGCATGCTTCTCGACCAGCGCCGGCGACAGGAAGGGGCCGGGGCCGAAGGCCGGATCGTCGTGATAGCCGAGGATCGCGTTCTCGGCCGCCGCGAATGCGGTGACGAGGCCGGTCCGCAAACGGTCCTCGGGAATATGCATCAGGCCGAGTTTGCGCAGATTGGCCGGATTGCGGTCGGCGGCGTTGAGGATCGTCCCGCCGAGCCGGATCACACCGCGCGAAGGCTGGGCCAGTCCTGCCAGCACGTCGAGCAGCTCGCTCTGGCCATTGCCGGCGACGCCGGCGATACCGACGATCTCGCCCTCGTGCAGGGTCAGGCTGGCGTCGCGCAATGTCTCATGGCCGCGCTCGTCGACCACGGAGAGCCCTGCCGCCTCCAGCACCGGCGCGCCGCGCTGGCGCGGCGCCTTCTCGACGCGCAGCAGCACGCGCCGGCCGACCATCGCCTCGGCGAGCTCGGCCGGGGAGGTTCGTTCCGTCTCGACATGGGCGACCATCTCGCCGCGCCGCATCACCGAGACACGGTCGGTCACCGCCATGATCTCGCGCAGCTTGTGCGTGATCAGGATCACCGTCTTGCCCTGCGCCCTAAGCGCCCGCAGCAATTCGAAGAGCTGGTCGGCCTCGGCCGGGGTCAGCACCGCCGTCGGCTCGTCGAGGATCAGGATCTCGGCGCCGCGATAGAGCGCCTTCAGGATCTCGACGCGCTGCTGCAGGCCGACCGAGAGCGAGCCGACGATCGCGTCGGGATCGATGGCGAGCCCGTATTCCTGGGACAGGCGCGCCAGCTCCGCCCGCGCCTTGCCGATGCCGCGCTTGAGCAGCGCGCCGCCTTCGGCGCCGAGCACGATGTTCTCGACCACGCTGAGCGGCTCGACCAGCATGAAATGCTGGTGGACCATGCCGACTCCGGCGGCGATCGCATCCGAGGAGGAGCGGATGCGCCGCGCTTCGCCACGCACCCGGATCTCGCCGGCATCGGCCTCGTAGAAGCCGTAGAGGATCGACATCAGCGTCGACTTGCCGGCGCCGTTCTCGCCGACGATGCCGTGGATCGAGCCGGCGGCGACCGAGAGTGAGACGTCCTTGTTGGCCTTGACCGGGCCGAACGCCTTGCTGATACCGTTGAGCTCGATCGCAGGGTGCGGGTTGGTCACCGACGCGCCGCGCTCACATCGAGCACTTGGAATCCGACATGTAGTCGTGGACCTTGACGGTGCCGGCGATGATGTCGGCCTTCGCCTTGTCGGCGGCCGCCTTCATCTCGGGCGTGATCAGCGCCTTATTGTTGTCGTCGAGCGCCCAGCCGATGCCGTCCTCCTTCAGCCCGAGCACGGAGACGCCCGGCTTCCAGTTGCCGTCGCGCGCCGCCTTGAACGAGTTGTAGGCGGCGACGTCGACGCGCTTCAGCATCGAGGTCAGGATCTTGCCGGGATGCAGCATGTTCTGGTTGGAATCGACGCCGATGCCGAGCTTGCCGGCGTCGGCCGCGGCGCGCAGCACGCCGATGCCGGTGCCGCCGGCGGCGTGGTAGATCACGTCGGCGCCGCGGTCGATCTGCGATTTGGCGAGCTCGCCGCCCTTCACCGGGTCGTTCCAGGCGGCCGGGGTCGAGCCGGTCATGTTCTGGAAGATCTCGGCGTCCTTCTTGCCGGCCTTGACGCCCTGGACATAGCCGCAGGCGAATTTGCGGATCAGCGGAATGTCCATGCCGCCGACGAAGCCGACCTTGCCGGTCTTCGAGGCGAGGCTGGCGAGCAGGCCGACGAGATAGGAGCCTTCATGCTCCTTGAACACCACCGACTGCACGTTCGGCAGTTCGACCACCATGTCGATGATGGTGAACTTCAGGTTCGGGAACTCGGCCGCGACCTTCTGCAGCGCGGTCGCCTGCGAGAAGCCGACGGCGATGATCGGCGAATGGCCGTCGCGGGCAAACCGACGCAGCGCCTGCTCGATCTGCGCGTCGTTGGTCGGCTCGAAATCGCGGAACTCGACGCCGGTCTCGGTCTTGAACTTCTCGGCGCCGACAAAGACGCCCTCATTGAAGGATTTGTCGAACTTGCCGCCCTTGTCATAGACGACCGCCGGCTTGATCGCGGTCTGGGCGACGGCCGTCATGGCCGAAAGGGCGACGCCCGCCAGAGCGAGGGCGAGAGATTTCAAACGCATCGAGCCGTTCCCCTGTCACACGCGGGATGGTTGCGCCATCCCTGCCTGCGATCACGATGGCACGGCTTTCCTGCGGGGCCAAGCGGGCTTGCAGGCCCGCCTGGCGATATGTGTCACATATGAACAGTCGCCTCAGCCGCGCTGGATCGAGACGCCGCCATCGGCGAGGAAGGCCGTGCCGGTGACGAAGCTCGACGCGTCCGAGGCGAGGAACAGCGCGGCGCGGGCGATCTCCTCCGGCCGCGCCATGCGCTTCATGGCATGGATGCCCTCGACGAAGGCGAGCACCTCGGGGCCCGAGGCCGGATCATTGGTGATGCTCGCCGGCGTGTCGGTGCCACCCGGCAGCAGGGCGTTGACACGGATGCGCTTGCCGCCGAGTTCGGCTGCGAGCGCCTTTACGAGGCCGATCTGCCCGGCCTTGCTGGCGGCATAGGCCGACATGCCGGTGAGCCCGGCGGTATGGCCGACGAAGCTCGCGGTGAAGATCAGCGAGCCACCGCCGCGCGCCTCCAGCGCCGGGGCCTGGTACTTCGCGCCGAAGAAGGCGCTGCTCAGATTGATCGCGATCACCTCGTGCCAGTTCTCGCTCGCCATCTCCCGGATCGGGCCGAGTTCGCCGATGATGCCGGCATTGTTGAAGCCGATGTCGAGCCCGCCGAAGCGCTCGGTCGCGGTCTCGACCAGACGCTGTGCCAGCGCCTCCTCGCGAATGTCGCCGGCGATGGCGATCGCTTCGCCGTCCGCCGCTTCGATCTCGCTGACGAGCGTGTCGAGCTCGCTTTGCCGCCGTGCGGTGACGACGAGCCGGGCGCCCTCCGCCGCGAACAGCCTGGCCGCCGCCCGGCCGATGCCGGAGCTCGCGCCGGTGACGATCGCGACCTTGTCCTTCAGTGCCGTCATGTCCTGTGTCCTCGTTCAGGGAATGCGGCGCGGGTGATCGCAGGCCGGCGGCCGGTGCAGACACCCGCTTCCTGTCACGGCAGGGCACCCGATTGCTGGCGCGAGCGGATCGGCCTAGCCTGCCCGTCATGACGCTGAACGAAGCCGAGATCGAGCGCTATGCCCGCCATCTGGTGCTGCCGGAGATCGGTGGCCCCGGGCAGGCCAGGCTGAAGCGTGCCCGGGTGCTGGTGGTCGGCGCCGGCGGCCTCGGCGCGCCTCTGATCCCCTATCTCGCCGCGGCCGGCGTCGGCACGATCGGCATCCTCGACGACGACCATGTCTCGCTCTCGAACCTGCAGCGGCAGATCATCTTCGGGACGGAGGATATCGGCGCGCGCAAAGCGGTCGCGGCGGCCGGCTTCGTCAAGCGGCTCAACCCGCATGTCGAGATCGAGGAATATGTCACCCGGATCGACCCGCACAATGCGCGCGCGCTGGTCGCTTTCTACGACGTCGTCGCCGAGGGCTCCGACAATTTCGCCACGCGCTATGCCGTCTCCGATGCCTGCTTCCACGAGAAGAAGCCGCTGGTGACCGCGGCGCTCGGCCGCTTCGACGGCTCGCTGACGACGATCAGGGCGCATGAGGCAAGCGCCGATGGGCGGCCCAACCCGACCTATCGCTGCCTGTTCCCGCAGGAGCCGCCGCCGGGAACGGTCGCGCCCTGCGCCGAGGCCGGTGTGCTCGGCGCGCTCGCTGGCGTGATGGGTTCGCTGATGGCCCTGGAGGTGATCCGCGCCATCACCGGCTTCGGCGAACCGCTGGTCGGCAAGCTGTTGCTGGTCGACGCGATGGCGATGCGCTTCGAGACGATGAAATATGGCTGGGACCCGGACAATCCGCTGAACGGAACCGCAGCCGGTGTCGCCGCCTGACCTACTTCGCGGCGCGCTTCGCCTCGATCACATCGAAGAGCTGCGCCGCGAGGTCCGGACCGCCGAGCTTCTTGATGGCGCGCACGCCGGTCGGGGCGGTGACGTTGATCTCGGTCAGCTTGCCGCCGATCACGTCGATGCCGACCAGCAGCAGGCCGCGCTCCCGGAGCGCCGGGCCGATGCGTTCGCAGATTTCGAGCTCGCGCTTCGACAGGTCCGTCGGCCTGGCCGCGCCGCCGCGCACCATATTGGCGCGCAGGTCGCCGACCGCAGGCACGCGGTTGACCGCGCCGGCCGCCTTGCCGTCGATCAGGATGATGCGCTTGTCGCCTTCCGTGACTTCCTTGAGAAAGGCCTGGATCACCCAGGGTTCGCGGAAGAGGTTGGCGAAGAGGTCGTAGAGCGAGCCGAAATTCGGGTCGCCCTTGCCGGTCTTGAACACGGTCGCGCCGCCATGACCATAGAGCGGCTTCATCACGATCTCGCCGAACTCCTCGCGGAAGGCCTCGATCTCGGCGCGGTCGCGCGTGATCAGCGTCGGCGGCATCAGCTCGGGGAAATGCGTGACGAAGAGCTTCTCCGGTGCGTTGCGGACCTCTGTGGGGTCGTTGACCACCAGCGTCTTCGGATGGATGCGCTCGAGCATATGCGTCGAGGAGACATAGGCCATGTCGAAGGGCGGATCCTGGCGCAGCAGCACCACGTCCAGTGTCGAGAGATCGGTGCGCTCTGGCTCGCCCAGCGTGAAATGGTCGCCCGCGACGTCGCGCACCTCGACCGGGTTGATCACGGCGGTGATCTTGCCGTCGCGCAAGGTGAGCTTGTCGGGCGTGTAGGTGAAGAGCCTGTGGCCGCGCGCCTGCGCTTCCAGCATCAGCGCGAAGCCGGTGTCGCCGGCGATGCGGACCTTCTCGATCGGGTCCATCTGGATGGCGACGTTCAGCGGCATGGCGGAAGCTCCGGTTGCGGCCGTTATATCGGCTGCGCCACAGCGACAGCGCAAGAGCCTTCGCCCTGCGTCAGAGCATCAGCTCGAACACGCGCGGAACATGGCGGGGCAGCCGCCAGGGCGCGAGGAAGACCGCGTCGGCCCGCAGATTACGCTGCATCGCCCAGGGATTGCGCGCCAGCCATTGCCGGATGCGCGCTTCCATCAAGCGGCGCTTGTCCGGCGTGATCGCGCTCGCCGCATCGTCGAGCGCGGCGCGCGCCTTGACCTCGACGAACACGATGTCGTTCCCGCGGGCCATGATCAGGTCGATCTCGCCGCCCTTGCCGCCGAAGCGGCGCTGCAGCAGGCGATAACCCTTGAGACTGAGGAAGGCGACGGCGAGCCATTCGCCGCGGCGGCCGGCAAGGCCGGAATGGCGGGCGCGCCGGCTGCGCAGCGCCTCGCTCATGGCGTGCGCGTCAATTCGAGGGCGCGGGCATAGACGACGCGGCGCGGCTGCCCGCTCGCGGCCGCGACCTGTGCCACCGCCTCCTTCAGCGAGACCTTGGCGAGCGCGGTGCGCAAGGCTTCGTCGAGCGTATCGCCCTGCGCGGCCGCTGCGGAGGCATCGGGCGGGCCGATCACCACGACGATCTCGCCGCGCGCTTCCTCGGCTTCGGCGTAATGGGCGGCGAGCTCCGGCAGGGGGCCGCGCCGGACATTCTCGTAATATTTGGTCAATTCGCGTGCGACAGCCCCTGCCCGCGAGCCCAGCACGGTAGCTGCGTCAGCCAGCATCTCGGCAAGCCGGCGCGGCGATTCGAAGAAGACGAGCGTGCCGGGAATGGCGGCAAGCTCGGTGAGGCGCGCCTTTCGCGCCGCGCTCTTCGGCGGCAGGAACCCCTCGAAGAAGAAGCGATCGGTCGGCAATCCCGCCAGCACCAAAGCCGCCAGCACGGCCGAGGGGCCGGGAATCCCGGTGACCGGCAGTCCTTCCGCGACGACCTCGGCGACGAGCTTGTAGCCGGGATCGGAGACCAGCGGCGTGCCGGCATCCGAGATCAGCGCCAGCTTGCCGCCCTGGCGCAGCTTCTCCAGGATCTTCGGGCGCATCTGCGCGGCGTTGTGCTCGTGATAGGGCAGGAGCGGCGTCGCGATGCCGTAATGCGCCAGCAGCGTCTTCGAGGTTCTGGTATCCTCTGCGAGCACGGTATCGGCAGCGGCGAGCGTCGACAGCGCCCGGAAGGAGATGTCCTTCAGGTTGCCGATCGGCGTCGCGACGATGTGCAGGCCCGGCGCGAGCGGCTCGGCCTCGGCCCGGAGCCCGAAGGCCGCATAGCTCGGGGCGCGGCCGGTGGCGGGAGAGGCGGAAGGAGAGCCGGACATGGCGGCGAAACTGCCACACCGACCGATAAGATGTCACCATTCTCCGGCGTTCCACCCGGCAACCTAGAGTTAACAACTTGAAAATAGCCTTGCTCGCTGGCAGGACTTGTTCACGGTTCGGGACAAGATCCAGCCGGTGCGGGCTCGTCTCGTGCCTCGCCGAGGAGTGGAGACGAAAGCCGTGTCGCGTCAGAGCAAGCTCCTCACTCCGCCGAGCCGTCGCCTCGTCCTGTTGTCCGGTGTTGGCGCCGTGCTTGCGGCCTGCAGCGGCGGAACCGGCGGCCTCCCCGGTTTCGACAGCCCGGCTGCGCCGCAGGGTGGCAGCGCCCAGCCCAGCGGCCCGACCATCGGCACCGGCTCGGTCAAGGTGGGCCTGATCCTGCCGCTGACCGCCGAAGGTTCCGGCGCGGCCGTCGGCAACTCGCTCAAGAACGCCGCCGAGATGGCGCTCGCCGAATTCCCGGGAGCCGACCTGACCTTGCTGGTCAAGGATGATCGCGGCACGCCGGACGGCGCCCAGGCCGCGACGCAGGAAGCTCTTCGCGAAGGCGCCGAGTTGATCATCGGCCCGCTCTTTGCGCCCTCCGTGCAAGCGGTCGGCCAGGTCGCCCGGGGCGCCGGCAAGCCGGTCATCGCCTTCTCCAGCGACAGCAACGTCGCCACGCGCGGCGTCTACCTGCTCTCCTTCCCGCCGGAGAACGACGTCAACCGCGTCATCGCCTATGCCTCGGCGCAGGGGCGCAAATCCTTCGCCGCCCTGGTGCCCGAGACTGCCTATGGCAAGGTCGTCGAAGGCGCCTTCCAGCAGGCGGTCGCCAATCGCGGCGCCCGCGTCGTGGTGATCGAGCGCTTCGGCGCCGACCAGAACAGCATGCGCGCTGCCGCCACGCGCCTGGCGCCGGCGCTGCAGCAGGCCGATGCGCTGTTCGTGCCGGCCGATGCCGCGACGATGCCGAGCCTCGGCCTCCTCCTGCAGCAGGCCGGCTACGACCCGGCCAAGGTCAAGCCGCTCGGCACCGGCGTCTGGAACGACGCCAATGTCGCGCGCGTCCCGGCGATCCAGGGCGGCTGGTTCGCCTCGCCCGACACCGCAGGCTTCAATGCCTTCGCCGGCCGCTACCAGAAGCGCTTCAACAGTCCGCCGACTCGCACCGCGACGCTGTCCTACGACGCGGTTTCGCTGGCGGCCGCGCTCGCCCGCACGCAGGGCAGCCAGCGCTTCTCGGAAAGCGTCCTGACCAACGCCTCCGGCTTTGCCGGCGCCGACGGTGTCTTCCGCTTCCGTCCGGACGGGCTGAACGAGCGCGGTCTTGCCGTGCTCGAACTGCGCAACGGCCAGATCGTCACCGTCAACGCCGCCCCGCGCGATCTCGGCCCGCGGACGAACTGACGGTCGCCGTCTTTCCGGAATGCGGCGAAGCCGCGAGCCCGGAACCCATATCCGCTGAAAATACAGGAAAGGGCGGCACGTTAGCCGCCCTTTTTACATGGTACCCATGTTCATGGATTCCGGGCTCTGGCCTTCGGCCCGCCCCGGAATGACGGAACGGCTGCTCACCCGCCGATATTGAACGCCGCCAGCGCCGCCATGTTGACGATGTCGGAATCCTTGGCGCCGAGCGGGACGATCTGCACCGGCTTGTCAAGGCCGACCAGCAGCGGGCCGATCACGGTCGCGCCGCCGAGTTCCTGCAGCATCTTGGTCGAGATCGAGGCCGAGTGGAACGCCGGCATCACCAGCACGTTCGCCGTCCCGGTCAGGCGGCAGAACGGATATTGCGCCATCAAATCGCGATTGAGCGCGATATCGGCCGACATCTCGCCGTCATACTCGAAATCGACGCGCTGGCCGTCGAGGATCGTCACCGCCTCGCGCACCTTCTCCGAGCGTTCGCCGGCCGGGTGGCCGAAGGTCGAGAAGGCGAGCATCGCGACCTTGGGCTCGTAGCCGAGGCGGCGGGCGACGCCGGCCGCCTCGATCGCGATCTCCGACAGATCCTGCGCCGTCGGCATCTCGGTGATCGCGGTGTCGGCGACGAGCACGGTCCGCCCGCGCGTGATCGCGATCGAGACACCGATCAGGCGGTGGCCCGGCCGGTCGTCGATGACGCGGCGGACCTCCTCGAGCGCAATCGAGTAGTTGCGCGTCACGCCGGTGACCATCGCATCGGCATCGCCGAGCGCGACCATCGCGGCGGCGAAGTGGTTGCGGTCCTGGTTGATCAGGCGCTGGCAATCGCGGAACAGGTAACCCTGCCGCTGCAGCCGCTCGTAGAGATATTGCGCATAGGCCGAGTTGCGGTGCGAGAGCCTGGCGTTCTGGATCTCGATGCCCTTGGCGGCGAGGTCGACGCCGAGATGCTCGGCGGTCTCGTTGATGCGCTCCTCGCGCCCGACCAGGATGGCCTTGCCGAGCTCCTGGTTGACGAAGGAGACCGCGGCGCGGATGACCTGCTCCTCCTCGCCCTCGGCGAAGACGACGCGCTTGGGATAGCGCCGGACGCGCTCGAAGATGCGGTTGAGCGTGCCGGCGACGGGGTCGCGCCTTGCCGAGAGCTGCGCCTTGTAGGCGTTCATGTCGACGATCGGCTTGCCGGCGACGCCGGAATCCATCGCGGCCTTGGCCACGGCAGCCGGCACGACATGGATCAACCGCGGGTCGAAGGGCACCGGGATGATGTAGTCCTTGCCATAGCGCGGGCGCGCGCCCTGATAGGCGGCGGCGACCTCGTCCGGCACGTCCTCGCGGGCGAGCTGCGCCAGCGCCTCGGCCGCCGCGATCTTCATCTCCATGTTGATCGTGGTGGCGCGCACGTCGAGCGCCCCGCGGAAGATGTAGGGGAAGCCGAGGACGTTGTTGACCTGGTTCGGATAGTCCGACCGCCCGGTCGCCATGATCGCGTCCTCGCGAATGGCGTGCACCTCCTCCGGCGTGATCTCCGGATCGGGGTTGGCCATGGCGAAGATGATCGGGTTTTCCGCCATCGAAGCGACCATCTCCGGCGTCACCGCGCCCTTCTGCGACAGACCGAAGAAGGCGTCAGCCCCGTTCAGCGCCTGCGCCAGCGTACGCCGGTCGGTCACCGCCGCATGGGCCGACTTCCACTGGTTCATGCCCTCGGTGCGGCCCTGGTAGATCACGCCCTTGGTGTCGCAGAGGATGACGTTGTCGGGTTTGAAGCCCATCGCCTTGAGCAATTCGGTGCAGGCGATCGCGGCGGCGCCGGCGCCGTTGACGACGAGCCGGGTTGTCTGGATGTCGCGCCCGGTCAGGTCGAGCGCGTTGATCAGGCCGGCGGCGGCGATGATCGCGGTGCCGTGCTGGTCGTCGTGGAAGACCGGGATGTCCATCAGCTCGCGCAGGCGCTGCTCGATGATGAAGCATTCCGGCGCCTTGATGTCTTCCAGGTTGATGCCGCCGAAGGACGGGCCGAGATAACGCACCGCGTCGATGAACTTGTCGGCGTCCTCGGTATCGACCTCGAGATCGATCGAATCGACGTCGGCGAAGCGCTTGAACAGCACCGACTTGCCTTCCATCACCGGCTTGGAGGCGAGCGCGCCGAGATTGCCGAGGCCGAGGATGGCGGTGCCGTTCGTGATCACCGCGACCAGGTTCGAGCGGGTAGTGTAGTCATAGGCCCGGCTCGGGTCTTCGGCGATCGCCAGCACCGGCACGGCCACGCCCGGCGAATAGGCCAGCGACAGGTCGCGCTGGGTCGCCATCGGCTTGGTCGGGACGACTTCCAGCTTGCCCGGCCTCCCCTGCGAGTGGAAGAGCAGCGCCTCCTGATCGGTGAAGGTCGGACGGGTGCGCTTGGTCGGCGGGGAGCGGTCGTTCATGCGCTTGTTCTTTTTCACAGGCGTTTCCTCGGGGGGAACGACCATAGGGCAGCGCCGCTTTCCTCGACAAGGCGCGATTGCGCGACAGCACTTTTCCCGTGGCGGCAGGGATCGGCGCGTACTTTGAAGCGCTCTAAAGGCCGGCGCGCATGCGTGCGACGCTGTCGCCGACATAGCGATCGAGCTCGACCGCTTGCTCGCTGACCAGCCGTGCCGCCTGCACGACCCGTGCGGCGGCCTCGCCGGTGGCGCGGGCCTCGCCACCGGCGCCGGCGACGTTCTCGGTGACCGTGGCGGCCGAGCCGGCCACGGCCTGGGCGTCGAGGGCGATGCCCGAGGCGATCGCGCCCTGGCCGGAGACGACCTGCGCGATCGCGTCCGAGGTCGTCTCGATGGTGCCCATCGTGCCTTCGATCTGCCCGACGGCGTCGGCGACGGCGGCGGCCGCGCCGCGGATCTCCTGCAGCGTCGCGGCGATGCCCTGCGTCGCCTGCTGGGTCTGCTCGGCGAGGTTCTTGACCTCGCCGGCGACCACCGAAAAGCCGCGCCCGGCGACGCCGGCACGTGCCGCCTCGATCGTCGCATTGAGCGCCAGCAGGTTGGTGCGCACCGCGATGTCCTCGATGAGGGCGAGCACCGCGCCGACCTTGTCGGCGGCGACCGCAAGCCCGCTGACGTCGGCCTGCGTCGAGCGGACATGGCTCGCCGCCTGCCGGGCGGTCTCGGCGGCGAGATCGGTCTGGCGTGTCAGCTCGCGGATCGAGGCGTCGATCCGCTCGGCCGCATGGACGACGCTGCCGACGCGCTGCGAGGCGAGCTCGGCCTGCTCGGTCGCTTCGCTGGCGCGGGCGGTGGTGCGGTCGGCATTGGCGGCCATGCCTTGCGCCGCCTCCAGCATGCTGCGGGCGGAGTCGCCGACCCCGCGCAGCGCCCTGCCCACGGTCACTTCGAGATTCGCGGCCAGTTCCTCTAGCGCCGAGCGGCGCACGGCTTCGATCTCGTCGCGGCGGGTTTCCAAGGTCTTCTCGGGGGTGATGTCGAGCAGGATCCCGTCCCAGATCATCGTCCCGTCCGGCAGCCGCCGCATTGTCGCCTCGCTGCGCAGCCAGACGATGCTACCATCGGGCGCGGCATAGCGGGCTTCGAAGCGCCAGACATCGTTTGTTGCCTGCTGCGCTGCGCGTTGTGCCTCGAAGCGTTGCCGGTCCTCCGGCAGCATCTTGCCGAGCCAGGCTTCCGGATCGCGTTCGACCGCTTCCTTGCTGATGCCGAGCAGGCGATCGATGTTGAAGGACGCGAACTGGTACCGCATGGTCCCGTCGGGAGAGATGATCCGCTGATAGAGCGTGCCGGGCGCGCGCTGGATCAAGGTGCGTAGCCGGTAGGCGGTCTCGCGCCGGTCGTTGTCGCTGATGATCATGAAGCCGGTCAGGAAGATACCGATCGACCCGACCACGATCATGATCGGCACTGCCTCGCGCAGAAAGCGCTCGCCGGCCTCACCAGGGATGAAGGACACCGACAACAGCAGGCAGACGGCATCGATGATGCTCAGTGCCGCGAGATCGCGCCAGGACAGGGGGCGTCCCCGTCGGCCGAGCCAGATCGCGTAGCCGATGCCGATCGCGGCGCGGATCACGATGCCAGTGATGCCGGTTACCATGCCGACGCCGCCGCTCAGATAACGCATCACCACGAGGGGCGCGGCCGTGATCACGGCCGCGACCGGGCCGCCGATCGGGCCGGCCAAAATGGCGAAGCTGTTGCGCGAATCGACGAACAGGCCTGGCTGCAGCACCAGGGGGGTGGCCATGCTGATCAGGGCGCCGGCTGCGAACAGCGCGCCGACGAGCACCTGTCGCAGCCATAGCCGTTGCGTGACCAACGGGCCGGCGACGATCAGAAGCAGCCCCGCCAGCAGCAGGAAGAACAGGCTCTGGGCGAGATTGATCAGCAGCAACTTTGTGACTTTCGGCCGCCAGTGTTCGGTTCATCCTGCTTTCGATTGTTGAAAGCCGTCCTAACGGATGGTGTTGTCGGCGCATTTTGCTAGCGTGCCCGGCCCATGCGCCACGCCTCGCCTCCCGACCTCGCCACAACCCCGTCGCCCGTCGCCGCGGCCGATCCCGGCCGCGTCACGCCGATGATGGCACAGTACGTCGAGATCAAGGCCAATAATCCGGACTGCCTGCTGTTCTACCGGATGGGCGATTTCTACGAATTGTTCTTCCAGGACGCCGAGATCGCGTCGCGCACGCTCGGCATCGTGCTGACCAAGCGCGGCAAGCATCTCGGCGAGGACATCGCCATGTGCGGCGTGCCGGTCGAGCGCGCCGACGACTATCTGCAGAAGCTGATCGCCGCCGGCCATCGCGTCGCCGTCTGCGAGCAGACCGAGGATCCGGCCGAAGCCAAGAAGCGCGGCGCCAAATCGGTGGTGAGGCGCGATGTCGTCCGTCTCGTCACGCCCGGCACCATCACCGAGGAGCGCCTGCTCGATCCCGGCCGGGCGAGCCTGCTCGTCGCCGTCGCCCGCCGCCGGCTCTCGGACGAGGTCCATGCCTATGGCATCGCCGCGGTCGATATCTCGACCGGCCGCTTCGCCGTGCTGGAGACCGACCAGCGCGGCCTCGCCGTCGAGCTCGCCCGCCTGGAGCCGCGCGAGATCGTCTGCCCCGACGCGATCCATGACGATCCCGAGCTCAGGGAGTTCTGGCGCGACGTCGCGGCTCCCGTGACGCCATTGGCGCGCGAGGGGCTCGATCCCGCCTCCGGCGAGCGCCGGCTCAAGGAGTTCTTCGGCGTCGCCACGCTCGACGCTTTCGGCGCCTTCAGCCGCGCCGAGATCGCCGCCGCCGCCGCTGCGCTCGCCTATGTCGAGCGCACCCAGCTCGGCGCCCGCCCGCCGCTGTCGCCGCCCGTCCGCGAGGGCATGAGCGCGACCATGCTGATCGACGCGGCGACCCGCGCCAATCTCGAACTGACCCGTACCCTCGCCGGTGAGCGCACCGGCAGCCTGCTCGCCACCATCGACCGCACGGAGACGCCGGGCGGCAGCCGCCTGCTCGCCGAGCGCCTGGCCGGGCCGCTCACCGATCCCGAGGCGATCGGCCGGCGGCACGACGCCGTCGCGCTCATGGTCGAGGTTCCGTCGCTGCGCGAGGCGCTGCGGCGGGACCTGTCGCGGGTCCCCGACATCGCCAGGGCGCTGGCCCGGCTCTCGCTCGATCGCGGCGGCCCGCGCGATCTCGCTGCGCTCGGCGCCGGGCTTGAGGCGGCACGCGGTGTCGCCGCGGCGCTGCTGCGCCAAGGCGACCTGCCGGAGGAGTTGCGCGAGGCGACGCTGGCGCTCGGCCGTACCGATCCCGATCTGGCGACCCGCTTCTCCGCCACGCTCGCCGACGATCTGCCGCTGCTGAAGCGCGACGGTCGCTTCGTGCGCGAGGGCTTCGATCCGGCGCTCGACGAGCTTCGCCTGCTCCAGGTCGATTCGCGCAAGGTGATCGCGCAATTGCAGGCGCGCTACGCCGCCGAGACCGATTGCCGGACGCTGCGCATCAAGCACAATTCCATGCTCGGCTATTTCGTCGAGGTGCCGCAGGCGGTCGGCGAGACTTTCCTGAGGGAGCCTTGGCGTGCGGTCTTCGTGCATCGCCAGACCATGTCGGATGCGATGCGCTTCTCCTCGGTCGAGCTCGGCGAGCTCGAGGCCAAGATCGCCTCCGCCGCCGACCGGGCGCTGAAGCTCGAACTTTCGATCTTCGCGGCGCTGACGGAGGCTGTCCTCGCTCAGGCCGAGCCGATCAAGGCGGCGGCGCAGGCCCTCGCCGTGATCGACGTTGCCGCTGCGCTGGCCGAACTCGCGATCGATGGCGGCTGGACGAGGCCGCAGGTCGATGACGGCGCTGCCTTCACCATCAAGGCGGGCCGCCATCCGGTGGTCGAGGCGGCCCTGAAGCGGCAGGGCCAGCCCTTCGTCGCCAATGACAGCGAACTGTCGGCCGCCGGCCAGGGACGCGATGGCCGCATCTGCCTGATCACCGGTCCGAACATGGCGGGTAAGTCGACCTTCCTGCGCCAGAACGCGCTGATCGCCGTGCTCGCCCAGATGGGTTCCTTCGTGCCGGCGCAGAACGCTCATATCGGCGTGGTCGACCGGCTGTTCTCGCGCGTCGGCGCCGCCGACGATCTGGCGCGGGGCCGCTCGACCTTCATGGTCGAGATGGTCGAGACCGCCGCGATCCTCAACCAGGCCGGGCCGCGGGCGCTGGTCATCCTCGACGAGATCGGCCGGGGCACCGCGACCTTCGATGGGCTTTCGATCGCCTGGGCCGCGATCGAGCATCTGCACGAGGCCAATCGCTGCCGGGCTCTGTTCGCGACGCATTATCACGAGCTGACGGCGCTGGCCGAGCGGCTCGACCGCGTCGCCAATGCCACCGTGCGCGTCACCGAATGGAATGGCGAAGTCGTCTTCCTGCACGAGGTCGTGCCAGGCGCGGCCGATCGCTCCTACGGCATCCAGGTCGCCAAGCTCGCCGGCCTGCCGCCGGCCGTGGTCGAGCGGGCCCGCGCCATCCTCTCCGAACTGGAGAAGAGCGAGCGCGAGAAACCGGTGGCGGCCTTGGTCGACGATCTGCCGTTGTTCGCCGTGCAGATGCGCAAGCCGGTTCCGGTCATTGAAGCGGCCGCTGGTCCCGACGAATTGCGTGAGACGCTGGCCGGGCTCGACCCTGACGAGATGACGCCGCGCGAGGCGCTGGAGGCGCTCTACAGGCTCAAGCGGCTGAACTGAGCCTGCGCCCGATTCCCTCCGCCGCCGCGACGCCAGTGGCGAAGCAGGCCTGCAGCAGATAGCCGCCGGTCGGTGCTTCCCAGTCGATCATTTCGCCGGCTATGAATATCCCGGGCAGGCGCTTCAGCATGAAGTCCCGGTCGATCTCCTCCGTGCGGACGCCGCCGGCGGTCGAGATGGCGCGCACGAGCGGGGCCATGCCGGTGAGATGCAAGGGGGCGGCCTTGATCAGCGTCGCGAGCGCGTCAGGCTCGGTTGGCAGCGGACCATCTGCGGCTTCGCGCAGCACGGCCGTCGCGACCGGCGACAGTCCGGCTGCCTTGCGCAAGTGATTGCTCAGCGTCTCGCCCGGACGGCGCTTGGTCAGCCGGTTCGCCAGTTCCGGCTCGGTCAGGTCCGGCCGCAGGTCGATCGCGAGGATAGCCTCGCCCTCGCGGGCAATCGCCTCGCGCAGTGCACCCGACAGGGCATAGACCGCGCCGCCCTCAATGCCGTCAGCATCGACCATCGCCTCGCCAAGGACGCGCTGCCCGGCAAAGCTCAGCGCGATCCGCTTCAATGGTAAGCCGGCAAATTTATCGCGCATCATCGGAGACCAGGCGACGGTGAACCCGGCGTTCGCCGCACGCAGAGGCGCGATGGCGATGCCCTTCTGCTCCAGCGGTGCGACCCAGGATCCATCAGCGCCGAGCCGCGGCCAGCTTGCTCCGCCGAGCGCCAGCAGCGTCGCGCGTGGCCTCACGATCTCCTCGCCCCCGCCACGGACGGAGAACCGCAATGCTCCGCTCTCATCCCACCCCGTCCAGAGCCGCCCCGCCTGCAGCTGGACGCCGAGCCCGTCGAGCCGCGCCAGCCAGGCGCGCAGCAGTGGCGAGGCCTTCATCGCCCTAGGGAAGATGCGCCCGCTCGACCCGACGAAGCTCTCCGCTCCGAGCCCATCGGCCCAGTCACGCAGTTCCTGCGGTGGGAAGGCGCGGATCGCCGGCTCCAGCCAGGCGCGCGCTTCGTCATAGCGGCTGAGCAGGGCTTCAATCGGTTCGGAATGCGTCAGGTTGAGCCCGCCGCGGCCGGCGAGCAGGAACTTGCGCGCCGGCGAGGCCATCCGCTCATAGATTGCGACCGTGTGGCCGGCCTGCGCCAGCCGCTCGGCCGCGATCAGCCCGGCCGGGCCGGCGCCGATGATGGCGACGTCCGGTCCGCTCAATTGCCGAACACGGTGTTCAATTGGCTGCCGACCATGATGAAGGTGGTGCGCTTCGGCATCTCCTTGAGCCGGACCGCGCCGATATAGGTCATCGCCGAGCGCACCCCGCCCATGATCTCCTGCATCGTGCCCTCGACCGGGCCGCGATAGGGCACCTCGACGGTCTTGCCCTCGGACGCCCGGTATTTGGCGACGCCGCCGGAATACTTCTTCATCGCCGTGTCCGAGGACATGCCGTAGAACACCATCGCGACCGGCACCTTCTCGCCGTCATGGGTCTCATAGCGGATCTCGCCCTCGCATTCGTCATGGCCGGCGAGCATGCCGCCCATCATCACGAAGTCGGAGCCGCCGCCATAGGCCTTGGCGACGTCGCCCGGCACGGTCAGACCGCCATCGCCGCAGACCAGGCCCTTCAGGCCATGGGCGGCATCGGCGCATTCGATGATCGCCGAGAGCTGCGGATAGCCGACGCCGGTCATCTTGCGGGTGGTGCAGACCGAGCCCGGGCCGATGCCGACCTTGACGATGTCGGCGCCGGCGAGGATCAGCGCCTCCGTCATGTCGCCGGTGACCACGTTGCCGGCCATGATCGCCGCGTTCGGGAAGACCTCCCGCGTCGCCTTGACCGTGTCGACGAATTTCTCGGTGTAGCCATTGGCGACGTCGAGGCAGATCTTGTCGATCGGCGCCTTGGCGTGCACCGCTTTCAGCTTGTCATGGTCGGAATCGGTCGTGCCCAGCGAATAGAAGGCGTTGGCCGAACCCTCCTCCTTGAAGAAGGCGATGAGCTCGTCGGCATCGTAGTGCTTGTGCAGCGCGACCATGGCGCCGTGCTTCAGCAAGGCACGCGCCATCGCCATGGTGCCGACCACGTCCATGTTCGCGGCGATCAGCGGGAAGCCGGTCCATTCGCGCCCGGTATGCGCGAAGCGGAAGCTCCGGTTGACGTCGACTTCGGCGCGACTGCCGAGCGTCGAGCGCTTCGGACGGATCAGCACGTCGCGGAAGTCGAGTTTCGGATCGTTCTCGATGCGCATGATCAAAGCTCCGGCGGCTGGCGCAGACGGTGAAACGGTGCACGCGGCGACAGGGAGCGT
>Ga0102589_1003085_pt1 | contig 17841 bp, 15 predicted proteins | sample AraplaMF_Col_mLB_FD_76858 | JGI IMG/M metagenome (GOLD analysis project Ga0102589, IMG submission 76858) | Arabidopsis root microbial communities from the University of North Carolina, USA - plate scrape MF_Col_mLB | ecosystem: Host-associated > Plants > Roots > Endosphere | place: USA... | reverse complement strand
TCACATTTAACTTTGATATGGATCAATAACATCATCTATTTATGGCTTTGTAATGAAAATATCATCTTGCAATATTTTTGTAATAAAACAAATAGAATTAATAGATTTTGACAAAATTAAGCTAAATGTTGGCAGAACACTATAAAAAAAATAGATGAATCGAGCAAAAGATTTACAACGGGATAATTTATAGTTTTGATATCATATAGTAAGTTTTCTTTATTGAACAAACTGGCGCGATAGTTGAAGAACACGAAAGGCTGTTTTGCAGCCTTTTTATTTTGCTATTTGGCAGGAGTTTTCAGTATTTTATCTAAAAATACCCTGTCTAAGCAGTGGACAAAATGGAAACCTCAAGATTTGTAAGTCTGGACATATGGATATAAGAAAAGTAGAACAAGGTAAAAAAGTTGTATTTTCTAACACCTAATTTCCCATTTCTATGATATCTTAGTTTTATATACAACTGTTGGAGGTTAAGAATTATGAAATCTACTTTAGAAGAAACTAAACTTGAGAAACTCCCATTTTCTAGGACCAATCCGTTTCAAGCGAAGGTTCTCAAAAATATTAATTTAAATAAGACAGGCTCAAACAAAGAAACAAGGCATATTGAGTTATCATTAAAAGGGTCAGGATTTTCTTATGTCCCAGGTGATGCACTTGGCGTTATCCCATCGAATGATCCAGAGCTTGTGGCTTCTCTTATCAATGAAATGGAATGGGATGAAGAAACAGTTGTAACTGTTAGTAAGCAAGGTGAGACACTATCACTGAAAGAAGCGCTTACAAATTACTTTGAAATTACACTACTGACGAAGAAAATTTTACAACAGGCAGCTGTATTCACAGAAAACGAGGAGCTACAAAAGCTTGTGTTAGTTGAAAATACAAAGCACCTAAAGGAATATTGCTATGGGCGAGATTTACTTGATATGTTACGTGATTTTGGTCCATGGAGTGCTTCTACTCAAGAAATCGTCTCATTATTAAGAAAAGTGACTCCACGTCTCTACTCTATTGCCAGCAGTTTTACTGCTAATCCAGATGAAGTTCATCTAACCATCGGTGCCGTTCGCTACACGGCGCATGGACGCGATCGAAAAGGTGTTTGTTCTGTTTTATGTTCAGAACGTGTTCAAGAGGGAGATACTCTTCCAGTCTATGTTCAAGCAAATAAACACTTTTACTTACCAGAGTCTCAAGACAAAGATATTATTATGGTTGGACCTGGGACGGGTATTGCACCATTCCGTTCTTTTATCCAGGAACGAGCAGTCAATAAAGTCAATGGCCTGTCATGGCTATTCTTTGGAGACCAGCATGAAGCGTCAGATTTCCTTTATCAAAGCGAGTTGGAAAAATATAAACAAGATGGAGTATTGACACAAATTGATACTGCATTCTCCCGTGATTCGGCTCAAAAAATTTATGTGCAGCATAAAATGCTTGAACATAGCAAAGAATTGTTTGAATGGATTGAACAAGGAGCTTATTTCTACGTTTGTGGGGATAAGGAATATATGGCGAAAGATGTAAACGAAGCGCTTATTACAATTATTGAAAAAGAAGGTGCGATGGCTCGCGATGCAGCTGAAGCGTATCTTAAAGATATGCAGAAGCAAGGGCGTTATCAACGTGATGTGTATTAACATGAAAAGGTCTTAATAATACAGGTATTTTGTAACAAAAAGTAACCCTTCGTTCCGGTTGGTACTATGGGTTACTTTTTTGATTATCTTTAAGGTCAAATTATATAAAAATGATTTGTACAAGAGTGGTGGACAAGAAAGTTTGACTACTCTCTTTTTTTAGAACATATTAAAGTAAAGCATGCGTTAGTTCAAGAACATTGTGTTGCTTCGGCAACTCTTTTTCTTATTCAAATATATAGAAGTATACTTCAATAAGGATTGTTATAAAGAGAAAGAAAATAAGTTGTCTTCAAAAGGAGTTTCATAGATGAATACCTACAATTTAAGAAAATGGGCGGTAAAAAGGCGATTGAACAAGAAGCGATTGAAGGATTTTGGGTATGTTTTTATTCGTATAAAGAGGGAAGTGTTTGTGCTACTTTATTTATGTGTAACGGAATGCTTAAGTGTGTTATATAAAGAATTATGAACCTCATGCAAATTGAACTAACTGGCGCGTTAGTTGAAGTTCGACAGAGTTTTGTTCAATATTAAGTTAACTTTTAAATAGGGGTGAGAGAGTGGAGAATATAGCCTCATATTTTATCAGTTTATTAATTCCTTTTCTTATGATTGCTATTGGAATTGTACATAAAATAAAAGCTCCCAAAAAAATAAATCATTTTTACGGTTATCGCACCTTCCGTTCCATGTCATCACAAAAAGCTTGGGATCATGCTCAAAGATTGTTAGGTTATTATTCTATTAGGTTTGGTTTCTGTAATATAGCGATTGCGATATTTCTTTTGTATATTTTACCTTTTTCATTGGATGTAGTTACGTTAATTAATATGGGATTAAGTATGGTTTTTTTATTTATTCCAATTTTCTTTATCGAAAAAAATTTAAAGAGAAATTTTCAGTAACATAACCTTAGATATTAACAATTCTTGTACAACTTACTGGCGCATTAGTTGAAAATCAAGAAGGCTGCGTTGGCAGTCTTTTTATTATGTTAATTGGCAGTTTAGTTGCATTAGAAAAGGAAATAGTTTATAAATATTGAATTTATTGAGTAATAGAGTTTTTGGACATTGAATAAAGAAGGATAATTAAAAAAGTAAGGGGGATGAAGGCTATTTCAGAACGATTAAAAAACACATTCAGATTGAGCCATGGGAAGATAAGGATCTAGAATTACTTTTTCGAATAAATCAACCAGAAATGATGGAGCATCTTGGAGGTCCTGAGAGTAAAGAACAGATTTTGAATCGCCACAAACGATATCTTAATCTTAGTGAAAAGGGATGTATGTTTAGTATTAAATTATTGCCAGAGCTTGATCCAGTTGGTTCTGTTGGTTACTGGCAAACTGTCTGGAATGATGAAATTTTGTATGAAATTGGTTGGAGCGTTCTACCAAGTTTTCAAGGGAAAGGAATTGCAACAAATGCAGTGAACCTAGCAATTGATGGAGCAACTGCTGAAAAAAAATATAGGTATATTCACGCATTTCCTTCGGTCAATAATCCTGCTTCAAATGCAATTTGTCAGAAACTTAACTTCAATTTTATCTCAGAATGCGAATTTGAGTATCCGCCTGGTAGCTTTATGATATGCAATAATTGGCGTTTAGAACTTAAATGACTATGTTCATCTAAATTCCGTTTGAATATAACTAACTGGTGCGTTAGTTGAACAACGATCGACTGCTTCGGCGGTCTTTTTTAATGTACAATAAGGCCAAAAGTGAAATTCCACCAAATTAATTAAGACGTATTAATTGTATAATTAAATAAGAAATACTAACTGGGGGGGGGGGAGTAATGGGATTGATTTAAAAATATGTTATTTATTAATTGGTATGGGTCCTCTTGTTTATTATTTTATTAAGGGGAAAAATAAAGAAACAAATACAAAACCTAATAGAAAAATGGAAATTTTATTGTGTTCAATTAGTTTTCTTATCATTTTAATAACTATTTATGGTACTTTATCGAACTAAATAGTAAATATTCAACTAACTGGCGCGTTAGTTGAATATAATGGGTAGCTTATTGCTCCTTTTTTATTCATGTTTTTGGCAGTTTAGTTTAAGTGTAAAGGTTCACAAATAGGGCCGTGAATTTAAAATTTAATAATATAGAATTGTAAGGAAAAGGATATTTTAAGTCATATTTTTAAAAGAATTTACTATAATGCTCATGACGTTGTTTTCCACTTAGTTCGGCGTAAATACGTGTTGTTTCACTTTTTTCATGACCTAATAAACTTTGGATAACTTCTAGTGGAGCACCATTATCCAGTAAATGAGTTGCATAGCTGTGTCTAAGTTGATGTGGTGAAATTTCTTTGTTGAACTCGGAACGTAAAGAAACATTTTTAATGATATATCGTGTTTGTGCTATGCTTAATCTATGTGGGGCTCTATCCGTTACAAATAATGCGGCGTCTTCGTCTTTTCGCTCATTTAAATATCTATTTAACCAAATTTCAGATCGAACATTGAAATAAACTTCTCTTTCCTTATCACCTTTCCCTCGTACAACAACAGAGTTGTTAGACCAATTAATATCTCTTCTATTAATTAATACAATTTCACCTATCCTACATCCTGATGAATACATAAATTCAATTAATGCATGTTCTTTTGCAGTTTGACATGCTTCACGAAGGTGTTCTATTTCTTTTTCAGTTAAGAACTTAGGGATTCGAGTTCCTGATTTAGGTTCTTTTAGTTTTGAAGTAGGATTTCTTTGGATTATACCTTCTTCATGCACCCAACGAAAAAATGATTTAATAAAACGAATACGATGTCCTAAACTTGCGGGCTTTAAGGTTGGACCGACCTTTGCGAGATATTGTTTTAATCCATCAGTAGTAATTTGCTCAATTGCAATATCACCAAAATGTTTAATTAATAGATTTGATTGAATCTGATAAGCTTGTAATGTAATTAATGAATACCCTTCAATTAATTTATCATTATAGTAACTTTGCCAAGTAGTGGATATTAACATTTGTAAAATTCCTCCAATAATTCTTTCTTAAAATTATTATTGACGAAAATCTTAATTAGAAGCCCGTGTGAACGGTCCATTGCTGTTTTTTTATTCAACAAACTGGAAAAGTTAGTTGAGATAATAGTAAAAAAACCTTTTTATAAAATCGGACAAATGACAAACAGGAATGTAGCTTTACGAACTAGAATTAATAGTATAAATCATATTTTGAAAATTCTAATAATTATCATGTTAATTTTATATAAATTGGTGAATTGAAGAAATGTGATGTGAGTTTCAGAAAGGGGGGAGCGCTCTTAGTGAGACTCATACTTTAAATTGGGAGGTATGGCGATGACAATCACTATAGGTAAAATCTTTGACTTAGCGGTTAAAAAGTTCCCTGGAAAAGAAGCTTTGTACGATACTAGAAGTAAACTTCGTATGACATATGCAGAGTGGGATAAGGAAGTGAACCGGTTAGCAAATGCATTACAGTCGGAAGGTGTGAAAAAAGGTGATCGAGTCTCAACGTTTTTGTTTAATCGGGAGGAATTGGCGACAGCTTTTTTTGCCTGTGCCAAGATAGGGGCAATTTTCAATCCAATCAATTTCCGTCTCATGTCTGAAGAAGTTGCTTTCATTCTACAAGATGCCTCTCCGAAGGTAGTTCTATTTGAAGAAAAATTGGAACCAGTCATATCAAGAATTGAAAATCGATTTCAACACATATCTTTTTGGTATACAGATCAAGACGCTCCTGAATTCGCGAAACACTATAAAACGAAAGTAGCACAAGCTTCTGAACAATTCAAAGCAGAAAAAGTGGATGAAACGGATACATATGCGATTATGTATACAAGTGGGACGACAGGTAGGCCAAAAGGTGTTATACATCGGCATCGTGAAATGGTGGAACAAAGCTTGGTGTTGCTTCAGTCTACCAAACTTTCTCAACATGATCGAGGGCTGATTGTGGCTCCAATGTTCCATTGTGCTGAGTTGCATTGTTTTTTCTTGCCACGTGTTCATATTGGTGCTTCGAACGTAATCATGCACCAGTTTCAGCCTTCCCAAGTTTTGCAGGTAATTGAACAAGAAAAAATCACAAAATTCTTTGCAGCCCCTACCATGTGGAATATGCTTCTTCAGGAGGATGTGGAAAAGTACGACATCTCTAGCTTGAATCTTGGATTGTATGGGGCAGCACCTATGGCTCCTGTACTTGTCAAAGCTTGTCAGGAGAAACTAAATGTGAATCTAGTTCAAGCTTACGGAATGACGGAAATGGGTCCTGCCATAACGATCTTAGCTGAAGAAGATCAAATTCGAAAGGTTGGATCGGCTGGGCAAGCTATTTTGAATCATGAAATTCGAATTGTGAGACCGATGGAGGATGGTCCTTCTGATCCGGAAGATATTCTACCACCTTACGAGCCTGGTGAGATTATAGTCCAAGGCCCAAGTATGATGGCCGGATATTTCAATCGAGAGGAGGCAACAGGAAAAGCTATGTATAAAGGGTGGTACCATTCTGGTGATATCGGTTATCTCGATGAAGAAGGTTTTCTATTTGTAAAGGACCGAATGGATGACATGATTATTAGCGGAGGTGAAAATGTATATCCACGTGAAGTTGAAGATGTTTTATATGATCATCCTGGTATCCTTGATGTTGCAGTCATCGGTCAGCCTGATGACAGATGGGGAGAGTTGGTCATAGCTTTTGTAGTAGCTAAAGACCCTAATTTATCAAGTGAAGAACTAGACCTTTTCTGTAAAAATAGTGACAAACTAGCAAACTATAAGCGCCCAAGAAACTATATTTTCTTTGAAAGCATGCCGAGAAATGCTAGTGGAAAAACCCAGAAATTTATCCTTCGGAAAATGATAGAAGAAGAAATTGCCATGAACAAATCTTCATCAACTAACTTATAAGTGGTTCTGATTTTCATAATTTACTGGAATTTTGTCAATTTAGTTGTGATATAAAAATGGGGGAGCAGTAAATTAATCCGCTTTAGTTTTCTATCCGTTGTAATATATATTTACTTTTCAAAAGGATACATTCCTATTTAAAAAAAGATTAGATTCACTAACTAATCCAACTAACTGGCGCGTTTGTTAGTTATTAGTTACATAAGATAATGAGTTGCTTAGGCGACTCTTTTTTACGTGCTATCTGACAGTTCAGTTCAATAAAATATGATAAAATACAAGTAAATAAGTAGATGAAAAATACAGCAGGTTGAGTATAACATAATGAAAAAAATATTGATTGTAATTGGCTTAGGAATAACAGTAATAGGATGTTTTTTTCTATTTTCGGGTCAGGAAGGGTTTAACATTAAGATTAAAAATCAAACAAACAAAAAAATGACAGGCTTAATTCTTACTACACCTCACGGAGATATTAAAATTCCTACAATTTTACGAGGTGATGTATATAAATTGAATGTAGATCCAAGTGATGATGGTTCGGGTTCAATAACACTACAATATAATGATGAAATGGGAGATACACAAACAATTGGTGTTATAGGACAAACTAATAAGAAATATCATGGAAAGGCAGAAATAATTTTTAACACTATCGATGAAAGTGGAACGATAAGTGTAGATAGCTCATACGAAATCAGCAATTATAGGTTGTTCAACTAACTGGCGTATTAGTTGAAGAACATGATCGACTGGAAGGTCGATTTTTTTATTGCGATAATAGCAGCTAAGTTATGAAAAAGGCATTTTGTTTTTGAAGAGAAGTTAATGATAGAAAGTCTGTTTAATAGTGATCTATTTGATACTAATTAGTTTAAATTGGGGTGATGAAATTGAAAAAGTTTTCTCTGATAATCTTGAGTATTGTTTTTTCAGCAATCATTTTCTCTGGCTGCAGTAACGTTAATGAAGAGCAAGGATCTTCGCTTTCAATAGCAGCAATCGTTTATCATTCCCTATCAGATGGCGAAAAAGCAGAATTAGCAAATAGCAAACCGGATGGTGATGGCAAAGTAGAACGAAAAGTAGTTACAAAAGAAATCGCACAACTAACGGACAAAAGTTACGATGGAAAAGAAGTTTATGCTGTAACTTTCAAAGTTAAGGATAACAATTCGTTAGGAGATATTACAGTTTATTTTGATGGTGAAACAAAGAAAGTAATCGGTAGAGGTATTAGAGAATAAGAGGATAGGAAACCCTTTATTTTATTTAACTTTTTTATCTAAAATAGAACCGATTCCTTTTTGTTGTTGAACTAACTGGCGCGTTAGTTCAACAACAATAGACATGAGTAAACCAATTGAATTTAATAAGAGCGTGATTTGAACATTCTTGTTCAAATCACGCTCTTTATTTATTCGGGGAACGAAACTAGATTTCAAGAGGACCAATTTCCAAGATATTTTCTGCCTTCATTCCTTCTTTTTTTGCTTTTTAAATTGTTTGATTAAATAAAAACACTTACTCCTTTTCAACCCCATTTTGGCCTTCGTCCTACCCTCATTGTCACCTACTGGAATGGATTCGGGACTTCTAAGTTATATCAAGGTGTATTTCCCAATTTCAGTCTGCGAAACTTGGCGTAATTTAATAAAAAGTAAATATTGTTAATTCGAGGGCTAAATTATAAAATAATTCTGAACATTAAAATTTGTTAGAAGGTTGGGAGGAAAAGCAATGAAAAATCGCAAGAGTATTATCGTAGCCGCATCAATTTTATTAACGATGACTATACCAACTGTCATGGCAGAAAGAGGTACGCACTCACAAGCAGCAGTAATCGAAACGTTAGATGCCAGAACGGCTGCGGATCAATATCTAAAAGAACATGCTGACAAGTATTACCTAAAAGAAGACCTCTCCGATTTGAATGTTGAAACCGTAATTTCTTCAGAAAACGGTACTTATGTGCGCTATCAGCAAACAATAGAGGGAGCACCAGTATTTTCTAATCAACTTACGGTTACTTTGGATCGATCAGGAAAAGTTCTGCTTGTTGTTTCAGATTATGCGCCTTACAAATCAGTTGAAAAAATAAAAAATAAAATGTCTAAAGAGGATGCAGAATCAAAAGCGCTTATACATATCGGTGCAAAAGATAAGGGCAATTGGGCAAAAAACTTTAAAGAATTTGGTTATATGGTTGAAGATGGTGTAGCTATTCCGATTTATCGCGTTGTTGTACACACGGACGAGCCGTTTGGTGCTTGGGAAACGTACATTCATGCTGAAAACGGAAAACTATTAAAGAAAAGAAATCTAAACCAACGTGCTACAGGAACAGGAAAAGTATTTATGCCCAATCCAGTGGCATCGCAAGGCTCTAGTACAGGTCTCACTGATAACAGAGATGGAGACTCCACTGCACTGAACAATCAATTAAAAACCGTCAGTCTATTAGGACTTGATGGATCTGGCTACTTAAAAGGCAACTATGTAAACATTTACTCGAAAGCAAAAACTTTCTCATCATCGAATACGTTCAACTTTACCCGATCAAATGATAGCTTCGAGGATGTGAACACCTATTATCATATTGACACGTTACAACGTTATATCCAGTCAATAGGTTTTCAGAATATTAATAATCGTTCAATTAAAGCCAATGTAAATACTTATACTCGGGATAACTCTTTCTACTCTCCATCCACGAAAGAATTGACGTTTGGATCTGGCGGGGTGGATGATGCTGAGGATGCAGGAATTGTCGCACACGAATACGGACACTCGATTCAAGATAACCAAGTACCTGGCTTTGGCAGCTCTGCTGAGGCAGGCGCAATGGGAGAGGGCTTTGGGGATTTCCTAGGTGCTACTTATGAAGATTCTCTGTCAACTAATGTATATGGTAAGGGATGCATTGGTGAATGGGATGCTACTTCATATTCATCAAGCAATCCTCCTTGCCTACGTCGACTAGACAATAATAAAGTGTATCCTCGTGATTGGGCAGGGGAAGTGCATGCAGATGGTGAAATCTGGTCTCAAGGGGAGTATGACATGGCGCAAGCGTTTGGACGCGATATTGCGACCAAGATCATCTTGCAGTCTCACTTCTCTTTGACTCCAAATGCAACATTCAGAGATGGAGCTAGAGCTATTAAACAAGCTGATGTACTGCTATATGGTGGGGCGCACGGAGCACAAATTGATTCAATCTGGGCAGCCCGTGGAATATCAACCAATTAAAAATCAGAAAGCTCTTCCTTCACGAATTAGAAGGAAGAGTTTTTATTTATAATTTTTTAGTACAAAGCTAGTTTACATAAAGACCATTATCTGAATAAAATAAATATTCTTTTACAACTCATAAGCGTATTTATGTAAACTTGATTTGGGAGCTTCTTATGCAACTAACTGGCGCGTTAGTTGCAGATAATCAGCCACATAAGTGGCTCTTTTTTTATTGAATTTAATGGAAGTTTGTGGAAATGAGTTAGCGGGAAAGGGATAACAATTATTTTGAAGAATATTACTTTTAACAACACATGAAGTTTCAGAAGAAGGAGAATGTTAATGAGGTATATGGGGAATATGTTGCTTACTTTGCAGAAATTTCAATTAGTCGTATTAAGTGCGGGACTACTGTTAAGTGGTTGTTCAATAAGTGAAAAAGCAAATAGTAAAGAAAAATTAGTTTCAGACATAAAAGGTCCGGCTGATGATTTTCTCAAAGAAAAAGGCTATAAGGTTTTATCATATGAAGGTATGACCAACTATACTTTAATGAAAGAGATGCTTCTTTCCCAAAGTGAGATGGTCTTTTGGAGTGTTCAAAATGATAAACCAGATAAGTACATAAATAAAAACTTAACACTCGAAACGTTTGTTGTAAAAAATCATCCTTTGGATAAGAAATTTAAGGGGGATGAAAAGTATTTAAAGCGGGTTAGAACAATGGTTTTATATCGAAATGCAGATGTAATCGGAGGAATTTCTTTTCCAATTTCTAAGGAAGAATTTTTAGATAATCCTTATTCATTAGATGGTAAAACAGTTGAAGAAATAAGTGGACTAGATTACCAAGCCTGGAGTGAAAAATGGATATTAACGTACAGTAAATAATTCACTCTTATGCAACTAACTGGCGCGTTAGTTGAATATAATGGGCAGCTTATGGCTGCTTTTTTATTTATGTTTTTGGCAGTATAGTTTAAGTGAAAAGATTCACAAATCGGGACGTTTTTTTATAATTGAATAATATATTTTATAAGTAAAAGTACAATTTTAGTTTCAATATTTAAAAGTATTTACTGTAAAGGTCATGGCGTTGTTTCCCACATACTTTGGCATTCTACTAACTGGCTTGTTAGTTATAATAACAAAAAAAGGAACTTCCAGGGAAGATCCTTTTTTTATTATCTATATGATAGGAGCTTCCTTTTAATTTAAAGAATATCGTTACTTTTCTCACATTTATTTAGAAAAACAATCCACTCCAAAGGGTCTATTATTTTTCTATTTTAATTTATTTTTTTAAAAATTTATTCGTAATAAAGCCAAACCGAAGTCTATAATTCGTAGAATTTAGGTTATTTCATAATACATGATTTAAAATTTTATAAGAGAAACCCAATCAAAAGATATAGTATAAAAGTCATTGTTTTTTCGTCGTCAATCTGCGAACAAACTTATCATTTAATTATTAAATCACTATCATTAAAAATCCAGTATTGTTTAACGTTCTGAACATTTATAATATTAAGTCAGTTTTGAAATAACAAAAGGAGGTACGAGTGTTTAGCGAGTGGTTACACCATTTTGATAAGTAGTGATAAAAGTATTGCATATGAAAGGAGATTTTTTTTGAGAAAAAATGTAAAAGTCAGTAAGTTAAGTCAATTAATTTTAAGTATCCTATTATCTATTATTCTCTTTTTTAGTCTTTTCCTACCAAACTACGCACTTGCTCTTGGTAGTAACAAAACAAATAACTTGAATCCAAATCCAGTGGAAGGAAAAGTGGACCCCAAGGTAATACAGGCTTTTGAAAAAAACAAGTACACGAATGTGATTGTAGAGTTAAATAAACAAGCGGATGTTGAACAAATCGCTAATCAAGCTCGGGAAGAGGCTCAGAAGTTGAAGTCTACCCACTACCAAGAAAAGCTTCGAGTCCGTTCATCTGTCGTGTCAGGACTACAAACGAATGCTCAGCAAACACAGCATCATATCAAGAATTTAATTGACCAAAAGAAAGCTGAAGGTAAATTGAAGGATGATCAATTTTACTACATTGTGAATGCGGTTTCATTTTCATCCACAAAAGAGGTTTTAGAGGAAATAGCGACTTATCCGGAAGTCAAGCATATTTATCTAAACGAACGAATTGCTGCGCCAAAGCCGGAGACATCTCATGTCCAAAAATTGACTAATGAGCTGCCTTGGAACCTTGAAAAAATTCAGGCTAAGAAAGCATGGGAAAATGGTTTGGATGGAACAGGAGTCGTGGTAGCTACGATTGATACTGGAGTGGACGTAAACCACCCGTCGCTTAAGAACCAATATCGAGGACTCAATGCAGACGGCTCATTATCACACACCTTCAACTGGCTGGACTTAGTTGGAAATAGTCCAACTCCAACTGATTTAATTGGACATGGTACGCATGTAACAGGAACAATGGTTGGCTATGACCCAGAAACAGGTACCCGTACTGGAGTAGCTCCAGGGGCACGCTGGATTGCTGTTAACGCATTTTCAGAATATGGTGCATTGGAGACAGATCTACTAAAAGCAGGAGAATGGCTACTAGCTCCACAAGATGAAAACGGTACTCCTCATCCAGAGATGGCACCGGACATCATTAATAACTCATGGGGTAGCGGTTCTTCCTTAAACGACTGGTTTAGAACAGTTGTTAAGGCATGGGTAGCTGCCGACATTACACCGGTTTTTGCAGCAGGAAACCATTCTCAATGGACGCCAGTTGGTCCAGGTTCTATAACGAACCCAGCTAATTACCCAGAAGTCATTGCAGTCGGATCAACGAATTCAGCTAACCGAATCTCAGATTTTTCTTTAAGGGGCCCATCACCCTATGGTGGTAGTGAGATAAAACCGGATTTGGTTGCACCAGGGGAAGATATTATTTCAGCCATCCCAAATAATCAATATGCTTTTTCAAATGGAACTTCCATGGCTGCACCTCATGTTTCAGGGGCCATAGCCATCTTGAAGCAAATGCAGCCAAACATGACGATCGACAAGCTTAAAGAAACTTTGTATGCCGAATTGAATCCATTATCTGATTCAAAGTATCCAACTTCCCCGAATGACGCCTATGGGAGAGGATTACTTGACCTAACAGGTATGATTAAGAGCAGTACTAATGGTGTTGGTAGTCTAGAAGGAAAAGTAGGTAGTAAAACTGTCGATAAAAAGAAACCAGTAGCAAGCCATGAGCCTCTTCCATATGCTTATGCTAATGCACCATTAAAACTATCTGTACAAGCGTCTGATGATTTTGCAGTTTCTACTGTGGAACTTCATTATCAGATCGACAGTGTAACAGTACAGTCCTTAAATGCTAAACTTTTTAAAGGCGATTTTAAAAGTGGTTCCTATTCAATCGAACTTCCTTTAGATGAAGTAAAAGGGAAGAAAATAACATATTACTGGAAAATTACGGACTATGCAGGAAACAGTATTAAAACCAACCCTGTTCTACTACCCTTAAAAGAAGCGGTGTCAGTCGGGTACTCAACTAACTTTGAAAAAACACCAGTAGGTTGGTACAGTACCGGCAGAAACAGTTCGTGGAATTGGGGAAAAGTCATGACATCAGTCCTGGAGGCTCCTTCAGGGACCAATGTATACGCGACTACGAACGATGACTGGAGAAAAAATCTCGATAATGATCTAGATTATTGGAGTTACAGCAACAATGAAGAATCCATGCTAACTATGCCTCCTATCCAAGTCCAGGAAGGAAAAGCCGTATACCTTAACTTTAAACAGACTTATGGTTTTCCAACTTTCTACATTGGGACAGATGATTGGGGTCAAGTACTCGTTTCTGAAGACATGAAGAACTGGCAAGTGGCTAAAACAAACCAAGGTCATTTATTCACAGCATGGGAAAACATTTCTGTCGATTTGTCTTCTTACTCAGGGAAAACCGTTTATGTAGCTTATCGTCTTCATTCCGACAGTTACAAAGCAAATTTAGGTTGGTACTTAGATGATGTTTCTATAGAAGCTACGCCTTCAGGTGAAGTATATCAACCATCTCAATCACCGATTGCATTTAAACCAATTGGAGAAACTACAAGTCTACAAAGCACTCATGAAAAACAAGTGCTCGTCCCACTTAGTGCGAAATTACAGATTGTTGAAAATGGAAGGCATTTAACGACCGATCCAACTGATGGAAGTTTCCGCACGAAACTGCCAGCGGATGAATACCACCTACTAGCCGAGGCATATGGGTTTGAGCAAAAGATTCAAACGGTAAGAGTAACAAAAGATGCATCAACCAAAGTAGATATACAGTTATCCCCATTAGATAAAGGAATCGTCAAAGGAACAGTCAAGGATAGCAAAACTAAAAAAACGATTAAGGGAGCAACGGTAAAACTTATTGAAGACGCCGCTATAGCTCCAGAAAGAACTGATGCAAACGGTAAATACTCGTTAACACCTTTTGAAGGAACATATACACTTGAAGTGAGTGCTCCCTATTTTCATACTTACCGTAAACAGGTTGAAATTAAAGGTGATTCCATCAGTTTAATTGATATAAGCTTAAAGCCTTATATTGGTACTGAAGATGAAATCAGCTATGACGATGGCTCAGCTGAAAATATATTTGCTGTTTCTGGAAAAGATGAGATTGCAGTAAAAATGTCATTGAAGGATGGACAGGAACAAGCATTACTAACTGCTGGTCTGTTTTATGTGAACCCACACTGGTATACACCGGGCGGGGAAAATTTTCAAGTTGATGTATATGATGCGACCGGACCTAATGGAGGTCCAGGTAAGAAATTAACAAATTCAGTTGCAGCAAAATCGGGTGACAACCCTGGTTGGGTTAGAGTAGATCTTAGCCCTTACTCCATTTACGTACCGAATGAATATTTCCTTGTATTCAGTACCCAAGCTCCATCTCCTTATGTACCAACTCTTGGTTTAGATAACAGCCCATTTGCAGACCGCTTATGGAAAAATTATAGAGGGATAGAGTGGTATAAAGTTTTTGGTGGAGATATGGATACAGGCAATCCGATGATTCGCTCAGTCGTTTCATATGAAACCAAATAAAAATCTCTCAAGCCCGATTCCGGTTCCTAACGGTATCGGGCTTTTTTATAAGATTGAAAATCCTTTCTCATTCAAGTAGAAAATGGATGAGGAAATTAATTCGAAAATTTATTCAACTAACTGGCGCGTTAGCTGAAGATTAAGCAGTTATTGGCTACTTTTTTTTTATTTGGTAGGATAGTTGCAATAGGAAAGGAAATATAAAATTTGCTTTAATGATAATATTATTTTAATGGGTATTTTCAAAAATAGGAGGATCAAAATGGAAATTCGATCAGTTAATGGTTCAGACTACTATGTAATTTCACCTCTAATCAATGAGTGGTGGGGTGGCAGGGATATGTCTGATATGTTACCAAAATTATTCTTCGACCATTTTACACAAACAAGTTTCATTGCAGAAAAGGATGATAAACTTGTGGGATTTCTAATAGGATTCCTCTCTCAAACTCATTCAAACGAGGCGTATATTCATTTCGTAGGAGTTCATCCTGAATACAGAAAGCATAATATTGGAAAACATTTATACAATAAATTTTTTAATGCGGTAAAGCAAAATAAACGAGGTATTGTTCGTTGTGTAACGTCACCTGTCAATAAAGTTTCGATCGCCTATCATACCAAGATGGGTTTTGAAATTGAAGGTGGAGATAAAATCGTTGATGGTCTGCAGATTAATACAGATTATGATGGAGTTAATCAAGACAGAGTTTTATTTGTAAAAAAGTTAGATTAAATTCTAGTTTCTTATTGAACTAACTGGCGCGATAGTTAAATAAAGTTATAGCATTTGAAAGCTAATTAGCTATTTCATATATACTAAAAGTTGAGAAGGTGAAAAGGGAGAGTTAAAGTGAAACTGTACACATTTCAAAAACCAGCTTGGTGGAAAGTCTGTCGTGAACGTGGTAATTATATTGCTGATTCTTCATTCATTTTTGATGAGTTGATGATACCGCCGTACATCTGGATGCTCGAGCAGTACAAAAACCGCATCCGTGAAACGAGTGCATCAGCACTTATATGGGTTTGGGAAAAAATTCCTGAAGATTGTCGTGATGGTGCAATGGACTGGGATATTGAAGAAGGGTATAAAGAAAATTATTTATTTGTCTTCGAGCATAGCGAGAAGGACGTGTTGTGGAGTTGTTTTGACGCTTGGCAAATACCACTGATGGGTAGCAAAATAACATCTGAAGAAGAAGAACCGAATGAAGACATTCTTCTTGAACGATATGGTTGGGAACGAGTATTTGATTTTGATTGGCTAATGAAGCATGAGTATAGTGATGGGGAAACGAAGCAAGGGGTCATTGACGGCTTTTCTGAAGATGAACTTCGTGCGGTATATCGCTTTAATGAAACATCAAATTCCTGGGAGCTACTATATGGCAAATCCACAAAACTCGATTGGGCTTAAAAAAGGTAAGGAATACTATTGAACGCGTTAGTTATTAAAAGAATAACAAATTAAATGTTTATTAGGTTAAAAAAATATGAAGGGTGAATTAAATGGGAAGAAAAAAGAAAGTACTAGAATTGGATTTTACATTTTCAGATGATTTTCATCCTTCGTTTACATCAAAAATGATCACTCAACTGACCGAAAGTGGTTCTACACTTTTAGGTGAACCAATCACTAATTGTCTATGGGGCATATTGATAGATGAAGATGCAGCAAAACTTGCTAACGATGGATTTGGATTTATGAAAGTGAGTGCTGTTGACTGGAGGTCATACAGTTTAGACGTAACAATTAAATGGAGCTCAACTGACAAAGTAAATATTCTACCTACTGATAATGTGGAAGGCATTGATATTACATTTAATTGGTGTGAAGATTTTCCAGTTAACGCTATAAAAAAGCAATCTAAGAAAAAGACTGTTGTTGTTGATTCTACTACTTTTCAATTTGAAGTAGAATATTCTGGTTATATTGAATCCGATATTTGCCTTGAAGTAAGTTTAAACACAGAACATGAAGATGATAAACAATTAGTTGTTGATTCCTTAAAGAGCGCATATGAAAAGTGGAATCTTGAATCAGAAAAATCAGGCGGCCATTATATGAAATTTATGAGGTACATTAAGAAATTCAAAAATAAATATATAACATATTTTGATTTAGGAAGTACAGGAAATGAAGGCATACATTATTTAATAGATTCATTAGCAATGAATGATAAATTAGATATCTCAAAAATTTTTGTAAAGCAAACTTAATTGTTTACATTTAATCGATTTAAAATTTTACACTGCTAATACAAATCGTTATTCAACTAACTGGCGCGTTAGTTGAAGGTTATCGAGTTGCTTCGGCAACTCATTTTGTTATGCAACTATTTCGCGGGATATTTGCATAACAAAAAGGATTTCTTAATTAGTAAAAAGAATTATAAGTAGTTGGATACTTAGAAATAAATGAGGTGCTAAATGAGGCAAACAACTTGGAAAGAAATATTTATAATGATTAACGATTCCATCGTGTATCAGAAAGGATTCTTCTTCTATGCGAAGTATCTGGAGTACGCGATAACGTCAAAATCATGAATGTGTAATGGAAACAAATAGAAAATAAAAGAGTTTTTAACAAAAGTATAATATAATTAACGAGAGCGTCATTTGAACAGCATTTTTATTATCACTAATATAAAGCCACTTTTCTGCTTAAATTTCTAAAAATAAAAGAGGCTTTAAAAACAGATTTGACATCCATATTATTAATAATTGAGTTGTCGTTTCGTACATACTATTTTATAAAAAGAGATTTATTGTAACTGAGCAATAAGAAAATGTATTAAAATAAAAATATATTGATTATGAGGGGGCTTATAGAATGGGAAACATAGATAATAAAAATCTCGAAAATAGTATTCAATTAGACTTTCAAAAAGAAATGTCATACGGTGATTATCTCAGCCTTGATCAGATTTTATCAA
>Ga0102589_1003079_pt1 | contig 17857 bp, 14 predicted proteins | sample AraplaMF_Col_mLB_FD_76858 | JGI IMG/M metagenome (GOLD analysis project Ga0102589, IMG submission 76858) | Arabidopsis root microbial communities from the University of North Carolina, USA - plate scrape MF_Col_mLB | ecosystem: Host-associated > Plants > Roots > Endosphere | place: USA... | reverse complement strand
TAGGGAAATATGTAAAGGAAACATATAATAGTGAATTTGTTTTCATTACACATTATCCGAAAGAAGCGAGACCGATGTATACGATGCAAAATAAAGAGAATCCAGCTATTACTGATTCATTCGACTTATTATATAAAGGGCTAGAAATAACGTCAGGGGCACAGCGAATTCATAATTATGAAATGTTACTCGCTTCGTTTAAAGAAAAAGGATTACATCCAGAGAAATTTCAATCTTATTTAAATACATTCCGATACGGTTGTCCTCCGCATGGAGGTTTCGGAATTGGGTTAGAAAGGATTGTATATAAACTATTAGAATTAACAAATGTACGAGAGGCGAGTGCTTTTCCGAGAGATTGTACTCGTCTTATACCATAATATTAAAACCCTTCTATGAATATAGAAGGGTTTTGTATATTTAAACATAAGTTAAAGAGAAGAAAAATGTCTTTTTGTGTGAAAATATGTAAATTATATCGAGAACATTTTATAATAAATTGAGAAAAAGAAAATTCATAAGTTATAATGAAATGTGAATATAAAAAAAGTTCATATAATAATGTATGGAAGGGTATGAAACATGTTATATCAAACTCAAGCAACACAACAAACACCAGCTTATATAATCTATCTTCTTGATGTAAGCGCATCAATGAATCAAATGATGGATGTAGAGGGAGAAGAAAAAAGGAGAATTGACATTGTAACGGATGCTCTTTCTTTAGCGATTCGCCAAATGGTATTTCGTTCGACAAAAGGTAGTCGATTGCTTCCAAGATATAAGTTATCTATTTTAGCTTATAGCGATCAAGTTTTTGATCTTTTGGGTGGGGTGAAAACAATAGATGAGGTAGCAAGACTACGTCCACTAGAAAAAATTCAAACGCATCGCTTAACTGATACAGCAAAGGCTTTCTCTGTAGTGGAGAAGTTATTGCAAAAGGAATTACCGAATTTACAAGACGGGCCAGCTCCTGTTGTTTGTCATATGACAGATGGTGCTTCAACTGGCGAAGATCCAGAATTAATTGTGCGAAGAATTATGAATATGTCTGTACCTGATGGAAATGTACTAATTGAAAATATCTTTATTTCGGATGAAATTATGCAAGAACAAATTACTAGTATAAAGAAGTGGGAAGGGATTATGCCACATACAGAAATTACGGATGAATATGGTGCAAAGTTGCAACGACTTTCCTCTCCTATCCCTCAAAGTTATCGTGAGATGATGACTGAGTATGGTTTTCATATTGGGGATGGTGCAGTGATGATGTTTCCAGGTACAAATGCAGATTTAGTATCACTTGGATTTCAAATGTCTGCTGCAACGCCGGTTCGATAGGAGGGAGAAAAATAGTGAAGTATATCCTGTCGCAAGAAAAAGAAACAGTATTACAAGAGAAGAAAGGTAAAAATTTTACATATCGATATAGTTACGTAAGAGCTAAAGAAACGCAAGACTTAAATGAGAGTGGACAAGATTTTCTTATATTTCAAGATAATGGGACTAGTATTACCTTTGCATTATGTGATGGTGTAGGAATGTCTTTTCATGGTGAAATCGCTGCGAAATTTCTTGGTATGAAATTATTAAATTTATTTGAAACATTGAAGGAAAAGAATATTTCTATTCTATTAAATGAAGAGTTGGAAAAGTGGAAAGAAGAAGCAGCAGAGGAAGTGAGGGTATTTCAATTGCCAGAAGAAACACCATGGTTACTTCTCGATGTTTTGGAAGAAAAGAGGAGAAAAGGTAGTGAAGCTATGTTCATTGCTGGGAAAATAGAGCTCATTCCAAATCAAGACGAAGTAGATGTAACAATAGTTACACATGGCGATTCTTTTGTACAATTGTTCCAAAATCAGAAAAAGTGCTTAAATGAATTGAATTTTGAGAGAAGTGTAGGGAAAAGATGGTCTACACATCATGGTATTATTGGTGGTGAATTGGATATTTTTTCAAAGAAGTTATCTAGAGAAGAAGTAAATAGAATTGTAATTCATTCAGATGGACTTATGTCGCTTATGCAGTATAACTTTGAGGAAGTCTTACAAAAAATCGAGAGGGCACAGTGCTCACCGACGAGCGATGATATTTCGTTTTTAGATATTTCTTGGTAAGAATACAACGGAAAGGTGAATATACGTGGAAGAGATTATTGTGACGTACATAAAACAATCAAATGAAGAAATAGATATTGCGATCCCAAATGATGTGAAAGTAATACAAATTATTGAAGCAATTTTACATCACGAAAAAATAGATGAAACATTAAGTGAAATTTACGAAATTAGAGTGACAAAGGATAAAGAAGAGTGGCATTCTATTCGAAATGACGAGACTTTGAGAGATAATGATGTTTGGGATGGACAATATGTAATGCTAAATAAAAAAGGGGCGATTATCCCTTCTTTTGAAATGTTACCGGCAGAAGAAGTTAATAATGAACCTGTTAAACAAGGTATATCTTCTAGTGAAGAAGATTATGTATGGAAAATCATTGAGTAATAGTTTTGAATGGGGAAGGAGAAATGCTTTGTGCAAAAATCACCATATTTTCAGCGCTCTCCGCGTGTGAAAGTAGATATACCAACAGGGGATGTTATTATTCATGATCCGCCAAATATACCAGAAGAACCTAAATTTTCTATTGAAACAATGTTATTACCAGCGATGATGACAATTTTAACATTGATATTGTATTTTGTGATGATGAAATTTATGAAGATGAATGCAAGTTATATGCCACTTATGATGGTTTCGAGTATCCCAATGTTAGGATCGTATGCAATTACAACGATGGGGCATTTCCGTAAAAAGAAAGAACATAGGCAAATGGTGGAGCAGTTACAACAAAGATATTTGGAGCAAATTCAAAAGCATCGAGTGGAGTTAGATACGTTAAAGGTTGAACAAGCGAAATATTTAATAACACAAAATCCAAGTCCACTAAAGAGTGTACAAAGAATTGAAAATCGAGAAAGTAATTTATGGGAGCGAACACCTGAAAGCCCAGACTTTTTAGATATCCGTATTGGAACAGGTGAGAGACCATTTTATGTTGAATTGAAAGTGCCTGAACAGCAAGGTTATGAGGAAAATCCATTAATCACAGAAGCACAAAATGTGAAAAGAGATTTTAATACAATCCCTAATGGTCATATTTCAATATCATTGAAAAAAAATGATGTAATTGGTGTGGTTGGCAATAAAGAAGATCGATTGAACTTCACTCGAATTGTAACGACGCAAATTATGACACATCACGCTCCAAATGAAGTGAAAATAGCAGCCTTCTATCATGAGAAGGAAAAGAAAGAATGGGATTGGATGAGGTGGATTCCTCATGTGTGGGATGAGCAGAGAAGCATGCGTTTTTTATCTGAGAATCAACAAGAAGCGCAGAAATTAGCTGAAGCGTTGTTCACACCACTTAATATGCGTAGAATTTATAATTCCTCTGCACAGGTAGATGCGAAAATACCTTTAATCCCAATGTATGTTTTTTTCTTATCCGCGAGAGAATTTTTAGAAGATGATCCTATACTTCCAATGTTACTTAGAGAAGGGGAAAGTGTCGGAGCATCTACATTTATATTTGCAGAACAGAGAGAACGATTGCCGATGGAATGTGATCTTGTTATTAGCTTAAACGGAGAAAATGGTGAGTTAGTAGAAACATTTTCAAGCTCAGCTGAAAATAGCGGGACAACGCGTGCTAGTTTTAAAGTAGACCGACTTTCATTTGAACGATGCGAATCAGGTGCGCGAAGTATTGCTCCTATTCGAATGAAAAGTTCTACAGCGGCTAACATACCGAAAGTATTAACTTTTTTAGATTTGTTCCAAGTGAAAAAAATGGAAGAGTTACAGGTGCTAGAGAGATGGAATAAAAATCGATATCCGACTTCATTGCCGGTTCCAATAGGTGTAAGAGAAGGAAGTAAACCTGTGTTTCTAAATATTCACGATAAAATTGAGAAGAAAGGACATGGTCCGCATGGTTTAATGGCTGGTACAACAGGTTCAGGGAAAAGTGAAGTGATCCAGTCTATTATAGCAGCGTTAGCGGCTACCTATCATCCTCATGAGATGGCATTTATGCTTATCGATTATAAGGGTGGCGGAATGTCAAACACGTTTGCAGGATTACCACATATTATCGCATCTATTACAAACTTAGAAGATCCGAACTTAATCGAGCGTGCAAGAATATCATTAAAGGCGGAATTAGAGAGAAGACAAAAATTGTTTATTCAGGCTGGAAATGTTCAACATTTAGATGAATATTATGAAACAAGCTGGCGTGAAAAAGAACCTTTGCCACATTTATTTATTGTCATTGATGAGTTTGCTCAAATGAAAAAGGAACAACCAGAATTTATGGACGAACTAATTAGTGTTGCTGCAATAGGAAGGACATTAGGAGTTCACTTATTATTAGCTACACAAAAACCTTCAGGGGTTGTAAATGATAAGATTTGGAGTAACTCACGTTTTCGAATTTGTTTACGTGTACAAGATGACGCCGATAGTCGTGAAATGTTAAAAATTCCAGATGCCTCTAAAATTAATGTACCGGGAAGAGGTTATTTACAGGTTGGAAGTAATGAAATATTGGAATTGTTCCAATCTGCATGGAGTGGAGCACCTTATAATCCAGATGAAGAGAAAGTTCTTGCTGTTGTTGATTTTACAGAAGTTAAGCTTTCGGGTGAAAGAATAAAAGTGAAAAAGCGCCCAAAACCAATGACAAATAGTCCAAAGCAATTACAAGCGTTTATTCACTATATACAGAACGTATCGGAGAAAGAAAATATTAAAGCATTGCCAGGGCCGTGGTTGGCACCTTTACCAGAAAAATTATTATTAAAAGAGTTTTATGAAATGGAAAATTGGACTGCTGATGTATGGAATAAGGAGAAAGAAAATTTACAAATTACGGTTGGATTAATTGATGATGTCGGAAATCAAGCGCAGTATCCTTTAAAGCTCGATTTACAAGAAGGCCATTTAAATATATATGGTATGCCAGGAACAGGAAAAACAACGATGTTACAAACGATCATTATGTCCCTAGCAGTATCTCATACACCAGCTGAAGTGAATTTTTATATTATTGATTTTGGACGTATGTTTTTAGATTTTAGAGATTTACCTCATATAGGCGGGATTGTACAAGAGGACGAATATGAAAAAATGAAACGTTTATTTGGTTTTTTGAAGAAAGAAATTACAGAAAGAAAAGAGAGTTTTTCTAACATCGGTGCAAAGTCATTTTCTATGTATAATCGAATGGTCGGAAAGAAAGTTCCTGCTATTGTTGTAATGGTAGATGGTTATATAAGATTTAAAAATGAATTTGAAAAAGAGAATGAAATATTAGAAATGTTATTACGAGAATCAAGCACATACGGCGTGTACTTTTATTTCTCGCTTAATCAAACAATTGATATGTTTGATCGTGTTCGTAATAATATACCGATGGCAATTACATTTGAATTGCAAGATAGAACTGAATATCATAGTTTAGTTGGTAGACCTAATTTCCCATTAATCGAAGTTCCTGCTGGTCGTGGGTTAATGAAAGGACAACCGCCTGAATTGTTCCAAGCAGCATTGCCGTTTATTGGTGAAAGTGAATTAGAATATTCACAGCAGTTAAAAACGATTATTCAAACAATGAGCAGTGAATGGAATGGTGAAAAAGCAAGAGAGATTCCAATGGTTCCTAAAGAAATATATGTAGAAGATTTAGTTGGGCGATTAAAACCAGCTCAAATTTCTGCAGGAGTTGAAACAGACGATATTCGTTTACAAAGTTTTTCATTGGACGAAATGAATCATATATTTATCGGTGGAAGAATAGAAGGTGGGAAAACATCATTATTACAAACACTTCTGTTCTCTACTGCTTATCAATATTCTCCGGATGAAGTCGAATTATACTTAGTAGATTTTGGTGAAAGACCTACAGGTATTTTAGCTCTTGGAGATTTGCCTCATGTAGAGAAGAGGTTTACAGATGGTATACAATTAAAAGAAATGTTAGATGATTTACTAGAAGTAATAAATAATAGAAAAGTAGTTATGCCATCTTTAGATTCAAAAGAAGAAGTGGAGATGCCATATAAAAAAATAATTATTGCAATTGATGATATTGATCAAATGTTAGCGATATTATCTAACGACTTTGATTCGAAAAATAAAATGGAACAAATAGTTCAAAATTGTAAAAATAAAGGGATTCATTTTATTGTGGCCGCTACAACGTCTAGTGTAAATAGCTATTCTCATGAAAAATGGTTTACAGAAATTAGAAAGAGAAGTTTTGGTTATTTATTAGGTACGACTCAAAATAGTGATGTCTATTTCTTTAATATAAAGCTTCCACATACTGAGATGGATCGAGAATTATCTAGTGGGGATGGATATTGTATACGTAGAAAGCCAATGAAAATAAAATGTGCATATACACCACCACATTTACTTTACAAAATGACAAATAAAATTATTGTGAAATGGTCAGAATTAAAGGTTAAATAATATTAAAAAAGGGTTAAATTACAAGAAAATAGAATTTTTTTGTAATTTACCCCTTTTAAAATTGTTCGAATATAGTTTATAATCTAATTGTTGTATCATTTAAGAATTGAAAGGGGAAATATATACAATGGCAGAAATTAAAATTACACCAGAAGAACTTGAGCGAATTGCTAGTAACTTTACAAACGCAGCTGGGGAAGCTCAAAACCAAATTAATAGACTTGAAGGTGACATTAATAGTTTAGAAGGACAATGGGCTGGGGCAACACAAGCGAAGTTCCGAGGCGAATTTGCTCAATCTAAACAAGCGATGCAACAATACATTCCAATTTTAGAAGGTATTTCATCAGAATTAAAACGTATTTCTGATAAATTCCGTAACACAGATAACGCATATTAATAATAGAACAATTGCAAAAGACCAGGAGCTATTGTTCCTGGTCTTTTCTTTAAAAATTGTCATATGAGAGTAAGGGGATAAAATGGGATTCCGACCAGAAGTAGGAGAAAAAATTATTTTTAATAAAGATGTTTATCGTTTTGAGAAACATCCAGCAGTTATTGGGATTGAAATGCCATATGGGCAAGAGGGAAGACAAGGAACAGTTTATCAATTACAACATGAAAATGGTGTGGAACGAATTGCGTTAAAAGTTTTTAAAGAGCGCTATCGTGATGAAAAACATCAACTAGCATTTTTAAAGCCACTTTCCTCCTTAGCTGGTCTTAAAGTATGCTCACGCTATATCGTTACTACAGAAGAACATACATCTGCTATCGAAAAATCAGAAGATCTTGCTAATAGTATTGTAATGCCTTGGATTGAAGGGCCAACTTGGGCTGATATTTTACAAGAACAACGAGTGTTATCAAAAGAACAATGTTTCTTTATTGCAGAAGCATTTCTTACAACACTTAAAATGATGGAGGAAAATGAGGTTGCTCATAATGATCTATCATCCAGTAATGTACTCATACCTTTTTTAAGTGAAAATCCAATTGAAGGCCAACATTATATTGAACTTGTTGATGTTGAGCAAATGTATGGACCAAAAAGTAAAAGACCTTCATTATTGCCAGCAGGTTCAGCGGGTTATGCACCAGTGTATTTGGAAAATGGGATATGGCAAAAAGAAGCCGACCGTTTTGCTGGCGCCATTTTATTAGGTGAAGTATTAAGTTGGTGTAGTGAGGAAATTCGAAATAACAAATGGACGGATGCAAGTTACTTTAAAACGGAAGAAATGCAGACGGAATGTGAAAGATATACGTTACTTCAGCAAGAATTGCATAATCAATGGAATGGGGAAATCGCACAGTTATTTAATCAAGCATGGAATAGTAACACTTTCGCAGAATGTCCAAGCTTTGCACAATGGTACGATGTATTTCATAGTGCAAGAGAAATAGTAAAAATTGATGCGAAAAGGCAGTCAGAAGAAGAACACTCTCTTTTTGTATCGAAATGTTTGGAAATTGCAAGATTATTAGAAGAGAGAGGATTTAAACAAGCGGCATTATATGAATATAAAACAATTTTTAATTCACTCAATCCATCAACAGCTCTAAAACAAGAACTCGCATATATTATTCAACTACTAGAGAATCAAGAATCTGAAATAAATCAAAAAAAAGTGCTGCAAAGTTATGTGGAACTAGCTACTGAATTGGAGCGAGAAAATAATAAAGAATATGCTTGTTTCGTCTATTCACGAATCGTACAATTTCCAAACATTGATCATGCGTTAAAAAAGGAAATTGAAAGCATTATTAAAGAGATAAAAGAAGAAAAAGAGCCACCGATGCCAGAAATAGCAGCTACAATCACAGTTCCAAATAGCATTTTACAGAGCCGTAAACAAACAAAAAAACAAGTTGAATATGATATAGATGATGAAATTTTAAATGCAAAAGCATCGAATCAACCTCTTACATTAACGCATGAACAAAAAGAACCGTCCGCCTTCTCAATATGGTGGAACAAGAATAAAAAACGGGTTTTGATTATTGGCTCAATTGTAGTAGTTGTTATAGGTGGTTCAACACTATTTTACTTTTATACAACAAATGCTAAATACCAAAAATTTATGGGACAAGCACGCCAAGCCTATCATGATAAAAAATATATAAAAGCAGAAGAAGCTGTTGGTCATGCGATCGCAGTGAAAGGAAAAGATGAAGCTCATCTTCAGCTAGCAACGATTTACATTGCTGAAGGGAAAAATAAAATTGCAATCGACTACCTTACAAAATTAATAAAAGATAGAGAAATAGATAAAGAAAATAATGAAGCAGCATATCTATTAGCTTCAGCGAATTTCCGTATAGGAAAATATCAAGAAGCAGTTCCGAATTTCGAACAAGCATTAGCGAATAATGCAAAAGGAATTGAACCATATAAAAAAGATGCGATGCGAGATTTAGCTGTAAGTCATATGAAAATGAAAGAATTTGAAAAAGCAGAAGATGTTATTGTCAAAATGAGTACGAAAACAAATGAAGATAAGGCAATTGTTTCATATTTAAAAGGACAACTAGCAACTGCAACTGTGCAATTAGATAAAGCAGAATCTTTCTTTAAGGAAGCCATTATGGAAGATTCAAAGAATGCTATATATGCAATTGAACTTTCGAATTTATATGTACTTTGGAATAAAACAAATTTAATTGATAGTGCAAAAAAAGAAGTGAATTATCAACAAGCATCGCAAGTATTACAAGCTGCAATTCAAAAAGATACGAAAAATATAGAGTTACTAAATCAATTAGGAATTGTATATTATGAAGCTGGTCAATTTTATGAAACACGAGATGGCGGAAAAAGTAATGCGGCGTATCAACAAGCGTTAGAGGCTTACAATAGAGTTGTTAACAACGGGACTCGTGACACAAATACGCTTGTGAATATAGGGATTTTATACGACAAAGTGGGACAAGGAAATGAAGCAGAGAAATTTTTCACGGAAGCATATTCACAAAATGATGAAGATCCGCATGTGAATTTTGCATTCGGGATGTTTAAAATTAAACAAAAAAAATATGAAGAAGCGAGTCGTTTCTTAAGAAAAACGGTACAAGCAAATGAAAATGAAACTGAAGTAAGAGCAGCACAAGAAAAACTAACAGAGATGAAAACAAACGGCTGGATTCAATAAAGATGTGAAAAGGGGAAGAAACATGGAAGAAAACAACAACAATCTAGGAAAAAAAGTTGCTATATCAGTAATGTCGGTGGCTTTATTTGGAACGTCAGGATATCTTGTTTATGACAAAGGCTTTAGTACAGCAGGAAGAGAAACGGTAAAACTAGCAAGTAATACAGAAGAGAAAAAAGATGACCGTATTACAGGAAGTAATTTACAGTCTATGTTCCCAAATTTAGTTGCCGATCCTGCAAAAAAAGATGATAAACCTGGGGAAAAACCAAACATTAATTTAGCAGACTTAATCGGAAATAATAAATCACCGATTACACCAGTGACGTATAAGCCAGATGATGTGTCGGTGGAAAAGAAAGATCCACAAATCAAATTATCAGATGCACCAGCGCCACAAAAGCCGGAACTGCCAACTAATATGGGTGGTCCTGTGGTGGAGCCGAGTAAAAATTTGCCGGATAGTTTGGTGGATACGGGGAAAACACCAGGTGGTGATAAGGAACTAGAAAAACCAAAACCGGATGGTGATAAAGAGCCGGAAAAACCAAAACCAGATGGTGATAAGGAACCAGAAAAACCAAAACCAGATGGTGATAAAGAACCAGAAAAACCAAAACCGGATGGTGATAAAGAGCCGGAAAAACCAAAACCAGATGGTGATAAAGAACCAGAAAAACCAAAACCGGATGGTGATAAGGAACCAGAAAAACCAAAACCGGATGGTGATAAGGAACCAGAAAAACCAAAACCAGATGGTGATAAAGAACCAGAAAAACCAAAACCACCAGTGCCACACGATCAAATTACAGTATCACCAATAACGGGAGATATTTTAGTTGAGTGGTATGCTGGGAATGGAGAGAGGTATTCATCTGTATTCTTTAATGAGTATTATGGAAAAGGGCAAAATTCTGACACGTTAAATAGTAGGGCTAAATATTCGGAGGAAAATAAAGAGTTAACACTTATATCTCAATTGAATGCATCTTCAAATGCACAGACAGTTGCTGATCATAGATTAACATTGGACAATTTGGGAGAAATTTTAGCTAATAAGGAGAATTATTCGAATCAAAGTGAATTATTTTATTTACGTAACCAAATGAATACACTTAAGGAAAAAGTTACAACCCAACAAGAATTACAAGATTATTTAAAAGAAAATAAGAAAGAGTATATTCAATCAGTTGCAAAGTTAGTATACGATAAGGCTGTACAAGAGGAGGATGTTTGGTTAAATAACCAAACAGATATAGCTTCTCTAGAACAATCTTTAAGTAAATATTACTTAGTTACTTCGGTGCTTGAAAGCGTGGATCCTAAATTAGTAGAGGCTGCAAATCAACGTGTAGAAAAGATTTTCTATAAACTATTACAAGAAGAATTAAAAAATATTAACATCGAAGCACCAGTAGTGACATCTAAAAATGATGCAAAAGAAAACGTAAGTCCAGAAAAAGAAACTGTAACTAGCAGTAATGGAGGACAAGTGGTTGTTAAAGAAGATAATACGAATAAAACTGGGGCGTCAGAAATAGCTAGTGAGAAAGAGAAAAAAGATCAATTAATTGAAGCTAATAAAAACAACAAAGAAAATACGAAAGAAGTAAATCATAAAGAAACAAATAGCAATGATGCAGATGGTCAAATGAAACCAGAAAAACCAGAAAAACCAGAAAAACCAGAAAAACCAAATCCGATCAATCAAGCGATTGAGAAAATTGAAACATATTTAACCCCTGAAAGTCTAAACTATGAAAATGCTTTACTATTAGCAAATCAATGGATTGATGTCGCAAAAGACCAACAAAAAGAAAAATTAAATCAGCAATTTAGTATAGCGGTAGATGGGCTTAGGGGACAGATGAAAGACCCTGAACTTTCAGTGGAAGATGCCTTAAAGAAAGCAAACCTATTAGCAAGTACGGCAAGGGTAGAACAATCTGTTCGAGATGAAGCAAATAAAATGTTAATGCCACTTATGTTTGAAAGAAAAGCAAATGAGGCTGCAAATAAAGGAGAATATTATACAGCTGTATTGAATATTGCTAATGCAATTCGTACAAAGCATCCATTAGAGCGTTCAAGAGAAGAAATGGTGAATTATGCAAATAAACTATGGGAAAAAACAGAAGTTGAATGGGAGCAAATCAATGGAACACCAGATTGGCAAGAAAAGGCTGAGAAAACTGTACTTCCATCGTATACATTATTGGCACAGTTGAAAGATATCGATAAAACAATTGAAAAAATCGTTGGTATGAGTGTTATTGACAATGCGTCGAAAAAGATGGAGGGAATCCAACTAATAGAAGTAGCAAATACAAAAGCGAATCAGAACGGAAAGCTTTACGAAGCTTTACACTATTATGGACAAGCTTCCTATCGTGGGGTTAATGATAAAAAAGGATTTTCGGATGTCGCAAATCGCGTATTAAAAGAAGGGGAAAAAATTGAAAAGAGTAATTACCTATCAGCTTTAGAAATCTATCAAATTCTTTATAAAACACCGGGGATTGAAATGACTGGAGTGAAAGATAAAGCAAAAGTTGCCATTGAATATTTAAGTACATTTGATGCTGCTAATAAAAAGGCTACTCGTATAAACACTATTGAAGATTTAGCGTCAGTAGTTGAGCTAACTCATCAAGCCATGAACTTAGGATATCAGCAGGCACCTGCAAAAGAATTTATGAAAGTTGTCTCTGAAAAAATGTTACAAACAGGTAAAGGGTATTTAGACAAAAATGAAAACAATAATGCATATAAATGTTTTGAGTTTTTAACTCGACCACAATATGCAACAACGATTGTTGGAGAAGTGCGCCAAAAAGCAATGGAGAACTTAGACAAAATAAAAGAAATGGACACAAAAAAATAAATAGATAATGAATTCGCCATCTTATTCCAAGTAAGATGGCGAAATTATTCCAAATAGGAGTGAAAGTTAATGAGTTTACTAGAAATTAGTCCATTAGATGAGGCGTTAGTGGAAGCGTTACAAAACGAAGAGAAAAGAGGCTATTTTTATGAGATATTACAGAAATCAAATTTATTCGTTGTTGCTTCTGTCGAAGGGGATACAAGTGTAGATGAAGAAGGAAATTTGATTTCTACTAATAATACACAATTACAAATTCATTATTTTGAAATGGAAGAAGGATTAATGTTACCACTGTATTCGGATTTAAAGCATCTAGAAATGGTTATTCCAGAAGAATGTCCGTATGTCTCTATGAATGCAGTTGAATTATTAAAAACAATAGATTTAGAGGCAAATGTAATATTAAACCCAGGAACAAAATTTCAAAAATTATTTGTAAAGGAAGAAATTGAAGCGATTTGTGATAACAGTATTTTTGATGTTTTCTCTAAAGAGAATAAGTAAAAAATGATGCAGTTCTATTTCTTTTTGGTATAAAATAGAGGAAGGTGGGAGAAGGTTTGGAGATTAAAGTCAAACCTGAACAACTCGAACAAATTGCCAAAAACATATCAGAGATGCAAACACACAGCCAGACCATACAACAAAATCTCAATCAATCTATGTTTAGTATTCAAATGCAATGGCAAGGAGCAACGAGTCAGCATTTTTATGGGGAATATATGAGATCAATGAGACTCATGGAATCTTACATACGTAACTTACAAGTTACAGAAAAAGAATTACGGCGTATCGCTCAAAAGTTTCGTCAAGCAGATGAAGAATATCAAAAGAAACAAAATGAAAAATTGAAAGAAACCCATAAAACAGAAAAGAAACATGAAAAATCATGGTGGGAAAAGGGCGTAGAAGGAGCAGCTGAATTCATTGGAGTAAATGATGCAATTCGTGCAGTTACCGGTAAAGACCCTATTACAGGAAAAGAATTATCATCAAAAGAAAGACTCATCGCCGCAGGATGGACGCTCCTAAACTTTGTTCCTGTTGGAAAAGTGGCAAGTCTTGCTGGAAAAGGAATAAAGTATGTCGCTTCTAGCTTTGGGAAGACGATTGTAAAAGCAGGAAAAAAACTAGGCGAAGGCGTAACAATGGTAGCTGGAAAAGCTGGAAAAGCAGCTGTCGATGGCATAAAAACAGCCAGCCACAAAGTAAAAGAGGGTGTAAACTTTGTAGCCTCCACAGCAAAAGGATTTGCCGACAAAATCGGAAATCTATGGAACAAAGGCGCCACAACCGTAAAAACAACCTTCTTGCAGGGGAATGAAAAAATCCAGCACGCAGTAAAAACATTACTGGAATACAAATGGATCCCAGGCGAGGGAAAAGGCTTCGCCATGGCTGGAGTAGGAAATGTCTCAGGAGGAGGACAGTATTCTCTGAAAGAGGCTTATCAGTATATGGAGAGTAAGGTTGTTAAGGGTACGGGTAAAGGTAGTAATACAAACCCAAACAAAATTAAACTAACTTCAGAACGAGAAGAATACTATCGAAAGAAAATAGATGAAGCTAAAGCGCGAGGAGATTATAAAGCAGCAGATGATATTAGATATGATCGTCATTGTGAAGAAACGAAAAAACCTTTAGAGCGTAAAGATTGGGATGCTAGGACTGAAAATTTAAGAAAGAGCCAAGAGCGTGGAAGAGAAGAAGAAATAAAAGGGAGAAAAGCTTTGGGAGAACATCTTGATCGCCAATTAGAGGACAATAATGCTGGTGAGGTTGTTACATATACATCTAGTGAAGGGCATCTTACGCGTCCAGATAGCATTGGGCGTAATGATAAGGGGGAAATTGATTTAGTTCATGATCACAAACACAAAATGGGTGAAAAAGAGCAAACTATTCATAACGACAGCCAAATGCGAGCTGAAAGAGAAATGCTCGAAGATAAAAATGGGAGTCATGTTGTGACAATATCAAGTGACAAACCCGATTTAAATGGGATTCCTCCTAAGCCAAGACCAAGTGGGCCTTTAGGAGAAAAGAGTGAGATTTACTATACTGACCCAAGTAGTGGAAAAGTGACTCATAAATGGGAGGGCAATTCACGTTTACCTGGTGGAGGCCGATGGAAAAAACTATGAATAAAAATTATTATGTGACTATATTTTTTAGTATTAAGGGGGATATACATGAAACCTGATTTTTTCTCAATTACAATGTATCCTACAGTATCTTTTAACGAAGAAGAAGTATTAGGTCGTCTTTTGGATGTGTTTGAGTCAAATGAAAAATTTGCTCCTACTCATTGGGGTAACAGTGAAATGGTACGAGTAGAATATAATCGTCAGGAAATCCTGGAAAAAGTAGTTTCAGAGCATAAAGTATCAGAAGTTTACCTTTATCGTGATAAATCGGTGAACTATAGTGGGAGTTTCGAAGTTAACTGGAGTCATCGCTCATTTTTGAAGTTTGAGTTTCATAAATCGATACCTAAAAAATTATGGCCTGCTTTTTTTGAGTTATCTGACCAAATTGCAGAAATTGCGAAACCAAGTTATGGAGTAACTCAAATTTTTTGGCCTTTATCATATCCGTGGAATACCCAACGTGAGCGATTACAAATGTGGATGGAAATATCTTCCCAACCAATACCAGTTAGGTTTCTTCCTAACGGTCCCTTAGGGATAGGGGCTAGAACATACTTTAGCGGTCATATTTTAGAAATGTTTGATAAGGAATTATTACAAAATAGTCCAGCTGTGGTATCTGAGCTAGATTGGGGTGGCCTTTGTATTGATATTTTAAATAATCCATTAGAGAGTGATAGTGATACATTACTTGATAATTGGCTACAAGTAATGAAGTATTTGGAACAAGCACAAGTAATGGCTATACCAAGTTTTGATGAAGATCAGATGGGGGTAACTTATTCTCCAAATGTTGCTTGGAAGGACTATCTGAAAAGCTAAATGAAAGGAGATCATAATAATGAATGAGAATGGTAATGGTAATGATAGAATAAGAGTCATGGAAATATTAAATAGATCTCAATACAATGATGAGGTTATAGATCAGTTAGATATGAGTGATTTAGACCTTACTTTTTCAGATTTGTCAGAGGTAATGGCAGAGCGTATCATGGCAAAACGAGTTCTGTTAAGAGCTTCTTCATTAATGAGAGCATCGTTTTTTGATTGTGATTTTGAGTTTGCTGATTTCAGAAGTTGTAATTTAGAGGAAATACACATTGCAGATTGTAGGTTTGGTGAAGCGGATTTCTCTACATCGAATATGAAATATGCAAAATTGAATATAAGTAGTTGTTTTGAAACATGTTTTGACGAAGTTGATTTTTCATATGGAGAATTAGTTGGAACAATTTTAAATCATGCTACTTTTCGCCATGCAAATTTATCTGGAATCAATGCTAAACAAGCAGAGTGCACTGGGACGGATTTTAGTAGTGCCAATCTTACTGATGGTAACTTCGAAAAAGCGTATTTGGAAAATGCTAATTTATCAGAAGTAGATGCTAGAAATGCGGATTTAACAAATGCAGATTTAACAGGAGCGACCCTTTTAAATGGGAATTTTATGGATGCGGATTTTACCGGTGCCAAACTTGACAATGTAGTTTGGAAGGGAGCAAATGTGGAAGGTGCTAAGTTTGACGAAGGTGTTAAGGAACAAGTATTGCAAATGATATAGAGGTTTATTTTGAATTCTGTGTAAACTTGCTGAACAGACTTGATCGACATACGTAGAAGGCTTATTCTAACTCGAAATTTGAGGAGGAGTAAGCTTTTTTGCATCATGCTAAAAAATAAAAAGAGGGAAAAGCCAATGTTAAAATGCGTATATTCAGAGGCTACTCAGTACTGAATGATATACTTCCAGAAAAATTTATAGTTAATTACCTTATTAATGGTAATCCTGGTCTTAAAGTTCTTAAAAATTAATCTAAGGAGTGAGAAGATAGTATGAAAGAATTTGAAGATAGATTTATTGAATTGCAAGCTGATATGATATCTAGTAGTTTCTTTTATTTAATTAACAAAAAGTATGTAGAGTGTCATAAGGTTAATGATGCATTGGAAAATGGAGAAGAAAAATATGATGTATCTCCAGAACGAATGTTTTAGGTGCTACAAATTATAGGTGAAGATATCGAAGAAATTGAAACATTATGCAAAGAATACGAAAAAGATATGCCAACTGAGATGAAATTAATATACGATGCTAAGAGTGGTAAGTTTAAAGCTGAATATAAGTATGATTTAATACATACAAATGAGGATATAAAAACGGCTGATGATTTTGCTGATGAGTGGTTTGAGGAAGTGAAAAATAATAACCTCTAAAAAATTTACAGTAATAGATATATCTAAATTGAATTAATAACTCATGAAAGTTGTACCATCATGGAGTACTATGTGCAATGATAGAGTAGAAAAAGAAGTACGAGTTTAGGCGAGATGATATTTTACCGGGGGATAAATATAAACCACATAGACTGTATATGAAACTAACGAACTTGTACAAACTCGTAAGTTTTAACATAGTATTTGTCATGATGTACAAAAGGCGTCATACTGTTACTACAAAACTTACAAATTTACGCTACTTAAAAACATATGAACTTAAAGCACTTGATTGTTAATTAAAGGAAACAAGTGCTTTTTTGCGTTTTAGCGTAGAAATTTAAAAGAGCATTATAATTTTATTAGTGCATTAAGTGTTAAATTTTTATTGTTGTTTTATAGATTGTAATGGCTATGTACAGTGTACGACGATAGTAGAGGGAAAACTAAAGGGGTGTATTATTTTTTGAAGTCATCGTAAAGTACGTTTTAACGGAAGGACAAGTACGTGATGGACTACAAGCGCTATTGTCCGATATGGCGAAAGTATTAATACAACGAGAACTAAAGAAATATGAAGTAGATGTGAAGGCGATTGAACAATCTATAGTATTTACACATGATCCAAATGACTTTTTGGTGAATGGCATGTTAGAGCTATTAGACCAATATTAACGTCTTGAGAAATCTTTTTCGACAAAAAAATAATATATCCCTTGACAGTTACAAATATAACCGATATACTTCATATTAATTTCAAAAGAAAATATATTCTAAATATTAAAATGTGTTGAATAGGAGTAGTAAGGTCATGTATTTGTACAGAGAGCTATGGGTTGGTGCGACATAGTCAAATGACATCCTGAACTCGCCTAGGAGCAGTAAGGTGGAACGGAATC
>Ga0102589_1003078_pt1 | contig 17860 bp, 21 predicted proteins | sample AraplaMF_Col_mLB_FD_76858 | JGI IMG/M metagenome (GOLD analysis project Ga0102589, IMG submission 76858) | Arabidopsis root microbial communities from the University of North Carolina, USA - plate scrape MF_Col_mLB | ecosystem: Host-associated > Plants > Roots > Endosphere | place: USA... | reverse complement strand
ACATTAGTTTCTCAACCACCTACTGAGAAAGCGTTGATAAATCAAGGATGTATAAAAAGCTGCATACTCCGGAAAAAGAACCCTTGTCAGAGTCCTTCTGCCATACGGGTTCTTTTTTGTGATGTGTACCGGAAAGAGTGATTATGTTAACTAACTCTGTATATGATATGCATATCAAAATAAGTCAATTATTGAAACGATAATACTTCCTATAATTGAGAGTTTAAGAATTAATTTTAATTTAGCTTTCTTTTCTATCCGATAGCCATTAAGTTTCTTTAATGCAAACGAAACAAGCCAAATTATAATTAATGCTTCAAAAAAATTACCTATAAAGTTAAAAATAAAGTCCATTTGTTCTCACTTTCTTGTTCTGAAATATTTACTTGTTCTATTAAACCACTTATATATAAACATTAAAATACTTTTATTCCTATAAAATCCATTATGGTAACTACGTTTGCATACGATATACAGCGCAAGAATAGAAGAAACTATTCAAATCTCTTTCAAATCTCTTTCAAATATCTCCTAAACGAATTTGGAGATATTTTTTATTTAATCGAGTGCATCTTCCAATAAGAAATGCTCTTCCATATCCATTCTAGTGGTCCAAAACGAAAGTGTTTTAACCAAATATTGCTCAAACATATTTGTAACACAAAAAATATAATCGCTACAATTAATGCTTGCCATGTACCAATTTCCCCTGAAAGACCTAGACCATAACTATAAAAAATAAACGAATACAATACTGATTGTAGAATGTAGTTTGTTAAAGCTATTCGTCCTATATTCGAAAATGGAGATAATAGATATTTTACTTTATTGTTTTGCAATCCAAGTACAATAACAGCTGAAAAACTAAGAGAAAGTATAGGTCCTGTTAGTGTTTGATTTAAAAGAAGGATAACAACTCCTGGAATAGGAGGAAGTACTTTGGTTAATATTATGATAATAATGTTAGTAGTTAAACCTATTCCAATTCCCCAACGACTTAGTCTTTTCAGTAGAGATTGATAGCGTGAGATATTTCGTAAAATATCTTTTTTGCCTACATAAAAACCTAATAAAAACATTGCTAATATTGTTGGAACTCGTGATAATAGAAGAGGAAATACCTCTATATATCCAGTTACTCTAGAAGAAATAAGTTCAGCGAAACTACCAGAGCTCAGAATTTGATAAGTATCTTGTTGTCCATTTTTAAATGCATTCACAAATGAAATATCGAATTGTTGAAATTGATTTGCATACTGTGACATACTACGAAGAATCTCAATACTACTGAATCCAATGATTACAATAACGTTAGGAATAAGTAATAGCATACCGGTCCATTTCAGTAATGTTTTCTCCTTACAGTTTCGAAATAATAATAAGATAAACCCTACTATTGCATATACCACTAATATATCTCCATCCCATAATAAGACGATATGTAAGAGACCAAATATAAATAATGCTCCTAACCTTCGGCTAAAACGAAGTGCAAACCCATCACCGCGTTGTTTTGCACGAATTAATTGAATCGAAAATCCTAATCCAAACAAAAAAGAAAATAGCGTAAAAAACTTTGATTCTACAAATAATAACAAAAATGTCGTTATCCAATTATCAACACTATTGGGACTATGGGTAAAACCAGGAGGCCCACCAGGTGTAAACGATGCGATATTAATTGTTAAAATTCCGAATAAAGCAATACCACGTAGAATATCTAAACTGGATATTCTCTCATTTATAGTTATAGGACCTGTGTAAAGGTCATTCAAATTATTCACCACTTTCGAATGGAAATATTAATAGTTTTATTTATACAATCTTTATAAAATAAGATCAAATTTTTGAAAATCCATCACTTTAAATTACAAACAATTGTATCTTTTAACTTTGTATTTGTGTTGTTTTTAATCCTTAATTTTTTGAAAAACAACACCTTATAATAGTTAAAATCCATTTGCATATCAGTCATTCTCTCCTCTTAGTAAGCCTCATAAACATATATATATATATATCAATGTTTATATCAATATATGAATTTTTTTCTCCTTTTGTTTTAAAGGGTCCCGAAAATCCGTTTTATGTTAACTAAATTGAGTTTTTAAGAAAAGTAATTGCCTAAAAAGCAATTACTTTTCTTTTTTATAGAAAAATATGAAATGATTGTATACTTTTTCACTTTTCATACGTTATAAGACAGGAAGGAGGAAAAAACACTTGAAAAATCGGTTATCAAACGATCAATTAAAAATTGTCATGAATCAACTTTACTTATATTTAATCAAACAAGGCGCAAACCAAGAAACAGCTAAAGATATTGTTCAAGAAGCTGTTTGTAAACTACTTCTTCATCTTGAATCGATTGATACCGATAGATATAAATCATGGCTTTTTAAAGTAGCTATAAACTTATATTACGATTACTGTCGAAAGAAAAAAAATCTCAGTACGTGGTAGTAGAGGATTACCTTATTACCAATGAACGATTAATTGAAGAGATGATGATTGTACAAGAAAATCAGCTTCTAGTAAGAAGCATACTTCAAAAGGTGTCTCCCACCTTTAAGCAACTACTTCTTTTAAAGTACGAGCTAGAGTGGTCTTATAAACAAATTGCGGAATATGTAGATATGAAACCTGAAGCCGTGAAAACGTATTTAGCTCGTGCTAGAAAAACATTTAAAGAGATGTATAGGAGAGAATGTAATGAAAAAAACGAATGATGAGTTAGATTCTATTTTTGATGAAAAGTCTTTACATAGAACGCTTAAAAAAGCAAAGTATAGAGCAATTTTACGAACAGTTTTTATCTCCGCACTCGTAGTTAGCTTTGTAATTGCCGTACTAATAAAAGGGAATAGTTATTTTATAAACAAACAAGGGGATAAACTTGCTGATCGGTTAATTACAGAAAATCAGGTGAGGATGTCTCCAAACACATACACTAACACTGATAGTATTTCAATTGGAGTTTTAAAGGGAACTATTAAAAGTGAAGCATTTAAAGTAATTGAAGACAAAGTGATACCTTGGGGGACAGAAGAAATAACGTACGATTTATTTGGAAACTTGAATGCATCATTCTCCATGAGTAGTACAATTGTCAATGACACGACAATTTATCATATTCCTAATGGGCAACGTGAGATGTTATTTTACGTACCCAAATACAAATATAAGTTGTATGCGAATGACTTTGACATGATTAAAGATTATCCAAATGACAAATACATGGAGATGGCCATATCTTTCAATAAAAATTACACATTGAAAGAAGTACAAAAGATGCTGCCTACATCTGCTCACCAAACATGGTATTGGGTAGATAACTATGCAAAGTCTACTGGTTACAGAGGTGAGACAGAAAATGGACAATGGTTATTAGGTATTTCTAAACCATCACCACAACTAGGAGCAAAACTAACGACTACTAAAATTAAAACAGAAGCAGACTTTTTGAATAAGCTCCAAAAAACAGATCTAGGGGAGTCGAAAAATTTAAAAAACAGACAGAAAAATGGACTGATTATAGGCGTAGTTATTACAGGAACAAAAGAAGAACTGCTTTCCTTGCGAACTAAACCATATGTTAAAGCAGCTAGTTTAGGAGCAGTAGTAGATAAATATTGAGTTTTAGGGACTTGAAACGAAGAAAATCTTATAGGAGTAAGTTTCCATAAGGTTTTCTTCGCTTCCGATATCGGTGATTATGTGAACTATATCTATGTATTGAATGCATGAGATAATAAAGGAAAATAGTTTAAAAGGAAAGATGTAGATGCTTAACAAAAGGTTTTCAATTGAAAAAGCTCAGTATTCAAACGAGAGAGAAAAAGACTATACAGAATATTGTTCAGAAATCGTGTTTAAATTTGGCGATACTTTATCAGTGGAAGGTAATTCAGTATATTTGTTAAAAGATGAAGAGGAAATAAAATTAATTCAACCATTGCGCTCTAAGACATTTTGGTATGAAACATGGCTAAATCTAAAAGATTTTTATGGTTTAGAGTAATTGGGAATATTGAAGAGAAAATCTTGTGAAGAAGCCTTTTTTTCATGTTCCTATAAGGTACATTATGGTAAATAAGGATATATAACTATTCATTCAACTCTTTTGGATTTATTTAAGGTACAACTATAAAAAACTCTTGCTGTTTATTCAGGAGCTCTTTATAGTTTTCTTCATTAAGCTTCTTCTACTTGAAACAAATTTCTATCAATATTTCCAAAATTATCTTTGTATCCATCTATACTCAACCAATTTTTACCTCCTCTATCGTGGAGTTTAAAATTTTTAGAATCCTCATTTCCAATCCCTCTTGCTCGTACAGTTAATCCAAACACAGGACCCTTTACTTCTACTGTTTTATAGTTTGGCACATTTTCTGTTGTAACAATAATCATTAACCATTTCTCCTTTTATTTATGATATTAACAAGATATTTAAAATGAAAGAGTTACATAGCAACCCTCAATTATTGTTTATTTGTATGTGTTTTTCACTCCCCCTCTATTGTACAGTTTTTTATATATTGCCGATTCACATGTGCTTTCAAGGTGTGTAGATTTCATCTCTTTGAACAAAATTGGCCTTCTTATACAAGGTCTAACTTATTTATTCTACTTCTAAATTAAAGACATTCACTAACTGAAACATTTACTAACCTAATTTTTTTGTGTTAAAATAGATTTATGCAAAAGTCCAACGTTGCATAACACATAAGAATATACATCTTAACCTTTTTCTAAGAAAAGTCCTATTGTCAGTGTTCAAAACTGCTTTGGGGCTTTTCTTTTCTATAAAATCATTAGTCTTCATTTGTTTTTTATGCTTTTTAAAAATTTCAGTATTAAAACCAAACAAAATTTGACAAAATAAAAACCTTAATCTTATTCTATACTTAATAATAAACTCAAGGAGTTATAACATAAATGGATACCATGCAACGTTTTGTAGAGTTAGTTTTAAAGTTTGAACAATCCTTAAATAGAAAGCTAACTAATCAAGAAAAGGAATTTCTAATGTGGGTTGTAAAAAAGGAAAAACAGATAGAAGCGTAATCTGAATTAATTACTCCTATCTGTTTTAGGAACGAAGGGTAGCCCCCTTCTTTTCAATTCTTCTTCCAGAATAAGAATGAAATCTTTATCTAGCTTTAATTCAATTGCTTTAAAGTACGATGCTAACAATGTTTGATCATTTAATTTCTCCATACTTCTCCTCACTTGTTTTTTTAAGCAACATCTTTAAATATATAACAAGTTGAATTTGATGTTAAGTATTTAAAAAATATCTATATCTTGTTTTTGGCTTATATAGTTTGCAGAACCCTAGCAAAAACGAGCTCTTATCTTCAAGAGCTCACTCACCTTTACGCAGTTATCGTTTATGCACCATGTTCCCTTTTGATAACTCAACACTTTAGTTAGAATTATAAGTGAGTAAATATAATGAACTTTTAGCTCTTCTCAACTTACTGTTATAGAAACTGATATCTCTATAGAGTTTTCACTTAATATATTGTTTATTTTATCTAGAAAAGAAAAAACACTGTCCCTAAAACCTGTTTAACGATTTGTTGCTCTTCCATTGCCATCATCTTCTGTTAGATTAATCAATATTATCTTTATGATAAATCAAAAGAACCCATAAAAAAAGAAACACCTATGTACTAGATGTTTTCCCCCTTTAAACATCATTGCTTACAGTAACTTTCTTCTTTTATTCCGTGTTTGTCAGGATGATTCCTATAAATAAAGGTATTTCATTCGATGCCTCATCTTTTTCTTAATTCGGCAAAGTGCATTATCTACTGTTTTGTGGGAAAGATCTAGTTTTTTAGAGATTTGCATATATGTTTGTCCATTCATGTATAGGGCAAATACGTTTTGTTCGGTGACTGATAATATTTCTTGCAAGATTTGTTCTCTCTCTCTTTTATTCTCACTTTCTACAGCCGCCTTTTCCGGACATACTGTTTGTGGATGAGGAAGTATCTCCATAAGGGTTATGTCATCTTCTGCTCGTTTTGAATTTCTAGATATGTTTAAAGAAAGAGCATTATTTAAAGGCGAGTGTTTTTGACGATTCCCTGCCTTTATAGCTGTAATAAGTTGACGTGTTATGCATAGCTCCGCAAAGCCTCTAAATGAACTTTTCCCTTCTATTCTAAAATCTCGCGCAGCTTTATATAATCCTAACTTTGCCTCCTGTAAGAGATCTTCTCGATCTCCTCCTAATAAGAAGTATACTTTTACCTTCGAACAGACTAAATACTCATATTTCTTTACTAATAGGTTGAAAGCAACCTCGTCGCCCAGTTGAAACGCTTGAACACTCTCTTCATCACTTAAAATTGTCTTTTCTTCTCTTGGTTTTACGTTGGCTAATATGTTCATTTGCGTTCCTCCTCTTGTCTTATGCTTTCTATGCACTTTATATTATAAAAAAGAGAAGGTATAAAAAATGTCGAAAAAGCAAAGGGTAAAAAGAATATTCAGATAGAAAGAAAAGAGAGACTATACAAAACCTCATATGTGTCTTTATTTTATATATACACTAATAGATGCCAAATTAGTTAACAGAATCAATGTGATTTATGTTATTTACAAGCTTTGTTTACTCTACTGATCCGAGTTCCAATTACAACTGTAGCATCTAGTTCGACACAATGTGTTACTTTGGGAATTAGTCCATTTTGAGCAAGTATCTCAGCCGTTTGAAAGGCCTGTTTCTGGCTAGTCTCGACAAGTAAATAACCACGGGGCGCCAGCCATATTAGTGCTTCAGAAGCTACCCGTTTCTGGACATCTAGACCTTCCATCCCTCCATCGAGTGCTACCCTTTTCTCATACTTACGTGCCTCCTGAGGTAACAATTCAATTGAATCCGTAGGCACGTAGGGGGCGTTTGCAACCAAGACATCGACACGGTTATGTAATGCGGATGGAAGGGGATGGTAGAGGTCACCTTCATACACATTCCCCCCAAAGAAAGTAGTATTTTGACGTGCACACTTTACTGAAGTTGGGTCGATGTCGGTTGCATACAGCTCAATGGGGCCTATGACTTTGGCCAGCGCGGCTCCAACTGCACCCGTACCACAACACAAGTCAACTATGATGGATCCTGGAGTAGCAAGAAAAGCTGCCTGTTTAACAAGAAACTCGGTGCGCGGTCGTGGTATAAAGACTCCCTGTTCCACTTCTATTCGAATACCGCAGAAATCTGCCCAACCAATAATATGTTCGAGGGGAAGACCAGTTACTCGCTGTTCCACCATGTCGGTGAGTTTGTCCAATGTCTGAGCCTCTGAAATAAGTAACCGAGCCTCATTCTCTGCAAAAACACAACCGGCAGTTCTAAGCTTCTTTATTATAATTTCCTCTGTTTTCTTGTCTATATAATTATGAATCTGTTTCTCCATTCATTTCACCATTCCAAATATCTTATTGAAGTTATATTCATTGATAACTAGTTCCTTGAAATTTAGAGGAGCCCTTCTTCAAGTATCCTTTAATTGCATAAGCAAGGTGTATATCATATAGTTAGTTAAGTTAGGTGGGAGGGTATTCTTAAGAGTACCTTCCTACCGTAACTAGTAAAGAGTATCGCGTATAATGGAAGCTGCCGAAACTTAAAAGCCCATATTCTCTTAACTATAACCCATGAAATCTAGCAATAAAGTTCATTAAATTAAGTTTTTGGCAATGTATGACTAAGCTCTTTACCAATAAGATTGGCTGAAACCGGTTTTTTTCCTATTTCCCTAGCCCATACTGATAATTGTCCAATATGGTGTATCTCGTGAGCAATCATATGACGCATAACTTCTCCCCAAGTATCAGTTACTATACTTCCATCTGGTTGTGGATCATAAAGAATATTATTTTCTTTTTCTACATTCCAAGACCTAACAAATTCTCTTACCTCAAGCTGAAAGTTTGTATCTAGCTGCCGAACTTTTTCTAAGCTTTGATATTCCTCAAAAATCTCTTGGAAATCATCTTTTCCCTGAAGAATACGAACCCAACTCCACTCTACATCAACAATGTGAAAGAGAGTATGTAGTATTCCTCCTACCCCTCCTGTTCGCTTCCTAAGCAATTCCTCTAGTGGAATATTCTCACACCATTGATACCACTCTTCTCTAACCAACCAGTTATAATGGAACATAGTTTGCAAATTAATTCCTCCCTTTATTGTATTTTTTACTTTGACTCTTTTTTAATGAGGTATTAATTAGTTCGACAAATATTTATAGATACCTATTTCATAGGAGTAAGAGAAAGTAATAAGTAAAGTCGTATAGGCTGTTTTGTTCCTAACTGTATTATGTTAACTAAAGATGTATAAGATATGCAGCTTAAAAACAGAAAAACCACTGGCTTATATCAGTGGTTTTCTGCGATGCATGTTGTCAACTCTATAAACCATGAGGATTTTCAAATGGATGCTTCACAGCGTCTTGAGTAGTTTGCTTAAGATGCATAATAGTATGTATTTTTAATTATAATTATTGGACTTTTTAGTTATTCGTCTTTCTAGATCTTCTAAAGTGTTTCGTAACCAAAGAGTTTGGGCAAATGCTGCTATCATAGATATAAAACCCATAATTAAAATAAAGCTTAGCTTATTATTTATTTTTCGATACATATTAGGTTGAAGCCACCTTTACTTTTTTACATAGTATTCTCCTCCAAATCTTTTTTATTATAAAGATTCCTAGAAAATCCATTATGGTAACTAAACATATATATCATATTCATTAAAAAAATAAATGGTTCACTAATGAATTTATGGGCTATTTACATATGTATTATCTTCTTCAACAAACCGAACAGATTAGTTTAAAAAGCATTTTGTATTAACTAACCATAAATGCATATTTTCTTTCAAAAAAAGAAATTCTAAATAAAAAGAAATAAAAGGAAGTTTAAATATGTCAATGAAAAATAAGTGGTTATTTAATATTGCCATGGTATTATTCTCTTGGGTATCAATATCTTTTTTGGACCGGCGTAGTATAAAAAGATTTTTCCCGGCTTTTATTTTTGTGTTTTTAATAAATTGTATTGATGTTCCTGTTGGAAAGAAATTTAGATGGTGGTCTTTTTATAATAAACCACATTCCTTTATTTATAATGAATTTCCTTTTTTAATAGGTCCAATGCTGGCGGTGGCTTTATGGTCATTAAAATGGACATACGGAAATTTTAAAAAGTTTATTACTCTAAATGCTCTTTTTCAATTATTTTTTGCATTTTTAGCTAAAACTTTATTTGTAAAAATAAAATTATTTAAATTAGTTCGATTTAATGCATTTCAATTCTTCCTTTACTTCTTTTACAAGGCCTTTCTCCTGTATGGATTTCAATACATTTTTGAAAGTAAAAGAAGATGAACATAATCCACTAAAGGTTAGAAATATATATTTATTCTAGTCAAAAAGGGACGAAAAAATTTAGATTCAAAATTAGTTGTAGGACATAAACTATCATATGAATATCAAAAATCTTGTTGAACTAACAAAGGTATTAGTTCAACAAGAATCGCCTATTTAATTTCGGATAACTGTGATTATGTTAACTATCTTTGTATATCATGTGTAATAGATTTCCTAGAATATATAAGCTTAAATCATGTAAATTTGTAACTTTCATGGGATTTATTCGTATATATTATGGGAGGCGGTATTGTGAGCGTAACAAGTATTAACTGGGGAGATATTGCTTGGCAGATTTTTAACCTGGTAGTTTTATTTGGAATTGGAGTTTTTATTTTTAATTTTATAAAGAAATTAAAGAAGAATTAACAACAGAACCTTCTAGAAATGGTCTAGAAGGTTCTGTTAGTTCCTAGAAGGTACATTATGGTAACTAACTATAGCATACATCCTGAACTGATACATAATCTCTGATAAAATGTAATTATAAGGAAAATAACGAGAGAGGAGTTAACGAAAATGAAAAAAAGACTTAAAAGGGAGGAAACTAAGTGAAAGAGATTGTTCGGTTTTTGATACGTTATTTAGGTCGATTTATTTGTTTTTTTCTAATAACTGCTTTTCTTTTATACGTATACGGAGCTATTACTTACTTTCCAAACAGCCTAATGAGTATTTATTGGATAGCCTTATCTTTATTAGTTTTGTTGCTAGTTTACAGTGTATATTTATTTAAAAGAAGTATTTGATAATAAAACCGACTTCTCCCTTAAATAGAAAAGCCGGCTTTATATATAGACTATTATGAGGAGAGCCCTGATTGTTAGATAAAAGTTATATTCACCTCAGTCTATTAGGGCAGTCTTTTTTACACCGATGTAGCTCCTTGTCCACCATCAATACGATAATAAGAACCTGATATGAATGATGCCTTTTCAGAAGCTAAAAATGTGATTAAGTTGGCGATTTCAGTAGCCTCAGCATAACGATTCATTGGTACTGACGCTTCAAAAACGGATTTGGCTTCTTCCTCTTTACCTGGCATTGCATTTTTTTCAATAGAACGCATCATCTGAGTATCAACACCCGAAGGACAAACTGCAACAGAACGTATGCCATATTCTGCACCTTCAAGTGCTGCTGTTTTATTAAGAGCGATCACTCCGTGCTTAGATGCTACATATGAACTCATTCCAGGTGCACCTAGCAATCCACCATTAGATGCCATATTTACAATTGAACCTTCTTTTTGATTCATCATTACTTTCATGACATATTTTAAACCTAAGAATACTCCAATGACATTAATATTTAATACATTTTTAAAGTTTTCAACGGTTTGATCCACAATATTTGCAAAATCCCCATTAATCCCTGCATTGTTTACAAATGCATCAATTCTTCCATATCTTTCAACAGTATCATCAACATATTTTTTTACTTCTTCTTCATTTGTTACGTCTGCAGTCAATAATAAAGCATCGTTAATCCCTGCTTCTTTAACTGCCTTTTCTAAGCTTCCCTTTTTTAAATCAACTAATGCTAGCTTTGCGCCTTCCTTAGCAAAAGCTTTTGCCGTAGCGATACCAATACCGCCAGCAGCACCCGTAATTAAAACAACTTTATTTGAGAAATCTCCCATGATGTATCATTCCTTCTATTAATTATTTATACGTGGTTTATGTGTTCTATGATAATTCACTCTATTATTACCTTATTTATAAATGAAATTATGATCGTGCAGTAACTTTAGTTTTCGCAAAAATCTTCAATATTTATAAGATTGACCACCATCGATTGGAATAACAGTTGCATTTATAAAGTTTGCTTGATCAGACAATAAGAATGCGACTAAATAAGCCACTTCTTCTGGTTTGCCAAATCGTTTCATCGGGTTTGTCTCAACAAATTGTTTTCCTGCTTCTTCCCATTTTTCTGAATCAATTTGTCTTAATGAACCTTCGACCATTGGTGTCATGATTGCACCGGGTGCAATGGCTTTGATACTGATTCCGTATTGACCATATTCAATTCCCGAGTTTCTTGTTAATCCAACTACACCGTGTTTACTAGCTGCGTAACCAGATTGGTTTCCTAAACCACGAATACCACCAACTGAAGCAGTATTAACAATAGAGCCAAAACCTTGCTCTCTCATGACTTTCAATACGCTTTTTAGGCCGTAAAACACACCATTTAAGTTAACATTAACTACTTTTTGGAATTCATCAATATCAAAATCTTCTGTGAGACTTTGTTTTCCTTCGATTCCTGCGTTGTTGAAGAAACCATCGATTTTCTTAAATTTCTTAACTGTTTTATTTATATAGTTTTCTACTTCTTTTTCATCTGACACATTTGCAGTGATAAGTAACACTTCTGCGTTCGGTACAACTTCTAACACTTTATTTTTTGTTTCTTGTAATGAAGAAGCGTTTAGATCAACGAGTGAAAGTTTTGCTCCTTCTTTTGCTACTTGTAAGGCAGAAGCTTGACCCAAACCGGATCCTGCACCGGTAATTAATATTACTTTCCCATCAAAACGATTAACCATGGAAAATTCCTCCTTTATTATTCTCGTAGAAAATGGCAAATAAATTATGATAGATATTCTATTATGTTTCCTTTAATTAAAATATCTTGAAATAAAGATATATAATCATGTAAGTCATCTACTAGTACCCAAGTGGTACATTTAATCCGGCAAAGCTAACTATTTCCTGTTTAAAACTCAAAAAGCAAGAGGGTTCACCTTCTAAATTTATTATTGAGCTGTATATCCACCGTCAAGGGTTAAACTATTACCAGTCATATATGAAGAGTCATCAGAGGCCATGAATAATACTGCTTTTGCCATTTCTTCTGTTTTACCCAAACGTTTTAATGGTGTAATTGCAGCTAAAGCTTGTTTGTCTTCTTCTGGTATAATTGGTGTATCAATAAAACCTGGGCATAATGCGTTGATACGGATATTTTGTTCTGCATATTCAAGTGCAAGTGAACGAGTTAAGTTGATCACGCCGCCTTTTGCAGCGTTATAGGCAGCTGAACCGGGTGATCCAACCCAACCGTACATAGACGCTGTATTAACAATGGTACCACCATCTGTTTTTAACATTTCACGAATGGACTCACGTGCTACCAAGAAGACTCCATCTAGGTCCACGTTGACAGTTTTGCGCCATTCTGAGTACTCTAAATCGTGTGATGGATGAACCCGACCGATACCAGCATTGTTGAAAACAACATCCACTTTACCAAACGTTTCAACAGTTTGTTTGAAAATATTTTTGACTTCTTCTTCACTCGTAATATTTGCCTTTATAAAAAGAACTTCTTGGCTAAGCTCTTTTAACTCTTTCTCAAAAGCTTTTCCTTTTTCCTCATTTAAATCTACAAGAACTACTTTGGCTCCTTCTGAAACAAATAAACGTGCCGTTGCTGCCCCAATACCGGATGCTCCACCAGTGATAACAGCTACTTTATCTTGTAATTTTCCCATTCTAAATCCTCCTAGTTATTGAAAATCATCTACCATATTTAGAATAAAAATGCTAGATATATTTTATATCTGTGCTTTTTTGTTCATAATTTAATTGTACTACTCTGTTCATATTTAACAATCATTAAGATATCATTAAGTGTCCACTAACTAGACACTTATGATAAATCTGTCTACTTTAAAGGAGGTTTTTTCATGCATAATGAACAAAATACAACATCTCAACGTCAAAATCGTACAAAAGAACATTTAAAACAGGCATTGATTGAACTCATAAAAGAGAAGGGCTACCATACCGTAACTGTAAAAAATATTGTTGATTATGCTTCCTATAATCGCAGTACCTTTTATATTCATTACTCTGACAAAATTGAACTTGCTAAAGATTTGCTTGCTTCCATGCTTCAAGGGTTAGAATCTTCAGTAGGCAGTCCATATGTACCTGGTCGTAAAGTGTATACAACTAAGCTAAATGCACCGTATTTAAACATCGTTTTCTACATTTATAAAAACCGAAATTTTTTTGAACTCATCAATTACGATGACACCTTACCGGGGTTACATATACAGTTTCCTCAAATGATCTTAAAGATCTATAAGGAACAATTTATTTTTGAAACCATCAACAATATAGCAGTTAATATGGAGTATTTTAAACGTTATACAGCCTATGGATTTTATGGGCTTCTTCAGAATTGGATTCGGAATGGCTTTAAGCAAAATCCAGACGAATTTATTCACGAAGTCATTGATCTAGCGAAAACACATATATACTCAATCGAGTATATTGGAAATGAAAGGTAAATAAACTAATAATTTTAGCATCTTGATTAGTTTGCTCAATACATGTAAATTTGCTCATTTATATAAAAAATAAAAAAGAGGAGTTCAGAAGCATGATCTTCTCTTTTTGTTTATAGGTTCCGGTAACATTGATTATGGTGCGACAAGAAGTCGCTTTCTTACAGTGTAGCTGACGCTACTCATCTAGACGCGAAGATGATCTCCATCCGAAACGGCATGTTTGGTAACGAGCCTGTCGGTTGCATGAGGAGATGCGGAAACAGAGGACAATTGCATGGTCCGGAATACTGCTAGGAGAAGATAGGTATGGTAAACGAAAGTGAAGGTTTGTAAGCTTCGTAAGTGTTAGCTCAAGATAATGCATAGTTTTGCTTGGGTCTTGGCAAGAGGAAAAGTAGAATCATAATGCTACTCTGATGCGTCCCGCATCTTGCCCGGAGTACAGAACCTACCTACCCCTATCGCATCTGTAGAATGTGGAACTTGGTAAGCCCTATGTCATCTGTGTAAAACAGTAGGATGACTGCAAAGTCAAACGATGTGGCAGAGGGTATGGGATATGAGAAAAAGCGAAAGCCGTTATCTCGAAAGAGAACAGGAAAGCAGGAACACTGTATAACTGGACGGATACTGTTGTCTTTATGGACAATGACAGGCTCGAAAGAGTGCCCACTTTTCATTGGTCTTCAACACGAAAATAAATTTGTGGCTATCTTCTAACGAAAAGGAGCGTGCTGTTATGAATACCTCTCTACGAGCGTCGGCGCACGTCTCACATAAAGGTTGGTACTCTATTAATTGGAATACTATACAACAATATGTAACGAAGTTACGACAAAGAATTTATCGTGCCGAACAACAAAATCAACGAAGAAGAGTAAGGAAACTTCAACGTTTACTCCTCCGGAGTAAAGCCAATTTATTACTCTCCATTCGCAGAGTGACGCAACAAAATACCGGTAAGCGAACACCTGGTGTAGACGGCTATACGGCCTCACAACCAAACGAACGTATCAAACTGTATCAAGAACTATTAAGACGGAATGTTTTTCAGCATCGCCCAAAGCCAGCGAAACGAACGTTTATCACTAAGAAGAATGGGAAATTAAGACCTCTCGGTATCCCGACGATACGGGATCGGGTTTATCAAAATGTCGTAAAGAACGCACTAGAACCGCAATGGGAAGTCAGATTCGAAGCCAGTTCCTACGGTTTCCGCCCTAAAAGAAGCACTCATGATGCCATCAGCAATCTCTTTAACAAGCTCAATATGAATAGTAAGAAAAAGTGGGTGTTTGAAGGAGATTTCTAAGGGTGTTTCGACCATCTCAACCATAATTGGATAAGTAAACAAACGTCTATGTTTCCAGGAAACACGCTGATTGGAAGATGGCTCAAGATGGGATATATGGAGCAAGGTATGTTTCACAACACAATGGAAGGAAGTCCCCAAGGAAGTGTAGCTTCTCCTCTTCTAGCTAATATCGCGCTAGAGGGAATGGAAAAAGAGATTGGTATTGTTTACCGAAAGACATACAAATCAGGCACGGGCTACAAGATTGATCCAAAGTGTAAGATGGGACGTGTCGCTTACGCAGATGACTTCGTCATCGTAACGGAAACTAATGAGCAAGCTCAACTTATGTATCAAAAGTTGGCTCCTTATTTAAAAAGGCGTGGGATTAACTTGAGTGTTGATAAAACAAAAGTAACGCATATCGAGAATGGGTTTGATTTTCTCGGTTTCTCACTTCGTCAATACAAGACTGAGCAAGGAAATAAGTTATTGATCAAACCTAGCAAAGATAGCATCAAAAAAGCAAAAGGTAAGATAAAAGATACGTTCGCAGTGATGCGAGGACGACCAGTAAAAGAAATCATACGCGTCTTAAACCCTATTATTCGTGGTTACGGACAGTATTAGAAACATGTCGTATCAAAAAAGACGTTTGGGTATATGGACAATTACGTTTTCTTAAAAATAAGAAAACACCTTAGACAATTGCATCCAAAGAAGTCGTGGAAGTGGATTCGAGAGCGTTATTTTAAGAAACCCCACCACGGAGGAAATGATAGATGGATTCTCACATGTCCACTTACCAATATCCAGTTGTTAAAGATGTCTTGGATTAAAATAGAGCGTCATGTGATGGTAGCCTATAAAAACAGCCCAGATGATCCTAGTCTAAAAGAATATTGGGAAAAGCGAGACCGTAAGGTCTTTAATCATGAAAATACGCTAGACAGGATGAAACTCGCAAGAAAGCAAGGATATCGTTGTGCAATGTGTAAGTACACTCTACAAAATGGAGAAAAGGTTACGGTACGAAATCTAGAAGCTTCTACAGGTAAAGCCGTTAAATTGGTACATATACCTTGTATTAAATAAAAGAGTTGTTTGGATAAAAAGAAGGCTTGAGCCGTATGACGGGAAATCTGTCACGTACGGTTCTTAGGGAGGCGGGCGCTCGTGAGAGTGCCCGCCTACCCGACTAAACATGTTTTAGATGAGGTAATTGAAAGGTAAAAACGTTGGGTATTTCATATAAAATTTTTTACCTTTCAATTTCATACTTATGTGCTGTGCACTCACTCTTTGCTTGATAAAGAAAGGTCTGTTAAGATCTGTTTATGAATATAGAAGTAAATTAATTAATAAAGAACTAATCATCTAAATAAGTTTTTTTGACTTGAAGAACTCTAAAAAATGCCTAGCTGGTGTAGAGAGGTAATGATTTTTTTTCCATATTATAATTATCTTTGTTGCAAGAGTCTCTTCTTTAATTTCAATAAAACGAAGGTTACTATCTGGTATCAAGTCCATCATATCTCGAGGGATTAAGGCTATTCCCATCCCATTACTTGCCCACTTGAGCATTGTCCTTGTATCGTCTATCCTACACTTCACTTTGGGTTCAAATCCTGATTTTTTGCATGCTTCTTCTATATTATTTGCATACCTATTATGAAAAAGTAATGGTTTTCCTTTTAATTCATCTAAATTCAAAGATGTTTTATTCATGTCTAACAATGAATCCAATGCAGCAGCCATCATAGGTTCCTCGGGAAGACTAATATAATCAAATGTATCTAAATTAAATGGTGTTCTAATAACCCCAATTTCCACTACGCCTCGTTTAACTAATTCAAGGATTTCAAATGTACTACTTTCCTTAATACGAAAATCAACACCAGGATATACTTTATGAAAGTTTTGTACCATTATAGGCACTAAGGTTTCACCTGCAGAAGAAATGGTCCCAATAGAAAGTAATCCTTGAGACCCCTCTTTTAAATCATTTAATTCTTTCGACGTTTTCTCCATAAGATCAATAATTTGCTGAGCCCTATTTTGCAGAAGTTTTCCTGCATCTGTGATTTGCATTCTTCGAGTATTCCTTTCAAATAATATGACCCCAAGCTCTTCTTCTAATAGTTTCAGTTGTTGACTTAAAGGAGGCTGAGCCATATGAAGTCTGTCTGCGGCTTTACTAATATTACCTTCCTCAGCAATTGTCAAAAAATAAATCAATTGTTTTATATCCATATAAGACACTTCCGTTCATTTATATATAAATCGTATATATATTACATTAAATAAGTATTTTTCATATATATTATACCCTGATAAACTTATTTTCAAAGGGGGAAATTACTTTTAAGACCTTGTTTACCGCCCTTTTTGTAACAATTTTATAAATAAAATACTAAAGGTTGAATTCAGAAGTAAAGGAGAATCTCCATGCAACAAGAATTTAGTCATTCTCAATTTTCATTTAATCTAGATGGCACTGATTTACGTATTTCAGCTATTCATTGTAGTGGTGAACTTTGTCCGATTGTTTTCCTACATGGTTTTGGGTCAACCAAAGAAGACTATGCTGACATTGTTCGATATTCGTCTTTTTCTAATCATCCATTTCTTGCATATGATGCACCAGGGTGTGGAGAAAGCTATTGTTCAGATTTATCTCAAATATCTATTCCTTTTCTAGAAAAGGTTGCGTTAGAGGTAATCAAACGCGTTAATTTCAAACGTTTTCACCTTGTAGGCCATTCGATGGGTGGACTTACAGCTTTAATGATTGCCCATAAATACCCA
>Ga0102589_1003076_pt1 | contig 17872 bp, 20 predicted proteins | sample AraplaMF_Col_mLB_FD_76858 | JGI IMG/M metagenome (GOLD analysis project Ga0102589, IMG submission 76858) | Arabidopsis root microbial communities from the University of North Carolina, USA - plate scrape MF_Col_mLB | ecosystem: Host-associated > Plants > Roots > Endosphere | place: USA... | reverse complement strand
TGTAGTAATGATGAAATATTTGGATCGTCTTCAACGATTAAAATTTTATACATATGTATATTCCTCCTAAAAAAACAATTGTAGCTATAGTGTATCATGTGTTTCAAGTCTTTTCATTATGTTGAAATGGAAGCTAATAAACAGTATAGGTCAAAAGTGTGAAAAGTAAAAAGGGCTATGGATACAATTGACAATTATTGGTTTTTAATTTAATATTTAGATAAATATCTAAATGTCTAATTAGTGAAAGGAAGAAAGACATTGAATCAAGCATTTAAAGCATTAGCAGACCCAACAAGGCGAAAAATTTTAGACTTATTAAAAGAAGGTGATCTAACTGCTGGTGAGATTGCTGAACAGTTCAATATGACAAAGCCAAGTATTTCACACCACTTAAATGCACTTAAAAATGCTGAACTTATTCAAGATGAAAAAAAAGGGCAATTCGTTGTGTATTCGTTGAACACAACTGTATTTCAAGATTTATTGACCTGGGTGTTTACGTTTACGAATAAGGGGGAAGAGAGGAAATGAAAAAACATCTTTTTGCAATTATATTAATTCTTATAACTTGTATCGCATGGGCGTTTGCTTGGCCACATTTACCGGATACAATCGCGACACATTGGAGTGGTGGTAAGGTAGATGGTTATTCTTCTAAACTTTACGGAATGATTTCTATGGTTGGAATTATGATTGCGTTATATGTATTTCTAAATGTGATACCAAAGATTGATCCAAGGAAAGCAAATTACGAGAAATTTTCTAAAGCTTTTATGATGATGAATAACGGGATACTCCTGTTACTATTTGTAGGAAATATAGATATTATTACAAGTGGACTAGGATATAATTTATTCATTAACCGAGTCCCAGAATTATTAGTTGGCGTTTTATTTTTAGTGATGGGTAATTATTTACCGCAGTGTAAGCCTAACTTTTTCGTTGGGATGCGTAATCCTTGGACGTTAAGTAATGAAGAAGTATGGCGGAAAACACATCGATTTAGTGGAAAAGTATTTGTAGCTCTAGGACTCGTTATGATTATAAGCGTTTTCGCTCCAGCTGATTGGAGATCTTATATGATGCTAGGGATTATAGTAGTTGCTGTCTTCATAACAAATTTATATTCTTACGTTTTATATAAAAAAGAAATGCAATTGTGAGCAATAAGGGATTGAACTGTACTAGTTAAATTTTATATTTATAGTTTCTATGTGTTAAGAGATTTTAATACTCAGTGGGGATAACGAAAAAGCTCGCTGAGTAAATTTTTTGCTTTTAGGTCTGAAAATTCAGTTAAAAAGATAGTTTGGGGGAAATCACATGTTAGAAATTATAAATTTTAGCAAGACATACAAAGGTGGCAAAAAAGCAGTAGATCAGTTAAATATTACTGTTCAAGCAGGAGATATCTTTGGATTTATTGGGCATAACGGTGCGGGGAAAAGTACAACAATTAAGTCGTTAGTTGGAGTTATAGATTTTGAAGAGGGTGAAATTTTTGTTGATGGATATTCAGTAAAAAAGGATCCGATTGCATGCAAGAGAGTAATGGCGTATATTCCCGATAATCCAGATTTATATGAGCAATTAACAGGAATTCAATATTTAAATTTTGTTGCGGATGTGTTTAAGGTGTCTGCAAAAGATCGGGAAAAGGAGATACAAAAGTACGGAGATGCTTTTGAGATTACACCGTACCTAGGTGATTTAATATCTTCTTATTCACATGGTATGAAACAAAAAGTGGCGATTATATCAGCGGTTTTGCATAAACCGAAATTATTAGTTTTAGATGAACCTTTCGTTGGTCTTGATCCAAAGGCTGCTGTAGTATTGAAAGGTATTATGAAGGAGCTTTGTGAAAAGGGAAGTGCGATTTTCTTTTCTACGCACGTTTTAGATGTGGCGGAGAAGTTATGTAATAAAATAGCGATGATTAATAGAGGGAAATTAGCACTTTCAGGGGAAGTGAATTCTTTAATAAAGGAAGGCTCATTGGAAGAGCTCTTTATGAAGGAGCTTGCTAATGAATATTAGTAGTCTAGGTCTTTTAAAAATACGCTTGATAACACAGCTTGGTTTAAATACTTTTAAATACGAAAAAGATAAGAAAAAGAAGCAGAATAAAATTTTACTTTCAGCATCTATTGTCTTAGTTGGTGTCATGTTAATGCTATATTGTGGTGCCTCAGCATATGGGTTGGTGAAACTAGGAATAAGTGAAATTATCCCAGTTTATGCACTAGTTATTAGCAGTGTATTGACGTTGTTTTTCACTATATTTAAGGCAAATGGAGAGATTTTTGCTTTTAAGGATTACGATCTTTTAATGTCATTACCGATTCGTGTAAGTACTATTATTACAAGTAGGTTTTTGTATTTATATATGCTGAATACACTCTTTTCAATCATAATCATGCTACCAATGGGAGTTGTTTATGGCATACATGAGAGGCCATCAGTTTCTTTTTACTTTATGTGGTTTATCAGTATGTTTATAGCATCTTTAATTCCAACAACAATAGCAGCGATCTTTGGAGCTGCTATTACGGCAATCGCTTCTAAATTTAAAAATACGAATAAAATAACTACGACTTTAAGTTTTATAGTAATTATTACATTCGGTTTCTTTATGCTAAAAAGCGGAAATGCTCAATATAGCCTTAATGATATGAATGGAATGGGTGCAATTGTTTCAGAGCAATTAACTAAAGTTTACCCATTAGCTAATATGTTTCAAAAAGCAATTGTTAATGTTGATATTGTGGCTTTCATCCTGTTTGTTGGGATATCAGTTATTTGGTATTATATTTTTGTAAAAATACTTTCACTAAAATATAAGCAAATAAACACAGGGATTACTACTTATCATATGCTTTCAAATTATGAGATTCATAGTATGAGAAAAGAAAGTGTATTGGCCGCATTGTATAAAAAAGAGATGAAGCGTTTCTTTTCTTCTACAGTGTATGTCATAAATAGTGGAATGGGAGTCGTGATGGCGCTAGCTTTCGCGCTAGCTATTGTTGTAGTAGGACCAAGTCAATTAATAGAGTACCCTGGAATTGAGACCCTGTTGCAGAAGGTTGCGCCATTTGCTATTGCAGCAGCTATTTCGATGACGTGTACAACATGTGTGTCATTGTCATTAGAAGGAAAAAATGTATGGATTATCAAGTCGTTGCCTATAGCGCCAAAGATGATCTATGACAGTAAAATTCTTGTGAATCTTTCATTAAGTATACCTGCATCAATTATTAGTGCCGTATTATTGATAATAGGATTAAAACTAGATGTTTGGAGTTCCCTTTTAATCGTAATAACACCGATAGCATATTCATTTTTTTCGGCAGTATGGGGGATTTTTATTAATAATCGATTTGGTTATTATGATTGGATATCAGAAACTCAAATAGTAAAACAAAGTGTAGGCTCGTTTGTCGGTATGTTTGGTGGCTTAATTACTGCTGTTATACCTGCCTTGTTAATCGGTACTGCTACGATCTCGAACTACAGAGTATTTACTTTTGTAGTTGTTATAGTGCTTGCGATTATTACTATTTTCTTGTATAAGAACGAGTCGAGAAGAAGTATAAAATAAAAAGCTGCTTTTCCTTTAAAGAGGAAGAGCAGCTTCTTTATTTTGAAAAATTTTAGACCTTTATATTACTTTTTTAAAACAGGTACCCATATCTCGCTTCTGAAATTCGGCGACGATATATCTTTCTGTTCATTCCACAATATTTCCGGTCCTTCCGCTAGTTCATAGTTCGAAGAAGGGAACCATTCGGAATAAATACGTCCCCACACATTTTGTAATGCATCAGGAAATGGACCGATAGCTTCAAATATAGCCCACGTTGAAGCTGCGACTTCAAGTTGTTTGAATTGCTCTGGACAAGTTTTTGTTGTGGCTACCCCAATATAATGATCGAGTTCTCCTTTTTCCGCCATTCTTCCTTCAGAAAAGTTAGTAGAGGCACTAATAATTCCAGTAGGTTCAATATTTGAAAGGGACTTTAATGTTTGGATAGCCCCCGGATCTAAACTTTTCCACATAGAAGCAATTTCTTCGTTTACACCATTAAAAACAATCGGTACTCGTTTTTGTATACCAATGATTTGAAATGGCTCTTTTTCTTCAATTCGATAGTTCATTTCATTTCCTCCTTGAATAGATAGTTGGAAGGTCATTGGTGAATAAGCTTTCAAAGAACGACTAGTACTTCGAGCTTCGGAAGGTGTTATTCCGTGCAAATTTTGAAATGCACGTGTAAATGAATCTGGTGAGTTGTATACATATTTTATAGCGACATCAATGACTTTTGCATCGCTATCTTTTAGTTCAAAGGCAGCAAGAGTAAGACGTCTACAGCGAATATATTCTGATAGTGATATGCCAGCTAAAAAAGAAAACATTCTTTTGAAATGATATTCGGAGCAGAAAGCTATTTTTGCCACTTCTTTAAAATCAATTTCGTGTGTAAGGTTGTCTTCAATATACTGCATTGCAGCATTCATGTTTTTAAGTGAATCCATACTATGACCTCCTTCGTATATAGAATAGCAAGAATGAAATAGCTCCATCCGACATTTCATGCACAACTTTGTAGGGGGCATTTTTAACCTTACAAAATTGTAATGTTCCTGTAAGGAGAATGAATGGATGGTATGATATCCCAATGTTATAGTAACAAAGTACTTTAGCTCATTAGGTTAAATTTTGATTTCTCCGCTTATGTGCCTTACATAACTGTCATGTTTGTGTAAGAAACATCGATAGTGGCAAGAGTAGAGAGTGTATATAGTTGAAAATAGAGAATAGAAGAAATGAGGGATGTCGAGATGAAAACAGTGTTAGAAGCAAAAAATATTGAAAAAGTATATGACACAGGTGGGAATAAATTTGCAGCTTTAAAAGGTATTAACTTACAAGTAAAAGAAGGGGAGTTCGTTGGAATTATGGGACCTTCTGGTTCGGGTAAGACGACTCTTTTAAATGTTCTTTCTACAATTGATAATGCGACGAACGGTGAAATTTTAATTGATGGAAAAGATATCGTGAAGATGAACGATGATAAGCTGGCGTTATTCCGCCGTGATCATTTAGGTTTCATTTTCCAAGATTATAACTTATTAGATACGTTAACGGTGAAAGAGAATATTGCGTTACCTCTTGCGTTATCAAAGGTGAAAGCGAGTGAGATTGATCGCCGCGTTCTTGAAATCTCAAAGAAATTCGGTATTGATCATATTTTAAGTCAGTTCCCATATCAAGTATCTGGTGGACAGAAGCAGCGCTGCGCAGCATCGCGCGCGATCGTTACAAGTCCTAGTATGATATTTGGGGACGAGCCGACTGGAGCACTTGATTCTAAATCAGCGACAGATTTATTAGAAAGTATGAAGTCGTTAAATGAATATGATAACTCTACAATTTTAATGGTAACACACGATGCATTTGCGGCGAGTTATTGTAAACGAGTTATTTTCATTAAAGATGGTGAGTTATATAAAGAATTACACCGCGGTGAATTAACGCGTAAACAATTCTTCCAAAAAGTCGTTGACGTAATGTCTTCTATTTCTGGAGGTATGGCTGATGACCTTATCTAGCATTGCCCTCCGCAACATACAGCGGAACTTTAAAGACTACTTTGTATATTTTGCATCTATGATATTTAGCATCGTCATTTATTTTACATTTAAGGCGTTGCAGTACAATTCACAAATGGAAAAAGCTGCGGAAGGTTCTAAAAAAATTAGCGGTGCGTTTCAAGTTTCAAGTGTCATGCTAATTATATTCGTAGCGGTGTTCATTATATATTCGAACGGCTTCTTTACACGAAAGCGTAAAAAAGAAGTTGGACTATATTCGTTACTTGGTATTCGTAAAAGACAGATCGGTAAAATGCTCTTTTATGAAAACATGTTAATGGGATTAATGTCTTTAATTATAGGGATTGCGATTGGTAGCGTCCTTTCGAAACTATTCCTTGAATTATTAGTAAGCATGATGGGATTAAACTTAAATGTACATTTTGAAGTACCGATGGCTGCAATTGTTGATACAGCAATTATTTTCTTTGTGATTATATTGTATACATCACTTCAAGGATATCGTTTAATTTATCGATTCAAGCTAATTGAACTTTTCCGCGCTGAACGTGAAGGAGAAGCAATGCCAAAAGGGTCAGTAATTATGGCATTAATTTCAGTTTTCTTAATCGGTTCAGGTTATTTCTTAGCATTAATGTATATGAAAGCACTTAAGTATGCCGACTTTATGGTAGTCGCACTTTACATTTTACTGGCGACAGTATTAGGTACGTACTTACTATTTATGTTCTTTACAGTATTCGTATTAAAACGTGCAAAAAATAATAAATCATCGTTTTATAACGGTATGAATATGGTAACGACGTCACAGTTACTATATCGTATTAAAGGAAATGCAAAGTCACTGGCGACAATTTCTATTTTAAGTGCAGTAACATTAACAGCGGTTGGTACGTCAGTTACGATGTATTACAATACATTTACACAATCAAAAGTAGCTGCGCCGTACAGTTATTCTTATGAGAAAAAAGATGAAGAGCTAGATAAGAAAGTAAATGCGATCCTCTCTGAAGAGAAGGCGAATCACCCTGTCAAAGATCAATTTGAAATTGAGACGGTTCCTGTAAAAGGGAAGTTTGAAGGGGATAAAGTGGACTTCATTCTTAATCTAAACTACACGATTTCAGAGAAATATCAGTTTATGTCTCAGTCCGAATTTAATAAACTTGCTAAAAAAATCGATGCAGAAACAGTGAATGTAGCTACTGGTGAAGCATTTATATATGACAGTTCTTATATTGAAGGGTATGAGTTTAGTCCTCAATATAAAGGAAGTAAAGCAGTATTCCAAATTGGCAATGAAACGAAGACATTAACGATTCAAGGTGCAAATAATACAGCAATTACGAACTTAGGTGAATTAGTGATTGTCGTTTCAGATGAAATGTATGAACAGGCGAAGCAAGCATTTGGAACACGTACTGTAAAAAATATTGATGTAAAAGATGAAAGAAACAGTAAAGTAGTAACAGAAAAGTTAGCAAAAGTGATGCCAGTTGGTGAATCAGAAATGGTACCATCATTTAGAGATTTCTATACTGGTTTCCAAATGGGGCTTGAAGGAACGGGACTTATGATGTTCATCGGAATGTTCTTAGGACTTGTATTCTTACTGGCAACAGGCTCTATTATTTACTTTAAGCAATTAACTGAAGCAAATGCAGATCGTGAGCGTTACGTTGTACTTCGTAAAGTTGGTGTAACGAAACAAGAAATGAAAAAAGCTATTGCAAAACAAGTAAGCTTTATCTTTGCGATTCCGTTAGTAATCGGAATTCTGCATAGCTTATTTGCACTAAAAGGCTTAGCAAATTTATTACCATTTGAAATTATGATTCCGCTTCTAATTAGTATCGGAGTATATGGCGTCATTTATATTGGATATTACTTCTTAACAGTTCGCTCTTATTATAAGATTGTGAGCGCGAAGTAATAAATGAGCAGCTATCGCTATAGGCGGTGGCTGTTTTTTAATTCTTCATAAAATCTTAAGAAATCTCCTCAATTTTTATTAAGAAACGATAGTTATACTTAGAAACAAGTTAAAAACTATTGAACGAATGGGGAGAGGTTTATGTGCAGCTCATAACATTCTTACATGAATTTATTAAACATCCGAAACATACTGGTGCAGTTGCGCCAAGTTCAAAAATATTAGCAAAGAAAATGGTAAATATTATTGATTTTAATAGAGCGAAATGTATCGTAGAGTTAGGGCCTGGTACAGGTGTTTTTACGAAAGAAATTATGAAGAGAAAGAAGAAGGAGACAATATTTCTTCTTATTGAAATTAATGAAGTGTTTTGCAAAGAGTTAACGAGAAAGTTTAAAAATGAGCAGAACGTCATTGTTATACACGGTTCAGCGGAAAATATAAAGAAGTATATGAAAGAGTTAAATATAGACTACATCGATTATGTCTTATCAGGATTGCCTTTTACTTCTTTACCAGAAGAAGTTTCAAAGCGCATTTTAAACAATGTAATGGAGGCGATACATGAGAACGGTGAATTTATTACATTTCAATATTCACTTGTGAAAAAAGGATTTATACAGCATTTCTTTCCTGAAATTACACTCGAAAAAGTGTGGCTCAATTTCCCGCCAGCTTACGTCTTTAGCTGTAAAAAAGGGCTAAGGAGAGCGTATGCATAATGGAATTGCACGAATTATTATCTTATATTGAGCAGTACGGTTATGGGGCATTATTTTTCTGCTTATGGTTAGGTATTATCGGTATGCCAATTCCAGATGAAATGATTGTAATGAGTGGTGGTTTTGTATCTTCACTAGGGATATTAAGTGTCATTCCAGCGTTTTTATTAACATATTTAGGTGTCGTATCTGGGCTATCATTAGGTTATATATTAGGGAAAATATTTGGTACAAAAGTACTTGATAAGCTAATGAAAAAGAAAAAGGCGAAATATCTTTTGAAATCTCAACAAATGGTAGAGAAGTATGGCCATTATGCGTTAGTCACAAGTTACTTCATACCAGTTGTAAGACATATTGTACCGTATTTAGTTGGAATGAATAACATGTCATTTAAGATGTATGCCTTGTATTCCTATACAACAGGGTTTGTTTGGACACTCGTTTACTTTGTACTCGGTTCATTATTTGGACAACACATTAACAAGATTGTAGCGATTGCGATAGAGTATGGCGTGTATTTTGGCGGGCTTGTTTTTGTTGTTGCGAGTGGTGCTTACTTGTATAAGCAAAGAAGAAGTACAGTGATGAGTAAGTAAATAGAATAAAGGTTTATGGTTATTGAGAGTAGTATAAAAGGGAGAGTTATTTTGTAAAATAACTCTCCCTTTTAATGTAATAACTCCTTATTACTTACATTAGGCATTGTCTGAAATACAATTATATAAATTGTTAATATGATTGTATTGATCAGATTGGCTAATATAGTCATAAAATCACTTGATGGAGTGATAAGAACAAAGATTGAAAGTGCGGCAGAAGCAAGTGGAATGAACTTTTGTAGCGTAGTTAACTTTCCATCTTTATGAAGCTTCGAAGATTGAAAGAAGCAAAGTAAGAAAATAAAGGATGTAAATAATAATCCTAAATATTCCCATCCATCTTCAATATACCAAGGTAAAAAGCTCATTCTCGATGTGAAAATAAACAAATTGAATACTAAGGTGCTAATGATTAGCGTATTTAAAATCGTGATACTTGTCTGTTTTTTCATTTGAATTATACTCCGGAATTTATTTTATCTCGTATTAAAGGGCAGTAAAGCCCCAACTGATTAAAGGTTTACTTTATTGAGATGCTTTTGCCATTTCCATAAAGCGCTTTTCAATTTCATCCAATTCGAATGAGTGGCATATTCTGCGGTCTTCTGTATCTAAAATTCTATAATGTTGAGATAAAATGTTTTGTTGTATTTGATAACCGTTTAATTCTTTTATTTGTCGCCACCACAATTTTCCTCCTAACGTCTTCGGGAATTTCGTATTGTAATGTGTGAAAGCGATTGTTTTTATAATTTCATTCACATCATCCCCAAATGTCATTTGGACTGTATCGCTCTGTTCGAAGAGTGTTACGACACAAACTGCACCTGACCATGTTAGCGTACGTCTTCCTTTTTCAATTTCCACTAATGTTTTCTTCGATAAACCAATAATTTCTGACATTTTATCTTGTGATAAATCATTTTCAACACGGATGAGTTTTAATTTTGAATTAACGAGTTCAATAAATTCTTGTTTATCCATAATACGGCTCCTTTTTCGTTTTAGTGTAAAATTACACTAAAGGTGTAATTTTGTCAATGGTAGTGTAAAGGGTTACTTTTGTTTATTTTGGTATCGCTAATTAATATTTCACTTTTAGTTTAAGAAAATGTTAAGAAACCGTACGAGTTTTTATTAAGAAATACGCTCTATACTTAGAAACATCTTAAAGAAAACATAATGAAAGGCGGAATATAGATGAAAAGATTTATCCTTGCATCATTACTTGTCATCATAGCAGGAGCGGTATATTTATTAAATGGGAGCGCTAAGTTAGATCAAATGAATCCCTTCCTTGATATAGAGCACCATTATGCAATAATTGATAACGCTGGTAAAGAGTTAGGTGGAAATAAAGGTCGTGAATATAAGGTGAAAGCTTATGATGAAAATGGTAAGGAAAAAGAAGTTACAATTGATGAAGTAGATGAATTACCAAAAGGCTCATACTGGCATGTGCTTACGAGAGGTAAGTTCTTACATGATAAAGTGCAAGTAACAACAGATAAAATTCCTGATGGAGCGAAGGCGAAATTAGGATTGTAAGTATAAAACCGATTCTCAATGTGGGAATCGGTTTTGTTATTTTATGGTAAAGTGTAGTGAGAGGGGGCGAGAGTTGTGCTACTCATTGTTAGTCTTATTTTAATTGGATTTATGTGTAGTATGAGAATAGTATCCTTACAAATGATAGAACGAGAAAAGATAGAAGAGAGATATGTATATTGTCCAAAATGTAATGCGAAAATTAGAAGAGGAAATTCTGCTCCTTTTTGCTCGAAATGTAATTTAATATTTTAACTATAGGAAATCCGTAATCATCTTGTATGGTTTTGGATTTTTCTTTTTAAGAAAATATTAAGAAACCCCGTGACTATTTGTTAAGAAAATCTATTTATACTGAACTCTGTTGCTTAAAGGGAACATCAAGAATCATAACAGGAGGTATAGATAGATGAAAACAATGCTAGAAGCGAAAGGGATTTCGAAAATATATAATACAGGTATTAATACATTTGAAGCGCTGAAAGATATTCATTTACAGGTGAAAGAAGGAGAATTTGTCGGTATTATGGGGCCATCTGGTTCTGGGAAAACGACGCTTTTAAATGTTCTTTCTACTATTGATATAACATCAAAAGGCGAGATTTTAATTGATGGAAAAGATATTGTGAAGATGAATGATGATGAATTGGCGTTATTCCGCCGTAATCATTTAGGATTCATTTTTCAAGATTATAACTTATTAGATACGTTAACAGTACGAGAAAATATTGCATTGCCCCTAGCTTTATCAAAAGTGAAGGCGAAAGAGGTAGAATCTCGCGTTGAGATGATTGCAAAGAAATTTGGAATAGATCATATTTTAAATCAATATCCATACGAAATATCAGGGGGACAAAAGCAGCGCTGCGCAGCGTCAAGAGCGATTGTAACAAATCCAAGTATGATTTTTGGGGATGAGCCAACTGGTGCGCTTGATTCTAAGTCAGCGACAGATTTATTAGAAAGTATGAAATCATTAAATGAAAAAGATCGTGCAACAATTTTAATGGTAACGCACGATGCATTCGCTGCGAGTTATTGCAAGCGAGTTGTATTCATTAAAGATGGAGAATTATATAAAGAGTTATATCGCGGGGAGCTTACACGTAAACAGTTCTTCCAAAAAATTGTAGATGTTATGTCTTCTATTTCTGGAGGTGCTATAAGTGAGCTTGTATAGCATTGCACTTCGTAATATAAAACGAAATTTTAAAGATTATTTTATTTACTTTGCTTCAATGATTTTTAGTATCGTCATTTATTTTACATTTAAATCATTGCAGTACAATTCACAAGTAGGAGAAGCTGGAGAGCGAGTGAACAATGGGTTTCAACTTGCGAGTGTCATGCTTATTATTTTTGTCGCGATATTTATTATATATTCAAATGGATTTTTCACACGGAAGCGTAAGAAAGAAATAGGTCTGTATTCTTTACTAGGTATTAGAAAAAAAGAAATTGGTAAAATGCTATTTTATGAAAATATGTTGATGGGCTTCCTGTCATTAGTAATTGGAATTGTAATTGGTAGTTTACTTTCAAAATCGTTCCTTCAGTTACTAGTAAGTATGATGGAATTGGGCGTAAATGTTCATTTTGAAGTACCAATTGGGGCGGTTATAGATACAGCAGTTATTTTTTGTTTTATTATTTTATACACATCTTTTAAAGGATATCGTGTTATTTATCAATTTAAGTTAATCGAGTTATTCCGTGCAGATAATGAAGGCGAAGGAATGCCAAAGGGTTCTAAAATTATGGCTATCGTTTCTGTATTATTAATTGGTTCAGGGTATTTCTTATCAGTAACAGCTATTAAAAATGCTAACGATGATAACTTTATGCCACTTGCTCTTTACATTTTATTAGCAACAGTACTTGGAACGTATTTATTATTTATGTTCTTTACTATTTTTGCATTAAAAAGAGTGCGAAACAAAAAATCTTCATTTTATAACGGAATGCAAATTGTTACAACATCTCAATTACTATACCGCATTAAAGGAAATGCAAAATCGTTAGCAACAATTGCAGTATTAAGCGCAGTAACATTAACAGCAGTTGGAACTTCTGTAACAATGTACTACAACGCATATATGCAGGCGAAAAAATATAAGCCAGTTAGTTATTCATATGAAAAGAAAGATGATCATGTAGATCGTAAAGTGAAGGAGATTTTAAAAGAGGAAATAGAAAAGAATGAAGTTATTCATCAATATGAGTTAGAAACAGTAAAAGTAGTCGGTGAATTTGGTGACGATGTTTCAAATAAAGATGCCTTAAAATCAAGAACGACTAATCTTATGGCGCAATCATCATTTAATAAAATTGCGAAATATTTAAATGAAGAAATAGTGGATTTGAAGAAAACAGAAGCATACGCGTTTGATGGTATGTATAGTGAAGGAAATAGGGATAGTGGCGTTTATAAAAATAGAAAGGCTATATTCCAAATTGGAGAAGTAGCACCGGTACAAGTGAAAGAAGTAAAAGCACGAAACATTACAAACTTATATGAACTTGTAGTTGTCGTTCCAGATGAAGTGTACGAGCAGGCGAAGAAGACATTCGGTTCTCACACTGTACAAAACATTGATGTAAAAGATGAAAGAAATAGTAAAGTGCTAACAGAGAAATTAAAACAAGTAATTCCAGAAGAAGATGCAGAAGGAAATAATCAATTTAGCGATTTTTACACTATTTTCCGAGATGGTATTGAAATGTCAGGATTAATTATGTTTAGTGGTATGTTCTTAGGACTTGTATTTTTACTTGCAACGGGTTCTATCATTTACTTCAAACAATTAACAGAAGCACATGCAGATCGTGAACGTTACATCGTTCTTCGAAAGCTTGGGGTAACGAAAAAGGAAATGAAAAAAGCAATCGCAAAACAAATGAGATTTATCTTCTTCATTCCGTTAGTAGTTGGAATTTCACACAGTTTATTTGCGATAAAAGGTTTATCGACAGTAATTCCGTATGAAATCGCAGTGCCATTATTAATAAGTATTGGTGTGTATAGTGTTATTTATATTGGATATTATTTCTTAACGGTTCGTTCTTATTTTCGGATTGTGAGTAAATAAAAAAGGCGAAAGAGAACATAGTGAAAATGATGTTCTCTTTCGCTTTTTTAGTTAAAATAGGGTATACATATCAAGGATTCAATGGAGTGTTATATTTGGGAATTCTTATCATAGTAGGGTGTCTATTAATAGGCATCATTTTTATTGGTTTAAGTATGTATAGGTTTGTAAAAGAAATAAAAGAAAAAAATTCAAAAAAAGATAAATGGACAGTAGTGGCACAAAACATTCTAGAGCTATTTTGTGATCCGCTGCACGGAGCACCGTTCTATTTTTTAGTTGGTGGGCTTTTTTTAGTAGTGGGAGTTTTATTTCTCTATATGGGAATGGGATGGGTTGAAATTGATTAGTTGGCGCTAGAGAATCAATTATATAGTCGTAGAATTAAGAAGGAGAGAGTAAATGCCAATTATAAGAGATATCCGATTAAGTTTTCTAAAAAGAAAAGAGAATATAAGTAGTCTAGAGGTATTACAATTAACATCCTCAAGTAACTACGAGGAAGAGATATCTTTTTTTAAAGAAACGAGCTGTATTACTTCTTTATACGAGCGACATATGCCAAAGTTAAGAACAGACTATGAAAAAGGTATCTGGGTTCACTGTGTGGATGATATTTCATTATTAAATCAGTGGGAGGAGAAATATCGGATTTTTCCTGAATATATGAATGTGTTTGTAGAGTACGGGAGTGTAAAGGATTTTCCATATTTATCAGATAGAGAGAAAAAAGAATTAGCCCTTCAAATCGTTCATACTGAAATGAAGAGTTTAGCTGTGAAATGTGATTGGGATATAGAGATGTTAGAAAAAGCATACAATAAGGTACTGGATTTGGATTATAAAAATGAACTTGTATATATAAAGAAGAGTAGTCCGAATAAAAAATATGTATGTAGTATAATTTGGCAGCATGAAGTGGCTTATGCTGATATGTACTTAGAAATAAGGGAGTATAGAACGAGACGATTAATCAAAAAGGAAAAGCTTATGAGAGAAGAAGATATGTATAAAATGTCTAATTATGTTAGTGACGTGGCTTGGAAGTTAAACCATAAAGTGATGTTGATGAACGACAAAGGAAAAACTATGTGGATGTTAACCTTTTTAGAGAAAAACAATCCAGATAATTTAGTTTGGAAGATGGAAAGAATTGAGGAAAGTTGATAGAAAAGAGCTTGAAACCATTCAAGCTCTTTTTTATTACTATTTATGTCCTAAAATATGCTCAACCTCATGCACACTTAATTTACTTGCCTTAGCAATCGTTTCAAGTGGTATACCAAGATCATACATATTTTTAATTATTTGAATTTTCCCCTGCTGAACCCCTTCTTTTCGACCCTTTTCAATGCCTTTTTCAATCCCTTTTTTTATTCCTTGTTCCATTCCTCTTTTTATTCCTTCTGTCTCTGCGTGGGCGAATTTTGCTGCTTCATCCATTAAAACTTTCTCCCTTGCGTCATAGGCTTGTCGGAAAGAAGAATCTTGACTCATACGTTCCCACTTGTTTATTGCTTTTTGTAAAATAGGATCTCGGTTCATAGCAATATCCTCCAATGTGTCAGGTTGCTTCTTTCCTTCATTGTATCTAAAAAGAACTAGGGCATGCAAACAGGCCAATTTGCTATTTTTTGAGCGATATTATTAGAATGTCGCAAACAAATATGTCTATGTTATACTCTAGTGAAATTGAAAAATTTATATAGAGGTGAAGATGATACAGATGCAAAAAGATATTTTAAAACTATTAGATAAAAAACAAAGTAACTATGAATTTCCTACCCTAGATAATGCGGAAATGAATATGTCACAAGTGAAATTCTCTCTTTTCTTTAAAAATAATGAGGATTGGTTAATGGTATTTCAATTTGTTGGAGTAGGATCATTAGGTGTATGTAATGATATTCAAGTATATGGTGATAGAGTGAATCATTTAATTGGTGATGATGCTATTTTGCAATTAAATGATGGAGATTATGAATTATTTGATGATGAAGGTGAATTTATACTTGATATTCATAACGGTAGTTTGAAAATCCGCGAGCATCATTTTGAATATGAATTTACAGAAGAAGATTATGTGAATCATGGAATAGAAGTACAAACGACAGAGTCTTATCCCACATATTTCATGCGTATGCTTGCTACTAATGACGAAGCTCGGAATTTAGTATGGTGGGATAAAGAAGAAATTTTAGAAGAGTGCGGTTTAGAAGGCGACTGGGAAGTAGTGTATGAAACGGAAGAATGGCAACATGTTGAAGATGAAAAAGTAAGTGAAAATGAATTCTTCCAATCAGTAGCGGCTGCTATAGAGAAGAAAGATCCAACCATTATTGTGAATGAGGATTCTAATACGCACTGGAAAAATTGGGTGGAGTTTGATTTTGAAAATATTGATGAATACTGAGTGTGAATGAAAAGACTAGGAGAAAGAATAACAGATGAAAAGAAGAAGAAAATCTGGAGAAAAAGTACAAATGAATCGTTTTACACTTCCTTTATGTTACGGAAGTGAAGCACCATATTATTATTATGAGGTAGCGCCTCATAAAAGAGAGGAACGCCTCCATTTAACATCAGAACTTTGCGTAATGGACGATGAACATTACTTTATTAGAGGTTGTTTAGAGATTCCTATCATTGATTACCACGAAAAATTCATATGGACTGTGTGGGTATCACTTAGTAAAGAAAGTTATGATGAGGTATTAGAAAAGTGGGATGAGAGAGGCCGAGAAAATAGTGACCCTTATTTTGGTTGGTTATCTGTAGAAATACCAGTTTATCCAGAAACATTAAATTTAAAAACAAATATACATATAAGAGAAGTTGGAATGGCACCGTATGTTGAATTAGAACCAACCGAGCATCCTTTAGCGATCGAACAAAGAAATGGAATTACTTTAGAGAGAGTTAAAGAAATACAAGAAATGATTCAACGATATAACTAGATTAGAAGAGAAAAAACGAGTGCTAGCACCCGTTTTTTTATTACACAACCGCAGGATTATAAATCATCGTAAAGTGCCCTTGTAATAGTTCAATATGACACGGTGTATGGAGCGAGCTTTCTCCATCAGTATCTACTTCTTTTTCTTCTTCTGTTTCAATCTGAATGGATTTCGCTTTTACGTGGAAGATATCATTTTCGTTTGAGTCTTCAAATAGTTTCTTTCCGATATAATCTTTAAACGCTTGAATGCCTGTTGATTTGACTACGAAAATATCAAGTGTTCCATCATCACATTTTACGTTCGGAATAAAGGATGGGATACCTCCGAGATATTCACCGTTTCCAACCATAACAAGGACAGCTTCGTCTTCATATACTTGTCCGTCGTAAGTTATTTTTACTGGGAATGTTTCAGCGTTTTTGACAGTTCGAATGGTGCTTAAGTAGTAACCAATTTTACCAAGCTTTGCTTTCTCTTCCGCATCGATATTGTTTGATACTTCAGATACGAGTCCAATGCCCCAAAAGTTTAAGAAGTGTTGCCCGTTTGCTTTTGCGACGTCAACTGGTTTTACATGTCCTTTTGTAATAAGTTTTGCTGCTTCTGCAATATTTTGCGGAACGCCGAGTGTGCGAGAGAAGTCGTTGCAAGTTCCGCCTGGAATGATTGCAAGTGTAGGTCTAGTTTCAAGAGGGGCTAAGCCATTAGTGCATTCAAATACAGTTCCATCACCACCAAAGACGATAATTAAATCTACTTTACTAGCAAACTCCTGGCAATATTTTGTTGCATCACCTTGCTTTTTCGTATGGAGGATATGTAGATCAGGAAAAGTTGCGGCAAGTGGTGGTACGATTTTCGTTAAGTTCGTGTGTAAATCGCCTTGTCCTGCTTTCGGATTTATGATGAGGAGTACTTTTTCAAATTTTGTCTTTGTCATTTTTATTCTCTCCCTTTGTCTTTTACGAATCGTGATAGAAAATAAACTTCCATCAGTAATTGATGGAAGTTTACCCCGCATTAACGGGCAGTAAGACCCCCCACCTAAAATTTCGATGAATACGAGGAAGTTAGGTGGGAGATCAACTGCCCGTAAAAGCCCGATTGGTTCAACTAATAATCAGTGGGAGATAGACAAAACCCCCACTGATTAAAGTTTCACTTTATTTTTTTATATTATTCCGTTACAACTGAAGCGATAAATGGTAAGTTACGATATTTTTCTGCGCAGTCGATACCGTAGCCAACGATAAATTCGTCTGGAATTTGGAAGCCAACATATTCAGCTTTTAAATCCACTTTACGGCGTTCAGGTTTATCAAGTAACGTACAGAATTTCAATGCTTTTGGTTTATGCATAAAGAAGTGATCTTTTAAGAAGTGAAGTGTTAAA
>Ga0102589_1003070_pt1 | contig 17887 bp, 15 predicted proteins | sample AraplaMF_Col_mLB_FD_76858 | JGI IMG/M metagenome (GOLD analysis project Ga0102589, IMG submission 76858) | Arabidopsis root microbial communities from the University of North Carolina, USA - plate scrape MF_Col_mLB | ecosystem: Host-associated > Plants > Roots > Endosphere | place: USA... | reverse complement strand
ATCGATCCTGTCATAAGAAGTGCAGCACACCCCATTATGACGGCTGTTTTTTTGAACCATTTCATCACAATCTTTTACCTCCTAGAATATCTCTCTATTTTTCTCTCGACAAACTATACCGGAAGAAAGAATGTATGAAAATAAGTACATATGCCTACCTTCATCATTCACATAAGGTTAAAATGTGATTTCCATGAGACTTTTGGTATGTTTTTCATTTCCAGTCATCCACATGCCTATTTAGTTTTCGCTGATAGGACTTGATGAGAAGAGATAAAAAAAGCAATCTTAGGTCTAACACCCAAGATTGCTCCTAAAGTCCTATTTATTTAAGATCATACGGGATTGGTTCACCGTAAATAGCAACGGTTTTTCATCATCTGTCTGCTGATACAAGAAAATGCCGTACACTTCATCTGTTAACCCCTTGTCGGTTGTCTCGAAATCATGTGCCGTATGTTGGGACATTCCGAGTGAACGGCTGCGCATAACTGCCTCATGCGGTATTTTCTCAACAACTGCGTGCTTATGCAACTCCTTCTCCGAAAGACCTAGAGCTGCGAATTGCTCAGACACAAGCTCAGCCTGTCCTGCCGCCCATTGCAGAACATGTGAAGCCCCTTCCTTCTGAAGCTGTCTCTCCCACCATACTTTGCGCGGCTTATACTTATGGTTCATGAAGTAGTCGAGCTTCATTAACCCCAATGCCACATGCGGCTTTTTGAGTCCATGCGCGGTTAAAAAGGCATGCAGTCTTACGAACAAATCTTCTAATTGATGTCCAATCTTCTGCCAGCCATTTGCTTCCCAGAAGTCGCCGAATGCTTGGAAGAAATCAAACGGTGAGTCGAATTCGGTATGCATCAAATACTCCATCGTCCGATCCATGCGATGCGCGTTCCAGTACTTTTCCAGTACGTCTTCCAGACGCTTCAATCGCACGACATCACGGAACGGAAGCGCATCATTCGACAGCATTTCGTACGGTGCATGATCCATGAAGACATAACCGTACTTCTCAGCATCCAGACGAAGTCCTGTACCACGCAGCATCTTCAAGAATCCGAGCTGCAATTCCTCTGGACGCAGTGCAAATACATCGTTGAATGTTTTGCGGAATGTATTGTAATCCTCAAGCGGCAGCCCTGCGATTAGATCCAAATGCTGATCGATCTTGCCGCTGTCCTTCACCTTCATGACGGTTCGGGTCAGCTTCGTGAAGTTCTGGCGCCGCTTCACAAGCTCATTCGTTGGATCGTTCGTCGATTGGACGCCGATCTCAAAGCGGAATACGCCGGGTGGTGCATGCTCAGCCAAGTAATCAAGCACCTCTGGGCGCATAATGTCCGCCGTGATCTCAAATTGGAATACGCAGCCGCGATGGTTCTCAATGAGAAACTGGAACATCTCCATTGCGTAATCGCGCTTGATGTTGAACGTCCGATCGACGAACTTAATGAGCTTCGCCCCATTATCGATTAAGTACAAGATGTCTGCCTTCGTCCGTTCAATATCGAAATAGCGAACGCCAACCTCGATACTGGATAAGCAAAATTGGCAGCTGAACGGACAGCCACGGCTTGTCTCGAAGTAGACAACACGCTTGCCAAGGTGTGGAATATCCTCCGCAAAGCGGTGGGGGGACGGAATTTCATTCAAGTCCAGCTTCGGCCGTGGCGGGTTGATCACTACCTCACCCTGCTTGTTCCGATACGCCACCCCGAATACGAAATGATACTTCCCTTCGCCTTCAATCTCCCGCAGCAAATGAAGCAGCGTCTCCTCTCCCTCACCCATGACGATGAAGTCAACATCCGACAGCCGCTCCATCCATTCCTTCGTGTCATAGGATACCTCGGGGCCGCCAAGTACGATGCGGATCTCAGGCCGCACCTTGCGCAGCATGTTGACGACCTTAATCGTCTCCTCAATGTTCCATATATAGCAGGAGAACCCGATCACATCCGGCTCTCGCTGGTACAGATCCGAGACGATATTCATCACCGGATCCTTAATTGTATATTCGGCAATGCCGACATCGAACTCGCCTTCGCAATGCGCCTTCAAGCAGCGTATCGCCAGCGAGGTATGAATATATTTAGCATTTAATGTTGCAAGTACGACTTTCATCTAAACCTTCCTCTCATCAGACACTACCCTTACGTGACCGAGCTTCTCGTTCAGCCTCTACCATTATAACCAAAGTGAAGTCGGATCTCGACATGCATCCAAGAAACCACCTTGAACAGAAAAGCAAGCTGCAGGCAGCTTGCTTTATTCTGTGTCAGTGCAATCGAAAATGGTTATCGAATCATACCGCCACTTTAGCGCAGCTCGTAAACCCTGCGATCTCCCTTGGCCAAAGTAAATATCCCGATATACGCAGTCTCCATTGCGGTATTCCAACTGCACGGAGCTAGGTAATATCGGTTGTACAGATGTGTTATTGTCAGCTGCAGCATACGTTCGCTGCTTCGCATCTACTAAAAAATGAGCAAGCTCTTGATCATTATCCAACATCGTGTACCTCTTCTCTGTATTTCGAATCAACCTAAGCAAGATTAAGACTCTGCTACATTACAAGAGATACTCCGTATCGTAGTGATACGGATCTATCCCTCCATTTATGCAATTGGTGTGCCGTTCGGAATGATCTCATCTGTATTTAGTAGAACAACATCGCCTTCCCCAGGCACTCCACCCAATACGAGCACTTCAGAGTCGAAGCCGGCGATACGGCGCGGCGGGAAATTCACGATAGCAACGACCTGTCTTCCTAACAACTTGTCCGGTGTATAACGAGCCGTGATTTGCGCACTTGAGCGCTTCGTTCCGAGCGGCCCAAAATCGATTGACAGCTTAATCGCGGGCTTGCGCGCCTTATCAAACGGTTCTGCCTCCACGATCGTTCCAACACGTATATCAAGTTTCATAAAGTCCTGAATGCTTGCTTCATCCTTGATTTGTTCCAGATTCAACTCGTGCATCATGCTTCAGCTCCTTATTCACGCTATTCATCATGTCAATGCCCCCAAAATCTATTCCATATCGTAGCGACCCGCTTCTTCTTCCCGCTGCTGGAAAAATTCAAGGAACGGCATGCCGAACTGCTTCAGCTTCGCTTCCCCTACCCCTTTAATACGGAGCATGCCCGCTTCGGTCGTCGGCTGCAGCTCCGCCAATTCCCGCAGCGTGCTGTCATTAAACACAATGTAAGGCGGTACTCCAGCTTGGCTTGCCAACTCGCGCCGAATGAGACGCAGCTGCTCAAATATCGTCTCATCAATGACAGTGCCCGCCTTCGGTTTCAACGACTTCGCAACCCGCTGTTCAACGGTTCGCTTGCCCTTCAATACATCCGCTGCCAGCGGCAGCAGCCGAACGACCGGATACTGCCCTTCGCTAAGCTGCAAGTATCCCTCGGCTATAAGAACATAGATGAGATCCGAAATTTCCTTCTCCGCCAAATGCCGCATTTCGCCATGCGTAGACAGCTTCTCAAATCCATACTGCATGACCTTCTTGTTGCGCGACCCCTTCAGTACGGAAGCGACCATAGATACGCCGAACCGCTCACGCATCCGATAAATGCAGGAGAAGATCTTCTGCGCTTCAATCGTGATATCAATCGATTCACGCTCGTCCTTGCAGTTGCCGCATACGCCGCATGGCTGCTCTCCCTCTTCTCCAAAATAACGAACCATATAATTTTGCAGACAGCCGGTCGTATAGCAATAATCAATCATGACTTGCAGCTTCTTATATTCATGCGCCTTCCGTTCTGGAGCCGCCTCGCTTTGTTCGATGAAGAACTTCTGCGTCAATATATCCTGCGGATGGAACAATAGCACGCATTCGCTCGGCTCGCTATCGCGTCCCGCGCGTCCCGCCTCCTGCACATAGGCTTCCATATGCTTCGGCATGTTGTAATGCAGCACATACCGTACGTTGGACTTGTCGATGCCCATGCCGAACGCGTTCGTCGCTGCAATGACACGTACATCATCATAGAGGAAGGCTTCCTGCATTTTCGCCCGCTCCTCATCTTCGAGTCCAGCATGATAGCGGCCAGCGGCTATTCCCGCATGTCTCAGCATGTCATAGATGTCCTCGACTTCCTTCCGCGTCGACGCATAAATAATGCCTGACTCGCTCGCCCGCTGCCGAACATAATCAAGCGTGAACGCCTTCCGCTCCTCGCCGCGCAACACCGTAAATGCCAAGTTATCCCGCTTGAATCCCGTAACGACAAGCTCGGGTTCCAGCAGTTCCAAGGAATGAATGAGATCCTCCGTTACTTCCGGCGTCGCAGTTGCGGTAAATGCCGCAACAATTGGACGCTCGCGGCCACTCTGCACAAGTTCCTGAATGAAAGGTGCAATTGTCCGATAGCTTGGACGAAAATCATGTCCCCATTGGGAGACGCAGTGGGCTTCGTCTACCGCTACCATCGATATCGGAATCGATTTCGCGCGTTCCCGGAACCATTCTGTCTCCAACCGCTCCGGCGCAACATAGAGCAGCTTAATGCGTCCTTCCTGCGCCTGCCACATGAGACGGCCCGCTTCCCCCATCTCAAGCGTGCTATTGATGAATCCAGCCTTGACCCCCAAGCTGTGCAGCGCATCCACCTGATCCTTCATTAATGAAATAAGCGGCGAGATCACTAGCGTTACCCCAGGCAGCAGCATCGCTGGAATTTGATAACAAATTGACTTTCCTCCGCCGGTTGGCATAATACCCACCGTGTCCTTGCCTTCGGCAAGATGTTCGATAATTTTCCGTTGTCCATCGCGGAAGCCATCGTAGCCATATACTCGCTGCAATGCGCTTCGCGCTTGGTCCATTGTAAACATGTGCGTAGACTCCTTTTCCCCGTTCCCTTGCGGCAACCCGTTGTTCCTGTCCTTCATTATAACATGGGCTTTTCCAATGAGGTAATAGCTTCCACTTCACGGTTTCCTGCCCATATGTACGCCTTTTCGTCTATTCTGAATAGAATCTGCCCGAACTTTCTGCTATAGTGATAGCATTCCATAGAACATGTCCTATAGCGCGCCATCAGCGCCATCTGTGAAGCGCACTGTTCTGTATAGTGTTGTCTACTCATCAAGGAGGTCTTACGAATGCGTAAGCGAGAGAACCATAAACCGAGAAAAGGCCCGCAGAAGAATCAACCGGCGAAAGCTTACCAATCCGCCAAACCCGTCAAACCAACTAAACAAACTAAACCGACTAAACCGACTAAACCGACCCATCATACACCGCCAAAGGCTCGCGAATATACGGTTAAGGAACCAGCCGAATTGCTCAGCTTCTTATTAAATACGGTAGAAAATATGGGGCGCAACTCCATCAAGTCCGCACTGGCACGCGGTCAAATTTCTGTCAACGGACAAGCCGTAACAGCCTATAATCATCCGCTCCAGCCTGGACAAGTTGTAAGCTTGTCGAAGGAGAAAATCGTTGAAGCTCCTCCATTTGTAGGTTTATCGATACTGCATGAGGACGACGATATCATCATCATTCAAAAGGAAGCCGGTCTGTTGTCTATTGCCTCCGAGCATGAGAAGGAATTGACTGCTTACCACCAGCTGACGACGCATGTTCGCTTGCAGCATCCGAGCAACCGGATATTTGTCGTGCATCGCCTCGATCGGGATACGTCCGGCGTCATGATGTTCGCTAAGAAGGAAGACATCAAGCAACAGTTGCAAAATAATTGGAAAGAGATCGTACAAGAACGTTCCTATGTTGCGCTTGTTGAAGGCAAGGTTCGCCAGCCGGAAGGTACAATTTCCTCCTGGCTGAAGGAAATGAAAACATTAAAAATGTATTCGAGTCCGTATCAGAACGATGGCCAGCATGCGGTTACGCACTACAAAACACTGGAAGCGAACAGCGCTTACTCCCTACTGGAAGTTCATCTCGAAACAGGGCGAAAAAATCAGATTCGCGTTCACATGGAGGATCTCGGTCATCCGATCGTAGGTGACAAGAAGTACGGCGCCAAATCAAGAGGACTAGGACGACTTGGCCTGCATGCGCGCATACTGGCATTTACCCATCCGACTACGGGCACACCAATGCGATTCGATACGGGCATTCCGAAACCGTTCACCCGCTTACTGCAACAGGACGGCTCTGCTCCAATCCGAAAAGATCGCCGCTAAATTTACTCAAATTAGATTACGATACGATATCGCAAACGAACAACACAAATAGCCGTTCTCCTTACAATTAAGGGAGCGGCTATTTTCTTTTCTATAATTGTTGGGCCTCTTCTCTTCTGTTGACCTGATTTACAATCGCTTGCTCATCTTGTAATTCACCAAGTCAACTCCTCTGCGCTGCACCGTCTGAGCTTGAAGGATGCAGAACCCATGCCGCTCGAAAAAGGGAACTGCCGTAATACTTGCATCTGTTCTTATTTCGGACAACCCCAGCTTCCTCGCTTCCTGCTCCAACTTGGACAACAATGCCGTTGCAACACCTTGCTTCTGAACATCCTTATGGACATAGAGTCGATCCAAATACCCGCCAGCATCCATATCGCTAAATCCGACCAATTCGCCGTCCCGAATCGCTACATACGTCATGTGCTGGCTTAACGACTCTGCCCAGCGTGCCAGCTTCTCTACCTGATCATCGACAGGCGCCCAGGCTTGTAATTGTGCAGCGGTATAATCTTTTGCGTTCACAGTGTGTACCGTATCGAAGAATAAGGCGACAATCTGCGCGATATCTTCTCTTTCAAATGATCGTATATGCATGATATTCAAGACTCCTTCCGTTTCAAGTCTACCAAAAATAGAACCCCATCGTTCACCTTTATTCTATTATAAAATCATTATTTTACTTTCTCGTGAACCTCCTCTCCACTTCAAGCCATCTAATGGGTACATCAACCAAAACCAATCGACTCAGGAGGATTCAATATGAAATCTTATAAATTCATGCTTGCTGCTGCTATCACTGTAAGCTTGCTCACCTCAAGCCTGCCAGCTAACTTCACGCTTCATACCGCATATGCTGCGGAACAGCCGACAAACGAAGCTGCAAAAAAAGCTGCTACCGAAGCAACGGCATTGGACAACCTTGATCCCGCAATGATCGAAAAAGCAAAGAAGGCCCTGCAGGAGCTAGCTCCTAAAAGAACGATGGAACTAACTGCTTTGCACAGTGGTGCCGAGGCAGGCTATGAATATCTCGGAGAAGATCGATTGTTAATCGAAGACAAAGACAAGCGGGCGCGCGTCATGTTCGGCAAAGCAAAGGGCGATATTTTAGCATGCGAAATCAACTTCACATGGCAAGAGCTCGATACTTCGCTTCAGTCCGTTATCCAAAAAGCAATGAAAAGCTTGGATGCACAACAGAAATTCAAGATTACGCAAATTACTCGTGTTAAAGCCGATAAAGGCATGAACCATTGGACCTTCAACGACGGCAGCAATATTTCAGGCATGGTTGATGCAGCCACAGGCAAAGCAACGTACGTGTCAACGGATTATGCCTTGGCGAAAATCGATTCAAAATGGAGTGCGCTAGCCAAGAAGACAATTCAATCCCTGTCAGCAGACAAAAGCAAGCAGCTCCGCAATTTCGTCCAAGTATACATAGACATGCAAGCAGAAAACCAAAAAACAGCTGCCTTCTCCGATGAAAGCGGCCGTTATCTTGTCAAAGTCAATGCTGCTACAGGCAAGCTGACGTCCTTTGTCAACTATGAGGAATTTATACATTATGCATCAGAAGAAGCACGCATGAAGGCATTCGCCAAGCCTTTTTATACGAGTGACAAAGCCGTTGCTGCGGCTGCTCCAATGGTCAAGCAATATTTCGGCTTAGACTTGAAAGGCTACCAGGTTCACGTCAAGCAAGAGCATTATACATTCACGAAACAAGGAAAGCCGAGCGTCTATGGTAAGATCAATGGAAAAGGAAAGTTCTGGAGCATGTCCCTTACTGCTCCAACGACATCCTGAACCCATTGAATCAAGCATATAGAAATTGCGTCTCGGCCTCTATCGCACACCATGATACGGATCTTGGCGCTCATTATAAATAAAGGAGATCATCACTGTGCAGCAGCCAGAACAACTCGCAGCACGAGCTTGCAAGGGGGACAAGGACGCATTTGGCACGCTCATTCGCACCTATGAAGCCCCCCTATACAGAGTGGCCAAGTCAATTGTACATTCCGATGAAGATTGTGCAGATGCCATACAAGAAGCCGTGCTTAAAGCATATCGATCCATCCATTCGCTGCGCGAGCCGAAATATTTCAAAACCTGGCTCGTTCGCATCCTTGTGAATGAATGCCGAACATTGCTGCGAAAGAAAAAACAAACCGTACCCTTCGTTGAACTTCAGCACTCGAAGGCCGAAGCTAGCGAGTACGAACATATCGAAACACTGGAAGTCGTCAACGCGTTGGAAGAAGACCTGCGAATCGTTGTAACACTGTTCTATATTGAGGATTTGCCGCTCAAGGAGGTAGCCGATATGCTGGATCAGCCTGTTGGCACCGTGAAGTCTCGCCTGTTCCGCGCCAGAAACAAGCTGGCGGACATGCTTCATATCTCACGTGAGAATGGAAAGGAGCTAATGATTTAATGGATTCGAATACCGACGAACAAATCCGTACGCACCTAACCGGCAAGCTCAGCTCCGAAATCCCTGAGCTCGTGAAATCGCGATTAGAGCTAACACTGCAATTGCTGGAGACGGAACCAATGCCGATACAGCATCGGACTCATTCCCGCCATCGGAAATCTTGGTTCGTTGCGGCCGCAGTCGTGCTCGCAATCGGGGGAACATTAGCTTCCGGATTCATTTCACCCGCTATGGCCGAAACGCTCAGAAAGGTGCCGTTCATCGGGCAAATCTTTGAGGCACTCGGCGATAACGCCTTGCAGGATGCGAATCGGAAAGGATTGTCCCTTCCCGTCAATCTGAGCGCAACGGATCAAGGCATTATGCTGACCATTACCGAGGTGTTGTATGACGGCATGGAAATTAAGCTTGGCATACAGGAAAGCTCGACGAACAAGCTTCCTATAATTTTGGATCGGTCGGACAGATATGAAATTGTGAAGAGCCAGACTCAGGAGGATCCAGCACATACGATGGATATTTGGCACCATACTTGGTCAAATGTGCGCTCGGAAACCTCTACGCAAAACATCGGAATATTATCGTTCGAATCGATGCTCGGCACGGAACCGGATCGAGACGCCAAAATATCGAAAGAATTCCCGCTGCCGATCACGATTAAGAAGGTCGGAGATGTGGAAGGAAACTGGAAGTTCCAAATTCCCGTCAAATGGAATGCGTCCCTGACGAAAAAAATTCCTATTAATAAGACCAACAAGGCGCCTGACGGAATTGGCTCCATCACGCTTCAGTCCGTCGTTACTTCGCCGCTAGGAACCGAGATTCGATTCACGACCGCAGAAGCCTACCCATCGACTTCTTCTAGCTGGAGCGGATTCAACAGCGACTATATGGTTGTGGATGAGAACGGATATATTATTTCATCTGCAGGCGGTCAAGGCGGGTCAGGCAATCAAATGCAATCGAATATTGCAGAGATGATACATACGAAAAAGTATGATCCAATACCCGAGCGCTCCAAGACGCTCATATTCAAGCCCTATAAATCCGGAAGTCGGTATGGCGATGCAGCGATCACGCTGAATCCAAATGCGCTTCCACTGACGCTGCAGCAGGGAGAGGTTGGCTCCGTTACGGTGAACAGTATGGCATTCGAAGAGGACAGAGTCGTTATTCAATATGATGTGAACGGCAACGACCCTGTAGGCCAGAACCTTGCCATGGAATTCATTCAAGACGGAAAACGGGGATTTAGCGACAATTCCAAGCTGCTGCGTGTGAACAACGGCGTATATTCGTACGTTGGCGAATATCCGTTCCAGAAAGAAACGCCCATTAAGCTCTATTCAAGCAAGCTGCGCAAAGCGACCTTTTATAAGGAGCTTGAATTCCAAGTCCCAATACGGTAAAAATATAGAGAAGTAAGTTTCGACAACTCCTACTGTTCATTTCAGCAAGAATCGTTCATAATGGGGATGAGATGGAGTCAACATCTTACCGATCTATTTGCCGCACGGGGGTGATACGATGACTGAGCACATGGAGAACCAGGGTAATGCTGAAGCAACGGAGAGCAAGAAAGTAAGCTTGGCGGATGCCGCGAAGCGCATGCTGCAGCAGAAGAAGCAGGCCCAAGGGAAATCGCAAGGCGTGCACAAGCATCAGGAATCTGGCCAACCAACAATGAAGAGCCAGAATACGAAGAAGATTAACAATCAACGCAAGCGTATGGGTGTGTAAGCCTGTAGAGGGGTGGGATCTCAGAATTCATGTTCTGAGGTTCAGCCCCTTTTTCATGTTACAGCCTACAGACTATTGCACCAGAAACTTTGCTGCAACCCCTCCAATAATGGTATATTGAGAACATACTGAGGAATGACTTCAGATTTATGAATTCAAGGAACAGAGGTGGCTACCCATGGTAAATTTCGAGCAACAATTAGAAAAGTATGCTGAACTTATCGTAAAGGTCGGCGTCAACGTACAGAAGGATCAAGATGTATTCGTTAATAGTTCTATCGAAGTCGCTCCACTGGCCCGCCTCGTTGCCAGCAAGGCATATGAAGCAGGCGCACGCAACGTACATATCGATTGGTCGGATGAGGCTACAACTCGCTTGAAATTCGAGAAGGCATCAGACGACATGTTCACTCAATTCCCGGAATGGGAAGCATTGAAGCGCAATACCTTCGTGGATAAGGGTGCTGCATTCATCTCTATCGTCTCCTCCAGCCCGGACTTGCTGAAGGGTGTGGATCCACAGCGGATCGGCAATAACCAAAAGGCATCTGGACAAGCACTGGAGCACTTCCGCCGCTGCGTTCAAGCGAACAAAGTAAGCTGGACAGTTGTTGCAGCTTCTTCCCGCGATTGGGCAGCCAAAGTATTCCCTGGCGTAGCTGTAGAAGAAGCAGTAGAGAAGCTGTGGGAAGCGATCTTCCAATCCATCCGTCTGAATTCCGACAACCCGGTTCAAGCTTGGACGGAACATAACGAAACATTGCATAAGAAAGTTGAAGTATTGAACAGCAAGCACTTCCACAAGCTGCACTACACAGCTCCTGGAACGGACTTGACGATCGAATTGCCTGAGAAGCATCTGTGGGTAGGCGCAGGCAGCGTCAACGAGAAGGACGTGCCGTTCATGGCGAATATGCCAACAGAAGAAGTATTCACGGTGCCTCATAAGCTGGGCGTAAACGGCTATGTGTCCAGCACGAAGCCCCTTAGCTATGGCGGCAACCTGATCGACAACTTCAAGATCACGTTCGAAAATGGCCGCATCGTGAAGGTAGAAGCTGAACAAGGCCAAGAGATCCTGCAGCAGCTCGTCGACACAGACGAAGGCTCGCACTTCTTGGGTGAAGTGGCACTTGTGCCGCATCAATCCCCAATCTCGGAATCGAACATCTTGTTCTACAACACGTTGTTCGATGAGAATGCATCCAACCACTTGGCAATTGGAAGCGGCTATGCATTCAACGTAGAAGGCGGAACGAAGATGTCTCAGGAAGAGCTGGAAGAGAGCGGCGTGAACCGCAGCATTACGCACGTGGACTTCATGATCGGCTCTGCGGACATGGACATCGACGGCATTCTTAAGGATGGCACAACAGAGCCAATCTTCCGCAAGGGCAACTGGGCAATCTAATATTGAGCAAGCAAAGCAGTAGAAGCATCCCGCTTCTACTGCTTTTTTATCGCAATAACGTATTGCTCTCCCCGTTCTACTGCCGCATAATGGGAGAATAAGACAGAAGCAAGAGCGGAAGCTCGCAAGACACCTCCTCTCTCGCTCTGAATCTATTTCAGAATCCGAGGTGTTCTTCTCCATGCGCATATGGCACGATTTCAAGCTATTTCTGCGAATAAAAGGCGCTCTGCATCTCGTCCTTACCTTGTTCCTGTACGGCATCGGCATGGGTATTCTAGCCCCCATGAACGCGATTTATTTGCGGGAATCATTAGGGCTTGGCAAGGTAGAGATTGCGTCTATTTTTGCAATATCCCTATTTCTGAACATGGTGCTTACGATTGGTGTCGGCATTGTTAGCGATTCCATGAAACGCAAGAAGACGATTCCACTGTTCGCGTCCGTCGTCTGTATGATCGGCCTCGTCATCTATATGAATGCAGACAGCTATGCGCAGGCGCTGATCGGAATGGCCCTCGCGACTGCTCCTTCTGGCATGATTATGGGGCAGCTGTTCGCAATGGCGCGGAATCATGTCACGCGGCTTGCTCCTGATATTGTAGAGATGGCGCAAATCTGGATGCGCGCCACGTACAGCGTCGGATTCTTTACCGGGCTGCTCGTCGGAGCCAACCTGTACTTGCTGGCGACCTTCCACGGCGTACTGTGGGGCAATCTTGCAGGATACGCTTCCTTGTTCCTGCTGCTCTTGTTCTATAAGGAGATTACGCTCGATTCGTCAATTGCATCTGCCAAAGCAGGCGAGCCCTTCTCCCTCATCATGCTCTTTGCCATTCTGCTCCTATCGTGCGCAGATGCCATACGCGGCTTGTATTTGCCGCTTGTGGTGAACGAGCAATTCGGCGATCCGCGATTAATGTCCTTCATATGGAGCATACAAGCCGTATTCGAGCTCCTGTTCATGACCATGGCAGGGTATTGGGCCGCCAAGTATGGAAGCAAGCCCGTTATTATGCTTGGTGGATTGTTCGCTCTCATCACCTATATTGCTTACAGCACGAGCGATTCCTTGACTGTGTTTTTCCTCATGCAGCCGCTATACTCTTTCTTCGTTTCGGTTCTATACGGCGTAGCAATGGGCTACGTACAGCGCATGTTTATACATAAAGCAGGCTTCGGCGCTAGTTTGTACGTGTTCATTTCGCAAACAGCATCCTTAATCGGCTATTTCCTGCCGCTCTTCATTGATGGTGTCACGCCGCAAATTTTCTGGATTCCGGCTGCGCTTATCGTTGCTTCCATGGGATTGATGACAAGAGCGCTATACGTGGGGAGGCAGCAACAGCTGTCTGCTTAAGCGGTAGGAAATTGAAGAAGCTCGGCATCATTGATAAATACTATTTTCCATCACTATATAAATAAAAAACGGAAATAGAGGGGCAGCTCTAGGCAGCTCCATTCTATTTCCGTTCTTCCTCTTCAAACCTGACGTGAATGTTACCTCACCCTTATCATTACCCTTCCACTGCCTCTTCGCGATTAATGAGACAGGCAGCCAGCAATCCAACGCACAGTATCATTGCCAGCAGGATAAACGTAATCAGATAACTGCCACTCTTCATAAAATAGAGCGAGATAATTGGGCCAAAGCTTGTGCCCGCAAATAAGATAAACGTATAAACAGATACGGCTATCCCACGCATTTTGCCACTCAACTGACCAACAAGAGATACAAGTGAAGGAACGGCTAACGCAATCCCCCCTACAAACAGGATGCTCAATACAACGAGCAATGGTAGATTCGAGATCATCCCCATAGTGGCCAATCCGACAATCGCCAGCAATAATCCCCCACGCAGCGTAGCACGTATGCCAATACGCTTGGAAATCCCCCCCGCGCATGGTGAAACGAGCATGCCTATTATGCCGAAGGAACGAACATAGAGGATGTCTTGTTTGCTCAATTCAAATGGAGATTGGAACAAATAGCTGCCCAGCACGGTATACATACTAACAAAAGACATCAACAGAACGAATGCCACTAGATAACAATTCACCAGTTGTTTTTGCACAATTACGTGTCCGATTTGCTTGATAGGCTCCCATATACTTGCACTGGCAGAGTGGCGAATTCCTTTTGGGAGGAAGAAGAACACGAAAGCTGCGGTCACAGCATACACAACGGCTAGTAAATAAAAAACGGCATTCCAACCATACTGCTCACTAATCGAACTGCTGATCACTTGCCCAACAATTCCTGCGATCAAAAATCCCGTACTAATAAACCCGATGGTCGTTACTCGTTTGTCTACAGGATACATTTCGACCGCGTAGGCGAGAGCTACCGGTGAGAAAGTTGCGGCAGCTGCCCCCTGCAATCCTCTAAGCAAAACGACCCACCCAAACGAGTGTACCGATCCGAGTAAAACAGAGATTAGCGTTAGGCAAAGAATACCAACAAATATAACGGTCTTCCGTCCATATTTATCGGACAATGCGCCATAGACCAAGCAGCCAATGGCAAATCCAATCGAAAAGGTACTCCCGGCAGCTGCGGCCTCTGCAGCGGAAATTTCATAAAGCTGAGCAAAAACAGAAATGAGCGGAATCGTTACGTATAAACTTGACATGACGACAAGGCCGGTCCAGCAAAGAATAATGGTCATTAGAGAATAATTTCTGTCCGCAACAGATGCGGTATTGGGTTTGCTCATGTGACACCTCTACTTTACATATTGTTCCGAAGCGGGTATCCTCGGAAATTGCATATCGTATAATGCCTTGTATCTTCCCTTTTGACGGAGCAACGTTTCATGCTTGCCAAGCTCTACAATTTCCCCTTGTTCCAGTACGACAATTTGATCCGCATTCTGAATCGTGGAGAGGCGATGGGCAATGACCAGACAGGTACGCCCTGGAAGAAGCAAAGACAGCGCATGTTGAATATGTTGTTCGGATTCCGTATCCAGAGCAGCCGTAGCTTCGTCCAAGATGAGGATACGCGGATTTGTCAAAAAGGCTCTGGCAATAGATAGTCTCTGCTTCTGTCCACCAGAAAGCTTAACCCCTCTTTCACCAATGGGTGTATCATATCCCTGCGGCAAAGCTGTAATAAATTCATGTGCATTTGCGGCCATTGCTGCCGCTGTAATCTCTTCCGCCGTTGCTTGAGGTTTACCGTACGATATATTTTCGCGAATCGTGCCATTCAACAGGATTACCTCCTGAGATACAATCCCCATTTGCTGCCGAAGTGACTTCACCGTCACTTGCGATATCGGATGACCGTCGATATAGATCTCGCCTCGCTGAACATCGTACAAACGGGCAATCAGATGAGCGATCGTAGATTTTCCTGAGCCTGACGAACCGACCAAAGCCGTAATTTGGTTGCGCCGAATTCGCAAATTGAAGTTTTGCAGAATGGGCTGCCCTTCTTCATAAGCAAACTCGACATCATCAAATATAATTTCTCCCTTAGCAGGAGGTAGAATCATTGCTCCTTCTTTATCACGAACCTCCGGAACGGTTGCTAACACTTCCTGAATGCGTTCGAAGGCTGCCGCCGATTGCTGCAACTTGGTAATCAATCTACTGAAAGAGCGGATGGGCGCTTGCAGCAGGCGCAGATAGGCTAAGTAAGCTACGATATCACCTACCGTCATGTGTCCGTCCATGACCTGCCACGCACCGAACATGAGCACCAACGTCATTCCTACATAGTTCAGCCAATCGATTATTGGCGAGAATATCGCTGACAACTTAGAGGCTGATACGGTCGCGTTCCGATGCTGTTCGCTCAATGTAGAGAAATGTTCGGCTTCCGCATCTTCACTTGCAAAAGACTTGATCATACGAATTCCTGACAACGTATCTTGAAGGGAGTTGTTTACATCAGCGGAGATGCGACGAACCGATCGATAGGCATTTTTAATGCGCAGACTAAAATATCGCGATGTGGCAAATATGAATGGCAACGTAATCAAGGTTAACAATGCGAGTTTCCAGTCCGTATAAAATAAGAATCCGACGATCGCTACAAAAGTAATGACATCCGCTAAAATAGAAAGGCTATTGGCCGAAACCAGCTCCTGAAGTTGATTCACGTCACCCGTCAATCTTGCCATCAGATCCCCTGTTCGATTGTGATCAAAAAACTTCAAATCCAAGCGTAACGTATGTTGGTACAGCTTGTTCCGCAATTGCAAAATGGCCTTCTGACTGACAAGAGTCATCACAAAACTACTCCCAAAGTTGAGGGCACCCAGCAACAAAGCAGCGAGTAAAATAAGTGCGCCCGATTCTAGCAGGGCGTAAACCCTTTTATCAGGGATGATCTGATCGATTATGTTCTTGGTCAACTGAGGAATGATAAATTCTAAAAGGGAAATGCAAATCACAAAGACTACGCCGAGCACAATCAAGCCCCATTGTGTCCTCGTATGCAAGAACATCTCCTTCATCATCACACGCAGTGTAGTTAAATGGTGCGCCTGATTCTGTTGTTGGTTCTTGGAACGTTGAGTCTGTATCATGTGGATCACGCACTTTCATATCAAAGTAAAAATGAATGTTGGTAAGAGAAGATACGATAAGATATTAACGGAATGAATTGTAATTAGATTATCTAACTATATGAATAAAAAAATTATCTTCCTGCTCCCAGTCGCTTTTCCATGTTTGCATTAAGCTTAACGAGCACTTTTTTTAACAATGCCTGCTCCTCTTTATCTAGTTCTTCAACAAGAGCTGCACAAGTAGACCAGAATGTAGGCAGCACTTCCTTCACAAACCTGCTTCCTTCGGAACTGATACGAACGTGGGTCATGCGCCCGTCCTTGGCATAGGGTTCTCGAATGATCCAATTTCTTTTTTCCAACCAGTTCAATAATGCCGTAACGGAGGATCGGCGAATCCCTAATCGATCGGCAAGGGATGAAGGCGTAACGAGTTCCTGCCCTTCATGCAGTGATAGTAGCAATAGCAGATCTAACTTGCTTTCGGTAATGTCGAAAGCGGATAATTGAATATCCATCAGATCCAAGGTGTTATCTCCGAGCCAAAGCATGGTAAGTCCTAAAGACGCGGATTCCCGATCCGTATCGGGAGAAGCTGTACGATCCATTAATTCTAAATAAGGCGAAGTTCCAAGCCTGGGCAACTGTTGTTCTGTCGGATACTCCTTGGCGGGCTTTCTGTTCAATTGGTTATACCTCCTCGTTCTTATAGTTAGATTATCTAATTACATCGAATATAACTCATTTCTTTTCCTTTGGCAACTCCTACCATGCTGCTGTTTAGGAAAAAACCGCATTTGTCTGCCTATTTATCTGCGTTTTTCTGCGATCTGTCTCCCTATTTATCTTCCTGTTCAGCTTTTTCAAATGCCCCTCGTGCTCCAACAGATTAAGCGCTTGCTGTAGAACAAGGGACTCAACAGACCCAACAGATTCAACAACACAAAAAGACTGCCTACCGGCAGTCTTTCGCATTTGCATCATCAATTATATATGCATAATTACAGGCCGAGCTTCTGTCCGCGTTCCCAGCGCTGAATCTGCTTCTCGCCGTTATCAGCAAGCTCCCGGAACTGGTCAATTGTATCCCGCATTTTAGGCAGGGCTTCCTGCTTGTAGGAGCTAATCGAATCCAAAGCAGATAGGACATCCGTAAACGCCTGCTTCAAGGTATCCGCAGAAATATTCGTTTGCAGAGACTGCTTATGAATTTGAACGCCTTGGTCTTTAAGCATCCGCGAAGTACCCGCAATCAGCTCATTGGTCGTTTGATTCAACAGTTCAATTTTCTGTAGCACGATCTTCTGATTATATAAGGCACTCGCTACGGTTACCGCAATCTTCAGGGCAGAGATCGTAACGTTCTTCGCACGGTCGACACCGCGAATCAGCTCTTTATTGTTGCGAATAACAACCTCCATCGCCATAATCCCCTGTTGATTGACGACCATCATCTGCTGCATATCCATGACACGCTGACGAAGCGGGAACAGCACTTCTTCCGTAATGAAGCGAATCTTCTCCGGATCTTCATTGCGGGATTGCGCTGCTTCAATCTGTGATTGAATCGAGTCATCCATCAAGGAGCCCAGCTCGA